>SESH01040563.1_pt1 | contig 18324 bp, 13 predicted proteins | sample 3171561 | NCBI WGS metagenome assembly SESH01 (sample SAMN10866947, study PRJNA518727) | freshwater metagenome | biome: subpolar coniferous forest; feature: holomictic lake; material: water; isolation source: holomictic Lake 442 2011 16.5 m and 2014 13 m | place: Canada: near Kenora, Ontario
GTCACCGACTGTGGTGTTACCGTGATCGACTTGACCTGGATCGGCATTCGGGCCGGCGTCACCGCAACACCGTTTAGCCACACCGTCCATTCCTTTGGCCCGATATAGACGATGCCGGAGAGCAAAAGGCGGTTGATGCGTTCAACCTCGACCACCGGCCTGGGCACGCCACTCAGGGCAATCGCCTCGCGGATGCTGTCGATGTCCGACTCGGTGAAAAACAACGAGGTCTCGGGCACGACCTCTGCCCGCGCGTTTAGGCTGACAGTCCCGAGCAAAATCACCAATGCCGGGCCAAGATGCCGCATGATGCCAGTCATCGGGTCAAATCCTCCCCAAATTAGATGCGGGCGAACCGGAAGTCGGTTCGGGCGCCAAGTGCATCCGTACCGTCTTCCAATCAAAGACCAGCCTAGCCGTCGCCATAACGACTCGAGTTCCATTGGAAATCCGGTCGAGGACATCCATCGTCGGAATCTGGGACCGGGTGAGGACGGCGGAAACCGGAACCAGCGGCCCGGCGACATTGTTACGCAGCCGGTTCATGAACGAGAATACGTCAAGGTCGTGAAAAGCCTCGACCTCAATCGCCACCTCGGTCGACACCACCTCATACTGGTTACCCATGTCCTTGCCCGGCGCAACCAATGATTCCGGGGCGATGGCCACGCGCAGGCCGATCAGCCCGCTCCCGGCCTGAGCATCCTCGATCGTCTTGCGCATCGCTTCACGGTCCTGGGTGGCGAAAAATCCGGTCCCGCCCAGTTTGCGGAACTCAGGCAACAAGGAGGTGCGGACCTCATTATCCAGCCTTGTCTTGGCGATCTGGGTGCGTAGCTTGTCCACCTCCGCCCGCGCCGTCACCAAGCGTTGTTCAGCATTCGCGTCGATCTGCGGCTTAATCAAGTAGAGCGTCCCGACATGCAAAGTAACGGCCAAGCCGATCAACAAGCCGCCAACAACGAATTTTTTCTTGATCCGTTTCGTGATCATGGCTTGTCTCCCCGCAGTGACACAATGGCAGTCGGCGCCTTCGCCACCACAGCAGCGGCTGGCGCAATCAGGCTGCCGCTTCCGATGACCATGGGCTTTTCATCCAGCGGCGCCTCGGGCTCACCGACCAAAATCTCATAACCAGGAAACGCGGTGCCCAGGGCACCCCGCAAGGTTTGAAGCATTTGCGGCCGGTTTTCCTCCGGTGTCGGTGCCAGATCAACGGTAAACTGGGTGCCCAGCGGTTTCGGTTTCGCGTCCGCCGTCACCACTGCTACCACTGTCCCCGGGCGGCGCTCGCTGAGCACACTCTGGCGGCCCGCACCCTTCGGCCCAGTCGATTCAACCAGATGTTGCTCCCAGGCCAGTTGAGTCAGGCGCAAACTCGGCGGCAAGGCGCGAGCCACACCGACAACCGTGTGATGAAAGGCCTGATCGGCAAAATTCATCCGCCGGTTGAGGTCAAGCATCGCCTGCATCGATTCAAGAGCACCCGCCCCCGCCGGATTGTCGCTTTTGACCTGCGCCAGTTCGGTATTGAGGCTGGCGACCCGCTGTACCGCGATTTCCGTATCACTTCGCAGCACAATGAGCCGGAGTTCGTCCAAACCGACCTCAATGCCCACCACAGCCATTGCGAGCAAGCCGGTCAACATAACGACGTTCCCGGCCAGATTCTGTTGCTGCGTGCGGATGATCGCGGGCGTGGTCAGCTTGAGTCGCGGGTTCTTACGCCGCGCCACCCAACCCGCGCAGACGCTCTCCCCCATGCTGGCGGTCTCGGCGTCATCCAGGCGCAGGCCGACGATCTCGGCCGCCTGTTTGGGCGTGAGGTGTTGGGCGAATACACCGCCGCCTGTCGGCATGTCGCCAAGCTCGGCCCCCACCGCCTCCGGGCAAATCACCACCGCGTCCAGTCCCTGCGCCGTCGAATAGCCGATGCGGGACAAATAATCGAGCGTGCCGGCGAAGGCCTGACGCATCTCTGACGCGATAAGTTCCGGCCCGCTCTCCTCCAAATGCTCATTATAGCGGGTAAGCATCAACTCACCGTTGCGGGTGATGATCTGTCGGAAGCTGCCCCCCACCTCGCAAAGTATTAGACAAAGCCAACCGCTTCCGGCGGAAACCTTGCCAGCAACCACAGCTTTGACCAGGGCCTCAACCAGTCCCACCACCTCGATCGGCAGCATTGATGGGCCGATAACGCGCAGACCGGCCGCCTCCGCCCGGGAAACCAGATCCTCGACTATATTGCTATCGGACACACCGGCAAACAGATAGCGCGCCCCTTCGCCAGACTTTGGCGGCGACAGGAATAGCGCGCCCTTAAACACCGTGCCTGATCCGGACTGCTCCGAAAAGGCATTCTGGAGCCGCCTTTTCAGGACCTTGCCTCGGTCCAACCACGCCACCGGCGGCAGGGATTCCGAGCGATAGCTCTGCTCCTGGCCGTTCAGCACTATATGAAACAGCCGGGTTCGTCGCTTGACAAGGTAAGCGGTGAACTCATCAAGGTCAACCTCAGATAGCAGCGGAAGTTTATGCTCAAGAATAACATTCCGACGCTCTATCCGAAATAAAACCGACACTCCCTCACCAATAACCAGCACACGATCCCGCGCACCACCAGAGAACCAACCACGAGAGGGAGGGGTCTTGTTGGTCGCGGGAGGCCGTTTCGGTCCCGTTTCGATCGTCCCGCCGCGTTTATCTTCCATTACCGGCTACCTTTTATTTATGATCGCAACCAATTCAACGGATTTTGCTGAAGGAATCGTATAGCGGCATGAAGACGGCCACCGCGATCCATCCCATCATCGCACCAATGACCATGGTCAGGGCTGGCTCAATCGCGGCCACCATGGCATCAATGGTCTCGTTTACCTCTCGGTCATAAAATTCATTGACCTGACCAAGGACCTCGGACAGATTGCCGGAGCTCTCGCCGATCCGAAGCATCTTGATAACCAGCGGTGGCATTTCACGGGTTCCCGCCAGCGCGTCGGCCATAGTTGCCCCCTCCTGAATTCGTATGCGGGCCTGAACCATCGCCCTCTCAAGAACGGCATTGTGCAAGGTTTGCGTCGCCGAGTCGAGAGCCGGCAGCACATTGATACCGCTCGAAAACATAATCGAGAAGGTATGACAGAACCGAGACAAGGCGAATTTCCTCACTACCGGCCCAAAGACGGGCATCCGGAGCATTATATGATCAACAAAATAGTTAAAGTCGGTCGACAATGAAGATGCCGTCTTAAACAATACAATTATGACAACGGGGACCGTTGGGAACATCCACCACCAAGTTTGTGTAAAATCTGACACGGCGATAAGTGCTCTAGTAGGAAGAGGCAGGTCAATGCTCATCATTTTTAAGAAACCAACCAACTGCGGCACGACAAAGGTCATCATCAAGCCAATAATCACAACAAGCATTCCGCCCATGAATATAGGATAACGTATGGCCTTTTTAATCCGCGTCCGAAGGCCCAGTGACCACTTCAAATGAGCAATAACCTGACGGAAGGAGGCGGCCAGATTGCCCGTTACCTCACCGGCAGCAATCAGGGAAATAGTTACCTTGCCCAGTAGTCCCGGATGCCTGCCTAGCGCATCGGAAATGCCAGCACCCTCGGATATATCCCGTCGAATGGTCGCAACAATTGGCCGGAGCCGGGAGCCCTGCAAGCTCTCGCTGATGTCCGCTAGCCCCTCCAGCAATGGAATGCCGGCACGCTCAAGCTGCTCCAAGTGGACGAAAAAGTGGATTAGTTCATAATCTCCCACCTTCTGTAAATAACGCTCGGCAAACGTCGTCGACTCGGCAAGTTGGCAAGAAACCAAATCTAGATCACCGCTTTTTAGCTTCCGGTATAATTCATCCTCGTCCAGTGCCGCCATGACACCCTTTTGTCGCAGCCCACCACTCGTAATAGCGGCGTATCTATAGGTCGGCATGGCTTCTTTCTCCAAAATAAGTGACAGCCCAAGAGCACAGCAAGCTTGCAAACCGTTAAGCAACTCTAATGATGGCGCCGTTCCGCCAGGTTGACAACTCTAGCCATTTCTAACACACTAGTGTCACCCATAAGAACCTTTTCGATCCCGTCGGCCGCCATGGTCCGGAAGCCGCGCCGTCTAACGACATCCTTCAAGAGCATACGATTAGCACCCTGGGCCACCAACTCATCCAACTCATCATCCATCATCAGGATTTCCGAGATTACGGTTCGTCCCTTATAGCCATTGCCGCGACACTCCGGACACCCCACCGCCTTGTAGATCGTCGGCGGAGCATCAGGCGAAATTCCAAGCGCCGTGCAATCCTCATGCGAGGCCGAGTAGCGCTGTCGGCATTTGAGGCACAGTTTTCTTACCAAACGCTGGCTAAGGATAGAAATAATGTTTCCGGCGATCATGCCTGGTTTCACACCAAGGTCGAAAAGACGATGAAAAGCCGAAAGAGCGTCATTCGTATGCAGGGTGCTGTACACTTGGTGGCCGGTAATTGCTGCTCGAACGGCCATACTTGCCGTTTCATCATCCCGAACTTCACCAATGAAGATAATATCAGGATCCTGGCGGAGAATAGCCTTCACGCCGCTGGCAAACTCTATCCTGCCACCCTCTCTAACTTCAGTTTGCCTAATCAGGGGAACCTCGTATTCAACAGGGTCTTCGAGTGTCATAATATTGACGTCAACCGAGTTGATGTATTGTAGCATTGAGTACAGCGTTGTACTCTTCCCGCAGCCTGTAGGTCCACAAACGAGATTGATTCCTTCCGGTTGTTTAACCGCCCTCGTAAGATAAGAAAGGTTATGGGCGCTAAATCCAAGATTCTCCATACTGGTCAGTGATCGCGTCTTGTCAAGGATGCGCAGGACGATGTTTTCGCCGTAAATGGTTGGCATGGTCGCCACGCGGAAATCCACGGGGCGGGCACCCACGGAAAGTCCAAATCGTCCATCCTGCGGGACCAAGCGATCGGCAATGTTCATACCCGCGAGAATCTTCACGCGATGCGAAACGCTTGACCAATAATCCCGGTGGAAAACAACGGTTTGCTCAAGGACACCATCAAGACGAATTCTAACACGGACAAAAAGAGAGGCCGGCTCAAAATGAATATCCGATGCGCCCCGCTTGACGGCATCAAATATCATGGCGTTAACGAACCTGACTATTGGATGAGTATAGGCATCCGCGCCTTCTCCTATATGGGCCAAATCCGCCTGCCCGGTGCGGAGTTCTTTTAATACACCTTCAACTGAAAGCTCAAAACCATAAGCGCGATCAATTGCTTCTGCAATTTGCGACGGAGTTGAAACACAAGTGGCTATCTTGGTCCCGCGTGGGAAGTGTCTTCTAATTTGATCAAAAGCAACAACGTCATAAGGATCTGCGGCAACCACCGTAACAGCATCATCGCTGATACTGATCGGCAGAATGCGATATCGGGTGGCAATTTGTTTCGGCAAGTAACCGATAACATCAGGATCAATTACCGTTGTAGCCGATATAAAGGTCTCAAACCCAGTTCGATCAGAAAGGAATTCACTCAACTTGTTATCGGTAATAAATCCAAGGTCAACCAGGACAGCGCCGAGCATCTTGCCGCAACGCTGCTTTTCATGAAGCGCTACATCCAGTTGATCTTGCGTTAATAGGCCTAGACCAACAAGTTGCTCACCAAACCTCTTGATTGAGTCAGCCCCCGGGGCCGCCTGATTCGGTTTCGAGCCATCCTCAGGTGACATCGGCACCCCCTGATTGCCGCCCTCGAGCTCGATACCCTTAGGTTCCAGACCGGCTCCGACCGCATCTTCTCCAGGCACGCCCTCTGTGGTGGATGGCTCGCCAACACGTTCTGCTACCAACGGCGGCGTCCCGTCTCGGCGGGTCGACTTCTTAGTGAAAGCGTTGCTAAACATTTTTTCCTCATGCGTTCAAAAGAGTGTCAGTCCCCGTGTCATACAGCATATTTGTACATATAAGGTCACAGCAATCGCTGGCCCAAGCGGGAACTGCCGCTGCCCACCAGACAACCGCCATACCACGCCTAGCACCAAACCAACACAGCTAGAAGTAATCAGGAGAAACGGAGCCCCGTAAATCCCGACCCATAAGCCGCCCGCAGCATAAAGCTTAATATCGCCCATCCCCAGGCCTTCAACACCAGTACGCCACCGATACCACCAGCGGACGCCCCATGACAGACCAAAAAGAAGAGTCGCGCCACTTATCGCCGGGTAAATCGGACGTCCGTCCCCGACCACCCAAATCACTCCAAGTCCGGCAACTATTGCAGTCATTTCATTGGGAATAATCTGCCACTCAAAGTCACAAACGGTGGAAATCACCAGCACAAGACCGAGTATGCCAATAATGACGCCGTCAAGCGTCGGCCCTGACACGATCCAAGCCGCCAATGATGTCATCATTACAGTAATCTCGATGACCGGATAGCGCCAGGAAATGGACTGTCCACAGTGCCGACACCTGCCCCGATAGAACAGCCACGAAATCACGGGAATCATATCACTAGGTGTTAGTATCGAGCGGCATTGCGGGCAACGAGAATGCCCCGCGACCGTTTGCTCGCCGCGCGGCAACCGATACGAAAGCATCCCGGCGTAGCTACCAAGGCATAAGCCTATGGCCGCAATGAAAAAACCCAGCGCCACATCGTTCACTAAGCAACTCCATCAAGTTCCGTGAACTGATTTGCTTTCTAAACGTCCCCCCACTAAAGAAAACTGATTTGGCTAGTATCGAGACCGGCAAGCCCGTCAACTTGGCCGCCAATGCGACTTTGGCGCAACTTCAATTCTAAGTCGGCTACACAATCAGCCTCGCTCAACGCAGTGGATTCGGATATCGCGCGCTGGGCCACCAAATTAAAGAGTGCTTGGTCGAATGTCTGCGACCCCGAGGCGCTGCTACGCTCCATTGCCTCCTTGATCTTATCGTGCTGGTTGGTTCGAATAAGCTCACGTACCAATCCATCGTTATTCAGAATCTCAAGCGCTGGAATTCGACCTTCCGGTTCTCCCTGCACCAGACGCTGCGCTATTACCGCCCTCAAGTTATATGCCAAGTTTAAGCAGACCTGGGGATGCCGGCTTTCAGGGAAAAAATTAAGGATCCGTTCAAGCGCCTGATTGGCGTTATTAGCATGAAGCGTTGCCATACAAAGGTGGCCTGTTTCCGCAAAAACAATAGCATGCTCCATGACTTCAGCATCACGAATCTCACCGATAAGAATCGTATCTGGGCGTTGCCGCAGAGCATTTTTTAGCGCAGCTTGGTATGATTCCGTATCAATTCCAATCTCCCTCTGCGTAACTAAGCATTTTTTATGCTCGTGAATAAATTCTATCGGATCCTCTACTGTAACTATATGACCCGGTTTTGTGTCGTTTCTATAATCGAGCATAGCAGCCAGTGTCGTTGACTTGCCAGAGCCTGTTGCTCCAACCACAAGAACCAACCCACGGGCTTCAAGAGCAAAATCCCCGACAATTTTTGGAAGACCTAGTTCGGCAAATGATGGAATTTTGGTCGGAATGCGCCGTATCACCATACCAGTGTGGTGGCGCTGCTGAAAAATATTGACCCGAAATCGTGCCCCAGCTCCTCTGTCCAACGCAAGGTTAAGCTCGCGGCGCCGCTTGAATTCCAAGCGCTGCTCAGCATCCGTTAAATCATCCAACATGCATTCAATCGCGGCATCGTCTAATGAAGCCTTGTCAAGCGCTTTGAAGCCTGAATTGCCACGGGCTATGGGCGGACTTCCAACTGTAAGGTACAAATCGGAAGCGTCGGACGCGATAATGGTTTCTAGATAACGCGTTAGGGGTGATTGTGTCAAAATGAATATCCTTTTCCTTTGCCACCAGTCTCCTTCACCGGCTCCTTGACGGACCTATTGAACAGGCCACCCTTAGAGCTTTGTCCTGAGGACATCGACTCAGTTTCCTCGGCCGTCGCTGCACGCGTCACCGCCACAGCGTCAGCTTGACTGATCGTGCCCGCCTGAACAAGAGCACCCACAGCATCCGCCATAGTCTGCATGCCATAGCGCTGACCAATTTGGATCATGGACTGAATCTGCGCAACTCCATTCTCGCGGATCAGATTACGAATCGCGGGAGTACCAACAAGTATTTCGTGTGCCGCCACACGTCCGCCGGCGCAGGTGCGAATCAAAGCCTGGGAGACGACAGCCTCAAGTGAGCCAGACAGCATCGCCCGGACCATCTCTTTATCACCGGCCGGGAAAACATCTATGATTCTGTCGATTGTCTTTGCAGCTGAGCTAGTGTGTAGAGTTCCAAGCACAAGATGTCCCGTTTCAGCCGCCGTGAGCGCCAAGGATATCGTTTCGTGATCACGCATTTCACCAACGAGAATTACATCGGGATCTTCTCTAAGAGCACTCTTCAGTGCTCTAGCGAAAGAACGCGTGTGCGATCCAACTTCCCTGTGATTAATGACGCTCATCTTGGGAGTATGGACAAACTCAACAGGGTCCTCGATTGTCAAAATATGATTAGCTGAAGTCGCGTTGATGTGATCCAACATTGCGGCCAATGTTGTTGATTTACCGCTGCCTGTCGGCCCCGTAACTAACACGAGCCCTCTAGGCAATTCAGCAAGGCGCGTCAGAATTGACGGAGATTTCAGTTCAGCCAGTGTGGGTATCCGGGTTGGAATGCGTCGGAATACAGCCGCCGCGCCCCGGGCATTGGTAAATGCATTAACACGAAAGCGTGCATCATTACCAAACGAAATAGCGAAATCAATCTCCCAATCCCGATCAAACATTGCGCGTTGCTGATCGGTCATTACACCAACGATCATTCGGCGTACAATTTCTCCGGTTAAACTGGCGTCGGAAGTGGGCTTAAGTTCACCAGCAACGCGAAGTACGGGCGGATGCCCCCCAGATAAATGCAAATCAGAGGCATCATTCTTGATCGCAAAGGCCAGTAATTTTGTCAAATCCATCCCGCGCTCTCCTTCCCCAATATGAAGCCGACTCCAACATAAATCCACAACATCTACTGTTCGACAAGGCGTCAGCCACGCCACGCTCACGATGAATGCCACGAGACATACTGAACCTATCATCACGGGATCAGAAGTTTCAAGTATTTTCATCAGCGATTCTCTAGTGCGAGTGAATCGCGGTCGCAGATCGGCAAGTGAGGCGAAGTGCGACACGTTGACGCAGGGGATTATTGGCGCTTCCAATTAAAGGTGATATATGTTTCTAAATAGAGATGTAAGGTCCTTAAAGACCTACTCCTGGATCAGCTACTTGTAAAGCGAGTTATGATCGCGCTTGACGGGACTGAACTTTTTTGCTCGCGCAAGATTGGCTGTCCCAAGCACTCGCACAGGCTGCGCTTTTATGGCAAGTTGGAATATTTTCATACCTTCCTAGGCGCGAGTCTGGTGGCACCCGTCCGCGTCCGTGTCCTGCCGCTCGCGCCGTGGTTCATTATGCCGCATGACTGTGCCAAGAAATACAACTGGATAGCAATGGTTTAGCGAACAGTTTTCGGAAGCGTGCCCCAGATGTGTCAGTTTATGTTTTAATCACACTTCTCTCGTTATGGTGGCGCATTCGGCTTGTCATTTTCTGACGGATGTGAAGTAGAGTGTCGAAGCGTGGTTCGCTCCGAACCATGAGGACCACATGAAACTCACGCCATGATTCTGCCCAGCATCCGTGACTTCACAGCCACTAGCCATGATCCCACAGCCTATATACAGTTACCGGACGACTGGTGGTTGGCGGTGGCTGACGTGACTGGCAGCACTAAGCTCGCGGCGTTGGGGCGAGATCGTGATGTCAACTTTGTCGCGGGCGCCATCGTCGCCGGGGTATCCCACATTTTGAACGGTCAGGAGGGCATGGGAGGCGCCGCATCATGCCAGTTCGGTGGCGATGGCGCCATGGCCGCCGTGCCGCCCCAATGCGAAGCGGCGGTCAAACAGACGCTGGCGGCTCTGGCCCACTGGGCGCTTCATGAATTGGACGTGCCCTTGCGGGTTGGCATGGTGCCAGTGGCGGCGCTGTCAAAAATTGATCTACCGGTTCTTGTGGCGCTTCAGGCTTTCGGAAATGGTGATAGTTTTGGCCATTTCCTTGGTGCTGGAGCGGCTATGGCGGAACGTTGGGTGAAGGATGACGCTCACTGGCGGCTTTCGCCCAAGGCGGGACCGATTCCCGGGTTAGAGCAATTGTCTTGTCGCTGGCGACCCGTTCCCTCGCAATATGGCACGATATTGTGCGTGATCGCTGATCCCGTGGCGCTGGGAAGCGCGGGATTCGCGGCGATTGCCAGACTCCAAAACGCGATTGAGGCGATCACCGCAACCGACGACGCCGGACCACTCGGCAATGGTGGTCGTCTCGAACCGAAGCTATTTCCAACTTGGCACACATTTCAACTGGAGTTACGCACTGAGGCTCCGGGCTGGCGACGACTGGTTCGCGCGTTCAAAATCATCATCGGCAGCCTGATGATCCTTTGCGTTCATCGCCTGGGCGGTCGGCTTGGCCCGGTGGATACCAATCGTTATCGGAGTGGCACCGCCGAACGTTCGGACTATCGTAAACAGGCCGGTGGGCCACGCTTGGTGCTTGACATCAGTAACGAGCAAGCCGAACAGATAGAAGCGGTATTGGCCCAGGCTGAGGCAGCGGGAGAAATCATCCACGGCACCAGCCGTTCGGACGCTGCTACCATCACCTGTCTGGTCGGCGATTTCGCGGCTGATCGGCACGTTCATTTCGTCGATGGCGTTGGGCTTGGCTTTTGGCGCGCTTCGGTGACGCTCAAGAACAAGCGACGTGATAGTTGAACGAGCTAAGCTTGGTTATTCAGCCCGAAAACCCTCATCGCCGGTTGGTACGCCGTCGGCTTCATCATCCACCACTGCGTTCAAGACCCGCCGAAGCTCGGCCATCGCTCTCGAGCCGTGGCCTGGGGACAGGTCGAGATAGCGAGGATCGCCCGCTTCAAGCGGCCTCACCCCCACCACCCGCCGAACCTGTTTCAACGTAGTGGCTAGTGTGATCACCGAACTTGTCATAAATTCCCCCTAGGAAAGACCAAACAAACATCAGTATTAAACCGAATGCCGTCCCAACATCGCGCACATTCAACAGTAATCGGTTCTCATGCGGTTTGTCCACGCCGAAACAAGTTCCTCAACCATGAAAGCCACTTTCGCGGATCATCATCATGGTCAGCGACTTGGACGGGTTGGCGGCTAGCATCAAGGGCCTGATACAATGCTTGGCGCTCGACGTGAACAAGCCGAAGCCTTTCCAAAAGCGCAGGATTTTCGCCCGTTACCTCGGCGACGATCGCCGCAGAAAGCTCGAATACAGTCACCGCGCTGGACGCCATGAGGGTGTTGGGCTGGGCCTCGGCAAACAATGCCGCCTCACCCACAGCATCGCCAGGGCCGAAACGGCCAACTTCATGCTCACCATCAGCCGTTACAGTGTAGGCCGAGACCACGCCATCGGCGATCAAAAACAGTGACGCGCCAGCAGTGGGAGCATCGCGGCGGACGAGGATGTCGTTAGCACCGAATTGACGCCGTAGCAACGAAGCGGACAGTCGTTGATGCACGGATGAATCTAGATCGGCGAAACCATCTACGGCCGCCAGCAGGGCCTCACCCGGCAACGCTTCCGTCTTATCCGCCGCATCCGCGTGAAGTCCACGTCCGGCGCGCTTGAACACGCTCACTATATTCGCGTCGCTCTGGCTGCCCAGACTGATCCCAGCATGTTTTAGCACGCGGGCGACGCTGGTGAACACCACATGTTCTTGAGAGTTCATCAAAGAGCGGTCGTACACGTCAAAAGCGATCAGGAACTTCAACCCCTGGTCAGTCACCCCGTTGAACTTGACCCACATCAGATCAAGCCGCCGCCGGCCATCCACGCTCTCGGCCAGCCTCAGAGCATCATAAAGAAGCGCGGTAAGCCGGATCGGGTCAATTCCTGTATCGAAGTAAAGCGTCTGGAAAATGAAATAGCGAGCGTTTGGATAAGAGCAGTTTTCAATACGACTGGTCGCCGCCAGGGAATTGGGAATACTTATCACCGAGTTGGAGAAAGTTTGAACCTTAACCGCGCGCCACGAGATGTCGATTACCTTTCCCATTGGCGCATCCCCAACCCGCACCCAATCACCGGGCCGGAAGGGTCGCGCCAGATTTATTATAACCCCCGAAATGATATTTGATAGATTGCTTTGTAAAGCCAAGCCGATGATCATGGCCAGCACCCCGGAGGTGGCGATCAGGCTGGTCACGTCTCGCTGAAAGACGTTGGCGAATATGCCGAACAGAGCGACAAAATAAATCGGTCCCGCAATGAATGTTTTAATAACTCGCGGTATCACCCGCTTGTTAAGTTTTTCCATAGGCTCCCAGGCGAAACGGTTGATCACCTGATTAATGACTACCGCCGGCACCAGCCACCATAGCGCGTCAAAGAAGCCGATCACCGATAATTCCGCCCACTCCAGTCCAGCACTGACGATCATGTCGAACACTGCCGCTTCTGAAGTGAATAAAAACAGAACCGCCGCGAACGCGATGGCCATAAGCTTAGGCCGCCGCCAAGGCCGTTTGGTCCCGCCCGCGTCGATGATCAGGCCGACGATCAAAGCCAGGGATGCAGCAACGAACGACCACAGCGCGAATTCCCCGCCAAATTGACGGCGTAGGCTCGGATCGCGCGGCCCCAATTCTAGCCAATAAACGAAGTTTGAGAAAGGGCGGCTTTCCTGACCGAATACGCTTTGTAGCGGATTGCCTTTGGTGGGGCGATCGACAATATCGGCGGTGGCGTTGCCAGCTATGATCCGCCATTCGGTTCCCTTCATGATGGACTTGGAGAGTGCGGTCATTTCGGCGGTGACGCCTGCGGGGTCTACCACGTAGATCAACTGATCACGCGAAAGTGTGCGGTGGGTAAACTGCACACCCGAGATCAAGCCACCGGACTTGGCGCGTCGTTCGTCGAAGTTGATCTTGAAGCGGGCGGAAATCCGGTAAAGGCGATATTCGATGCCATTGGCGCTGACACTTTCAATCGGCTCGCCAAGAATGATGGGGTCAACGGCGTTGGTGAAAATTATATCCCCGACGGGAGGCGTTCCTTGAAAACGAAACCACAGGTCAAAGGTGATCTTGGCACTGTTGGTCGCGAGGTCGATGGCGTCGATGCGGCTCGGGGCAATGCCAGTATAGACCACCGGGGTTTTGCGCAGTTTCCCCCGAACACCCTTGTCATCACCATCACCACTAAAGGTTAACTGTACCAATGACGAGATCAATCGACCACTGAACTGACCGATCACCAGGGGTTTGCTTGGGGTGTTATCGGTGCCGAATTGAAGGGTTCCAGTAGTGCCCACCAGCGCGCTTGCCAGGGAGTGCATCGCGTCCAGTTGATCGCGCACCGCCGCGCGCGCCTTTGCGTCAATGGGTTGGTCCGGCTTTAACCCGGTCCGGCGCGCAGCCGTGACAATCAGTTTCGCGGCGTCATAGGCGAATGGCGCACCCCAAGTGCTGAGCACTCCGCCCTTGGCTTCAAGCCGCTCGATTAGGCGACGCGCTTCCTTGTTGCCCGTGTCGGTTAGAAACGGAACCGAAACAAATAGGCCATCGGTGTAGAATCCCGGCTGTGCTTGTTCCTTGGGAAAGGCCGCGAAGGCGTAGGCAAACCGGGTCGAGCCCAAGGCGTCGGGGCCGAGTACCCGGTTGTTCAAGCCCGCGTCGCGCATCCGGCGCACCATGACCACGGCCGGGTCGATGTGTGCGGCCATCAACACTATGGTTTCTTTCGGCAGCGCCCGCAGTCCGGTGATGAACTTATCGACCGCCGCCTCGAAACCTGCGTCCTTGGGATCAACAGAATACTGGCCACGAATTTCAAGGCCGACAGGTCCCGCTGCGGCCGCGAACGAGGTACCAATTTGGCGGGCGTAAGGGTCGCTGGAGGCCACCACCACCACCGGCTTTGCCCCCAGTGCTTCAAAGGCATAACGTGCCAAAAACTCGCCCTGGCTGGTGTCAGAGAATATCGACCGAAAATACCAGGGGTTGTTTCGGGTTACATCCGGATGGGTGGATGCGGGGGTCACGGCTGGAACCCCGACTCGGGCATAAACTGGTGCCGCCGCGAGGGAAACCGAGCTGTAATTATGGCCGATCACCGCGAGTATAGAAGTGTCGGCGGCGATCAGCTCGGCGACGGCTCGGCCCCGTTCCGGATCATTGCCGTCGTCGAACGGCACGATATCAACACGCAACCCATTGACGCCCCCGGTCGAATTGGCGTCGGTGGCGTAAGCCTCGGCGGCTCGCAGCATTTCAAGCGCGCCAACTTGTCCAGGACCGGTCATCGACGAGGCAAACGCGATTTTTATCGAACCGCTGAAAGTTGGCTTCGTCACAAAAAGCAAAGCCGCGTAATGACCGACAATGGTTCCGATCAAGGCGACAAAGAGTGTCAGAACCAGAACCCGCCTCATAGCGCCCCCCAAAGTCAGCATCCACACTGTCTGACTGCCATGACAGCCCCCCTAACTCAAGGGTAATTTATATTTTCCGCCACTGTCTTATCATCATTGGCCCAGGGAAGAGGTGGCGCCATCAATGCCTAGCCAAGCCACACTTTGCTGGCTCCTTGGTAGCAGGAGGATGCCGCTGGGATAGCGCCAGTGTGTTCCGATGTGTTCCGATAGCGCCGCGCTCTTGATTATGCTGCAGCTTTATGTTGCTCCGAGTCTAGAGATATCAGAAGGGCGCAAATCTGGTCTAGGCACTGTAGAACTTCTCGTGAGGCTTCGTTCATGAGTGCGACCTCACGCAAGGCCTCGGCCTGCTTGCCTTCAGCTGCAAGCTGGACGGCATCGCGGCCGTGCTTGTGGACCCGCTCGTGAGGGGCGGCGATGCCTTGATAGGGCGCGCTGCTGCAAATACGGGGATTCTGAACGGAATCATACCATTTGCCGAACCGGCACTTATGATGGTCGGCAATTTCTTTGACCTCCAACTTCTTGCGGCCGAGCACTGCCGAAATAATGTTGTTCTTGAAAACGCCGTGATCCTTTTTGGCCATCTCGGCGATGGCGAGATCGGTGCCTAGGACTGCGAACTTTTCAACCCGTTCGGTGATGATCTGAACCGAACCATCCATAGTGTCGAGCACCAGCTTGAGGGTGAGGGCGTTGTGCTCGGTGCGTTGGGCCATCTGGGAAATAGTTTCTGCGATCGAGGCGGACGAGGAGGTCTGTTGACAGAGAACCGCCGAGATTTCGGCCATGCACTTGGTCACCTCCCCGGTGATCTCCTTAATTTCCCGCATACGGGTGCCAAGATGGCCCATAGTCGTGCCGCCCTCGCGCACCGCGACCGAACTGCCGTTGATCACATTGATGATCTTCACCATTCCGTCCTGAAGGCTTTTTATGCGGTGACGGATGTCGTCGGTGACCCGGGCGGTCTGGTTGGCCAGTTGTTTGACCTCGTGGGCGACCACGGCAAAGCCCTTGCCTGACTCGCCGGCCCTGGCCGCCTCGATAGTGGCGTTGAGCGCGAGCAGGTTGGTCTGCTTGGCGATGCCCTCAATCGACCCGACCATGTCGCTGATCTGGTTGGATGTCTGGCTGAGGGTCTGAACTGTGGATACAGCTTCTTCCATCGCCCGCGAAATGCGGTTCATAGCCTCAATCGCTTCGCTGCTAGTGCTGATCCCCTCACTTGACGCCGAGGCCGCAACCTGGCTCTTTTGTTCAATCGAATTGCTGTTGTCGGAGATACAGCGGACCGAGGCGACCATTTCTTCCGCCGCCGCCGCGATAGCCTGAGTTTCTCCGGCGAGATGCTGGATTTCATTGACCAGTCCGGCAAGGCCGAAGAACACATCGTTGGATTTGACCGCGATGCCGACGATGCCCTGAAGATGACCGAGGGAATCGGCCTTGAGCTTGTGACTAAGCGCCAGTTCCTTCTCCTGTTGGGCGGCGCGCTCGGCCTGAGCCTGCTGTTGCTCAATCATCGCCTGCTTGAACACCCGTACCGTCCCAGCCATTTCGCCAATTTCATCACTGCGATCAAGGCCGGGAATCTCGGCACCGAGGTCCCCATACGCGAGCCGGCTCATGGCTCGGGTCAGGCGCGCCACCGGCCGGGTCATTCCTACCACCGCGATCAATAGGGAAAGCGCCAAGCCGAAACCGATACCAAGGCCTGAAAGACCAAGCATTTCAAACCGTGATTGCTCATAGGTCTGGTCCAGCCGCTCGACTGCGGCATCACTTCGTTTGACCACGCGATCCTGGATCGCGCGCATGGTCTCGCGCATGGTTTCGACCTGATCGAACCCGCCGAGCACGGTGGCCCTGGCCTGATCCCGATTTCCCTGGTGGGTCAGGTTCAGGACCAAACGGTAAAGCTGTTCGTAAGCCTCCAGCTTTTCCTGAGCTTGCTCCACGCTCTTGCGCCCGGCGTCGGTCACCGCCGTCTTGCGCAGAACCGAGAGGCTCTCCTTGTAATCACCAAGTTGTTTGGCGGCTACCTGCTCAACTTTTGACCGGATAACCGGGGAAACATCCTCGCACAACAGATGGACGTTGCGTGCGAAATCAAGCAACAGGGCCATCGCGTTGCCGGCTTCGAGAACCCGCTTGCTGCCGGCGTCGATCTCACGGGCACCGACCGACAACTCATGGAGAGAAGACAGGCCGATCCCTACCGTAGACATGACCACCGCACTCATCAATCCTACCACAATCAGCATTTTTGGCAGGAACTTGATCCTCTTGATCATTGCACCCTCACTACGGCTCGCTTGGAGACATCAAAACTAAATTAAATCCAAAATAAATACACAGTAGAGTATAGTGATGCAGACGGAATGTCGTGGTCCTAATTCAATAATAACGATTATCCTTTCACTCCCTTAGCTCACGACGTATAATTAATGAACACGGAGTTAATCAAGCTGCGGGTTCATACCGTAGACGTCTCACACGAGCTTTTATTACAACAAAATAACTAAACCAGAAAATTGCGCTGCTCATAAAAATTCATACTCGTTTCGCTTCATGAACGCAACCCAAATCCCAACCTAATTTTTGAAGCTCGCACACCATACATGTTACGGTAGCTGCAACCTTCCTTATACTAACGGGACTTGATGTTGATCCAATCATTGGCCCCTGAGTGAGGTGGTCTGAGGCGGTCCGATACGCTTGAACAGCTGGCCGTGATTCTTTGAGGGGCGCGGCAGGCGCGCGCATCCTCGTGGACTACCCGGACAACCACCACGCCGCAACCTGAGGTAGATGCCTGGTGGCCTGGTTTTGGACGCCGATCCTGGCTTACTTTTAGACGCCGCTTGACATCTGTTAGGGTTTATCGCAGTACCAGATCGGCGAACCTGAATCCCCATTAACAGCAGTGCAAAAATGTCGAAAAACAGGATAACCATTCGTTGTCTCCTCGCCACCCCTTGCACAGATTGCCCGGACTGACCAAGAAAGCTTGACACACCGCTTCTGCATCCGGCAAGATTTGATCATGAGAATCTATACCGTTGCCGTTTATTCGGATTGTCATTTAATGACCACTGGTTAAACATTGCCGAGACCCTCGCGCACGCCCGGCAGGGCATCAACCATCAGCCTATCCCCAAAGCCGCTTGAAATTCGGGGAGTGAACGGTTACCGTCAAAATGGCAAGAAGCCCTGCTTCTTTAGCAGGCAATCCGGGAATGCAAAAATGGATGTCTACTACAGTGAAGAAAATGTTACCGTCTATTGGGACGCTGAACATAATCGGGTCTATGTTGACTGGAGAGGGATTCCTTCGGATAGAACTGTTCAAATGGGATGTGAGGAGATGCTTAAATTGCTTATTCAACAAAAATGCCATTTTGTGCTTAATGATAATAGAAATGTGTTCGGCCCATGGAACTCATCAGCTCAATGGGTTGCAGAAGACTGGTTTCCAAGAATGCTGGGCGCAGGGCTGGAGAAATTCGCATGGGTGCAATCAAAGAACCTATTGAGCAAATTTGCTTCGCGCCAGACAACAGCACTTAATAAAGATTCTGGAGCGATACGACTTTTTGACAGTTATGACGATGCGACTTATTGGCTGGGGTCATAACAATGGATTTAGATACCTTAGAACAGATTGTTGGCGGATCAAGGCTTGGCATTGCTCTACTGAAGGGTATCTTTGACGATAACAATAAAGTGGTCACTGTGGAGTTTG
>SESH01038490.1_pt1 | contig 18300 bp, 30 predicted proteins | sample 3171561 | NCBI WGS metagenome assembly SESH01 (sample SAMN10866947, study PRJNA518727) | freshwater metagenome | biome: subpolar coniferous forest; feature: holomictic lake; material: water; isolation source: holomictic Lake 442 2011 16.5 m and 2014 13 m | place: Canada: near Kenora, Ontario
TGATGATCGCGGCTGGTGTCGCAGACGCTTTGACGACACGGCAGGCCATGAATCGCGGGGCCAGAGAAGTCAATCCGCTGATGCGTTGGCCTGCGCAGTCCACGCCGCGCATCGTGGTCGTAAAGACGGTGATGAACGTAGCGACGGCTTACGTGATTGATCGTTGGGTCGCTCCGACGAACCGGAAACTGGCGTGGTTCGTTGCCGCAGGTGTGTCGTTATTTCAATTTGGAGTGGCATTCGCAAACTCGCGGGTGCATTGAGGAGACTGTCATGGAACCGATTCAGCTTACCGAAGGTCAGTATTGGAAGCTCCGCACGATTGAGTCAAACGGCAAGTTGTTGAGAGAACAGATTCAGAGAGCGACTGAGGAGATGGAAGCTCTCCGCAAGTCTCATTTCGCGCTGTGCGGCATGAAAGAGGATGTCAACTACACGCTGAATGATGACGCATTGACTGTAACCCCGAAGGAGTAGCATGGAGTATCCCTTTTTCATCGGGCCGTCATATACCAGCCAGAGCAGCAATGTTGACGCAGAGCGTTGCGTCAATATGTATCTGGAAGTGTCAGAAGCCCCCGGTGCGAAAGTGAAGTATGCCCTGTATCCTACTCCAGGTATTGACGAGGCGGGAGTACTTCCCACCTACCCATGCAGAGGGTTGCTAGAAGTCAATGGTCGCAAGTTTGGCGTATACGGGGCGGTTCTTTACGAGATTCTGACCATTGTCCCGTTCGCATATGTCGTGCGCGGTACAGTGGCAGTTGATTCTAGCCCAGCCACGCTATGTAGTAATGGAGCCGCAGGACATCAGTTGTTCATCACAAGCGGTGGCAAAGGCTACATCTACGACTTGGTGAGCAATGCGTTTTCCAACGTCATCAACGATGTGGTGCAGGGTGGGTTCCTCGATGGCTACTTCCTTGCGCTCGATGCGACGACTTCCTCGTTGTATGTCTCTGATCTCTTAGACGGCACCGTATGGGATCCTCTTCAGTTTGCCCAAAGGAACACGGCGGCTGACAATTGGACATCATTCATCATTACGCATCGAGAAGTCTGGTTGTTTGGCTCGCAGACATCAGAAGTCTGGTATGACGCAGGCGCATTCCCGTATCCGTTGCAGCCTATCCCCGGTGCGTTTATCGAACAGGGCACGGCAGCACGGTTTTCCTGTGCAAACGTGGATTCTACGGCAGTCTGGCTAGGTCAGAGCAAAGATGGTCGAGTAGTGGTGTGGAGAAACGCGGGGTATACTCCTGCGCGTATTAGCACTCATGCGACGGAATACGCGATGTCGCAATACAGCACGGTGAGTGACGCGATTAGCTGGACGTATCAAGATCAAGGCCATTACTTCTACGTGCTGACATTCCCGACCGCCGATCATACGTGGGTCTATGACACCACAACGCAGTTGTGGCATGAGCGTGGGTATTGGGATAGCACGACGCCTGACTTCACGGCCCAGCCGAACGCTTTTCACGCGATGATGGACGGCTACCACATCACAGGTGGAACTGAGGATGGGGACTTCTACATCCAAAGCGTGACATCCTCAAACGATCATAACGGGGCAACGATTCGCAGGCTCCGTAGGGCTACACACATTAGCAACGAACAGCAGCAGATGTTCTATGGATATGCTCAGTTGGACATGGAATCTGGTCTGGGTGCCGTCGTGCTTCCGGGAGATGACCCGAAGGTAATGTTGCGTGTGTCGGACGATGGCGGTCATACGTTTGCGAATGAGCGATGGGCTGACGGCGGGAAGATTGGCGCATTCAAGGCGCGTGTGATTTGGCGGCGAATGGGCAGGTCACGAGACCGTGTGTGGGAAGTGTCGTTTTCTGAGCCGATTCCGTGGCGTCTCGTCAACTTCTACATGAGTATTGAGCCTGGGATTTCCTGATGAATCTGTCCCCTGCCCCTATCAGGAACCCTATCGTTAACAACGATTTGCTTCCTGCCTTTGACGAGTCTAAGAGCGTCATTGCAGCATGGTTGACTCCGCGAGTCTGGGTCCAGTGGTTCCAACAGCTTGTGCAGAGCATCAATTTGATGCCTCAGCTGACGTCGATGGGCCAGTCGAGTGTCAGTCTATCGGCGCAGTTTGCGAGTATCCCAGCAGTAGCGATGGGCGCGACAAACTCAGCAGGTCTTTATAGAATCACTCGATACGCGCAGGTGACTCAAGCTGCAACGGTGAATAGCAGTTTGATTATCACGATTGGCTGGACCTACAACGGTCAGGCATTAACGAATGCAACAACGGCGATGGTGGGTAATACGCTCACCACCCACACGCTTGAAACTGAAACGTCCATTGCATTTCTGGTTGATGAAGGCACCAACATCACCTATGCCACTACCTATGCTTCGGTTGGGGCAACGCCCATGAAGTATGCGTTGGGTATTCGCGTGGAGCAAATGCCATGAATGTAAGAGTGCTGCCTCCAGAGGAGTATGGGCGTATCGCGCATACGGAAGCAGGACCGATTGCGGCGGCGTTCTTAGATTGCCCTGCGGTCAATGGCAAGGTGTATGTCGCGGAAGAAGGCGACGTAGTTGTTGGCACATGGACGACGTTTGAACCTCGACACGTTGAGGGCTTGTGGATTGACCCGTATCATGTCGGTCGAGCGGGTTTTGCGTTACTGAAAGTCGTAAGAGAACACGCGAAGCATGATGGATTTGATGCGTTGATTACCGCGTCGATTTCAGATCGTGTGTCGCAGATTTTGAATGTGTTAAAGGCCGTGCCGATCGACGCACAGCACTTTTCACTTCCCGTAGAGAGGTAAGCAGATGGCCGCAGTCCCCGCACTACTCACCATTGGCGCAACCGTCGCTGTCAATGCGTATGGCGCGCATAAGTCCGCAGAAGCCGCAAAAGAAGCCGCGAACATTCAGACGCAGGCATCCAATAAGGTGCAAGCGACCAACACGGCGAACTACGACAACGCCATGAAGAACATCAATAACCTCAACATGACGTATCTGCCAAAGTTGCAGGCCGCGACATGGAACCCAGAAACACGTAGCGCATGGGGGCAAGCTGGCGTCACGCCATATCAACCTCTTTCTGGAACGCAAACTCAGCAGGGCTTTGCGCCAACGCAGAATCCAGGTGTGGGGCCAGTGGGCATGGACAAGATGAACCTTGCGGATAGTCAGGATGGCGGGATGTCCTACTCCAACCCTGCGGGAGCGCAAACTTCGTCAACGAGTACTCCGCAGTGGACGCGAGTGGTGAATACCAAGAGCGGCGAGATGAAATGGGTGCCTGCTGACCAGATTCAGAGCGGGTGGATGGTGGTTGGGACTCCGCAGTTTATGAGCGGTGGACGGTAAGTAAATGACTGCCAATGAAGAACTCCAACAGCTTCAGGCGAGTTACGAGCGAACTCGTGGAGGTGTAAATCCGAAACCCATGCTTGACCGAATGGCGAAACTACAAGCCATGATTGATCGTGGTCAGGGAGATTCGGAAGCGCCTGATGATGGTATTAGCGCGATTCCTACCGGAGAACAGTCATCGACCCAGCCAGTAGGTGACAAGGCTACGGTGCCAACTGGTCCCGGTGCTGGGGCTAATACTAATCCGGGCGCACTCGACCTCACAACGGTTCCGCAAGACAATGGCTATGCTAACAACGAAATCCAGACGCTCAATAACTTTCTGAGAACATCTGGGTCATCCGTTACGCCTGCGTATAAAGCGCAAGTGCAGAAACGTCTTGATAATTTGACGAACTATGTCAGCACCGGAAAGTGGGCTGGTGCGACGACAGCGACTTCACCGACAACTGATTCATCGTCAGTCGGCTCGTTTGAGGACAAACTTCGTGCGTCACTGAAGTCTGGTTATCCGAGCAAATCTCAAGACCCTGCATGGGTCAACCATATGGTTGATTACTACAAAGGGAAATTGGGCGCGGCGAACGGAGATGAGAACTACCTCATTCAACGTGCTGCTGGTATGGGCAACGGTGGGTCTGATGCGGCTGAAGCTGGTCAGTACGCCGGTCAGAACTACAGCAGCAACTTGTCTCAGATGGGGAATGTCACGGCCCCGCCTGCGTTCAACTACAAGCCGTTTGAGGCTCCTGCTCCGTATCATGCTCCCGCTGCGTTTAACCACGATACAACGCTTCCGACGTTTGTAGCTCCGACGCCAGAAGAAGCTCTCAACGATCCAGGCTACAAGTTTAGACTCCAACAGGGTCAACAGGCTCTTGAGCAGTCGAAGGCCGCGCAAAGCACATTGAGAGGCGGGGCGACACTCAAGGCTCTGTCTGACTATGGGCAGAACTCGGCTTCGCAGGAATACCAGAACGTGTATTCCAGAGCGTTGAGCGACTACCAGAACAGAGTCGCGGCGCAACAGACGGGCTATGGGCAGGCAGCGAATACCTACGGTATCAATACGTCTACGGGCTTCAACGCCAACCAGTTGAACTACAACCAAGCTCTTGGAACGTATGGCGTGAATCAGGGGAATGCCCTTGCTGCGTCTACGTCCGCGCAGAACTTGTATGGCATGAACATCGGCCAGAACCAATTCAATCAGAGCTTGGCGAACAACCAGTATCAGTTTGGTGCGAACTACGGTTTACAGTCCAACCAGCAGGGTTTCAATCAGAACCTTGCAACGGCAAACTTCGCGGCAGGCAATACTGGCGCGGCGAACAACGCAGGCAACTACTACTACGACCAGAATGGCAACTTGGTGCTCGGTGCCGCCAACTCTCAGGCTGGAGCAACGGTGTCAGGGGCGAATGCGTGGCAAAATGCGCTAGGCAATGTTTCGCAGTCCGCAATTGATGCGTGGTATGCACAAAAGTATGGAACGGCTCCCAAGAAGGGTAACAATTAGCCATGCAGGGTATTGATCCGAACATTCCGCTTTCAGTCCAGCCGTTCAAGGGACCAAGTATCGGCCAAGCGATTCAGCAGGCACAGGGATTTCGTCTGAATCAGATGAAGCTCCAGCAAGCCGATTTGGATTTGGCAAAACAGACTGAGCAGGTCAAGCAGGAACAGCAGCAGAGCGCCGACATCAAGCTACTCGATGACTACTGGGCCAAAGCTCCCAAAGATGCGAATGGCAACCTAGACATCGCGGCTATTTCTGCTGACCCATCTATTCCGGGGCATCTCCAGAAAACCATTTTGGCAAACATCGACCAGTACCACAAGATTCGCAAAGAGGACATGACGCTCAGCCAGCAGCAGCAAGAATTAACTGACAAGCAGGCGGCAGCAAAGATTAAGGCCGTCGCGCATGTCGCGGCGTCAGTTTTGGCGACACCTGAACAGATGCGTCCATCTGCGTTCTTGCTGGGACTCGCGCAGTTGAAGAATGGCCCGTCTGCGCTATTAACTGATGCGGACGTGCAGCATGTGATGAACACGGTCAAGACACCGGACGGACAGTTGGACATGAATGCGATGAACCGTTATGCGGAAACCGCCATGTCCCAAGATGCGTCGGTTGCAGATGAGTTCCGTAAGACGCAGAACGATGCTATCGCTCGTCCGGGCTTGGTGATAGACAATGCGAAGAAGGTCATTGGCGCGACGTTGCTGCCTACTGCATCAACAGCCGAACAGTGGTCGCAGGGGATGGCGCAGTTGCGTTCTAGCGGCATTAACCCGGCTTCGCTTGGTCTACCGACTGAGTTTTCGCCGCAATCCGTTCAGGCATACAACAAGTTTGTTTTGGGGACCACTCAGCCGAAAGCGATGTCTCTGGAAACCAATCTGACAGTCAATGGAATGAATCGTCCTGTATTCAAGGACGACCAGGGGAACTTCTACGACTCCCAGAAGAAGCCTATTGATGCGTCACAGGTAGGGGTATATCACGCACCGACTAAGGATGCGTCAAGTAAGGCGTCTGACCCTGAAGGCGTATCAGCGTGGGCAGAACAGTTGAAAGATGGAACGGTTAAGTTCGCCAACATCCCTGACGAATACCGGACGCCGATTGCTGAATACTTGAAGAAAAACGGTCTGAACGTCCGAATCCTCACGGCGTTGAATCTCAATCGTGCGGAGTTAGCGCAGTCGATTGAGCCGAAGTTTGACACTGTTGCTGATTTGGCGAAAAAGGTTGCCAGCGCAGGATTGACAGGCGTTGTTGCCGGTCGTATGCGAGAACTTATTGAAACAGGTTCATTGGCAAGCTTGGCATTGCCGAAGAATCTATCCCAAGACCAACTGAACATGCTGGGGCGCTTTGCGACCGAAGCGAACTTACTGAGTTCAGCGATTGCGATGGTGCATGGTGGCGCACGGGCGGCAGGTTCCGTGCAGATGATGGAAGGCGTCAAGAAATACATGAATCCTGACACGAAGGATTTGAACGTCTACCTCGGCAATTTGGATGGTGCGAAGAAATTCATCCACGGGTATGCCACGATGAAGCCGTATAACCCCAACTATGAAGTGCCTGAAGGCTCTACGCCTGCTGAAGTTGCCGCATCGTTGGGTGGCAAGCCGAGGGGCGGCAAGTAATGGATCAAACGGTCACGCTCTACGACAAAGATGGGAAAGCGTGGGATTTCCCTGCTGACAAAAAGGACGCGGCGATTGCATCAGGCCACTTTGTCGAGCAAGCTGCCCAGGCGTCAGAGCATCGAGGGTTGCTGTCTGCGACGAAGGAAATGATTCAAGGTACCCCTTCGGCATTAGGTGGACTTGCGTTAGATGTGGCGACTGGATTTGCTCCGCAAGTTCCCTATCTCTATAACCGGCGAGTCGCACAGGGACGAGAGAACGCAGCGAACTTTGCAGACAAGGTAAAGCGTGTTGGTGTTCCTGCCGCAGTCGTGCGGTATGCCGGTGAACAGGTCGGCATTCCATCTGAAGCGATTGCGAAGGATTATGAGGAAGGAAACTATCAAGCTCTCGCGGGAGATGTCGCCGCTCCATTCGTTGTTGCAGGTCTGACTGGGGCAGTAGCGAAGGGCGCGGGGGTCGCGTCGGAAGCGATTTCAAAGGCGACGAAAACTCAGCATGTCATCGCTCAAGATGCATATTTGGCAAGGGCTGTTGATCTAGGTAAAATCGCTCCGTCAGAAGCGAAATCCATACGCCAAACAGCGTTGCCGTTTCTTGAACAGGAACATGGTGCATCTCCGATTGTTGATACGCCCAGCTTAGTCAAGGCCGCTGAGTCGGCCACGAAACGTATCGAGACACAAATCGCTCCTCACGTTGCGGAACATGCGGATCAACAAATCTTTAACCCATCATCACGGATTCGCAAAACGCTCAGTGGCAGCGAGGTGAAGGATTTCGGTAATGATGGTGTGAAATACATCAACGACCGTTACGACCTGAAGAACATGACACTGGCTGATGCTGACGCGATTAGGCGTCAAGTCAATGCGGACATGGACTCCATGTTGACGACAGATAAGCTCTCCCGTGACCAAGCCAGAGCCACCAATCCGAAGTTTGCCGCAATGGAAGAACTGGCAAACAACCTCAAGGATCAGGTCTACGATACGTTAGAAAACAACGGCGTTGTTGGAGTGAGAGAATTGAGACAATGCGAGGGGGCCGTCTTGAAGGTCCGTAATGCCGCATTCGATACCATCAATCTCGGAGATAGAGAGCTACCGTCGAACATTAGCCCGAAACAAAAAGCGGTCGGAGACGTGTTCCGTGCGGCCTCTGGAGCCGCTTCGGGCATTGGTGGGTATGCGGTTTCGCACAATCCGATTGTGGCGACTGGAGTTGGTGCGGCTGGGCAACTTGCCGGGAATGCGATTGCGGACATTATTGCGCCTCGTCAGTTGACCCGTGATGCCATGATCGCTAAAGCGTTTCAGCATCCGACCACCAACCCTCCAGTGGGCATTACAACCATATCTACCGTCCCACTCAACCCGGCACGAGCCGAGCTAAGCCCAGCGATTCGTAAGGGATTGCCTGAGTATTCCAGCGCGACGATGACGGACGTATTGCCTGTTGATGTCGTGGAAGGTTACGCGAACCCTGCGAACCCATTACGAGCCCTGTTGCCCGAAGTCGCGGGAGTCCCGAAGAGTTCGTTCACATCACAGACGAAAGCTCCGTTTACCGTGGAAACTATCGGCAAGATGAAGCCTCAAGGGATGATCTACATGGAAGCGGCTGAAAAGGGCGCGAAGGACAAAGGTATACAAGTCTTGCTTCGTGATGGCAACAAAGTGGTGTTTGATACAAAGGCGAATGCTGATGCCTTCCGCAAGATTTTGAAAGGTAACGAATAATGGCTGACTACATCGGTCCTGCCCCACTCAACCAGTATTTTAACGACAACGGTGCGCCTCTTGCGGGAGGTAAGCTCTACAGTTACGCCGCAGGGACATCAACACCACAGGCAACCTACGCGAGCTCGTCAGGGACGCCCAATACCAACCCGCTGATTCTTGATGCGTCTGGGCGGGGGCTGTTCTACATCCCCGCTGGGGTGGGTTACAAGTTCAACCTCACGGATTCTGCGGGGGTGCAGATTTCCGGCTATCCGGTGGATAACTACATTACACCGTCCCCAGCGATTCCCCCGGCTCCCGCAGCGGTTCCGACTGGAACGATCCTGCCGTATGGTGGAGCCGCCGCACCTACCTCCTACCTGCTCTGTGACCATTCAGCAGTAGACCGTGCGACCTATTCAGCGTTGTTCTCCGTCATCGGGGCGACGTATGGCGTGGGCGACGGTATTACGACGTTCAACTTGCCAGATATGCGCGGGATGTTCCCGCTTGGCAAAGCGACGGCGGGAACCGGATCAACGCTTGGTGCCACGGGTGGTGCGATTAACCACACCCACACCTATACACAGGTCGTAAACCATACCCATGCCGTCAGTATTACGGATGCGGGTCACAACCATCTTCAGAATGCCCACAACCACACGATTACCGACCCTGGCCATACGCATTCGACGGGCAACTTCTCCGCAGCGAATGCGGCGGCAGGTGGGGCACAGAACGCGCTGAATGGGGGCGGTAATACTAGCTCAAGCACGACGGGAATCACGGTTGATAACACGACCGCGACAAACATCGCAGCCACTACGGGGATTACGGCGTCTACGGCCAACCCCGCTGGCGGCGTAGCGTCAGGCACAACGGCTACGCAGAACCCACCGTTCCTGACATTCAATTTCATCATTAAGATTTGAGCGTAGGATGCTAATATTGACACGGCACGGCCATATGTGCAGCTTGTCCGTGGGTTGCTCCTCACAGCCCCAGTTGATGGGCCACTTGTGGCTGTGTCGCTGACGATGGGCTGACGGCTCGACGTCGTTTGACGGCTACTCCGACACATCAGCGACACCGACGACGTATTGGGGGCAGTCGTTACATGGGAATGGCTCCATTGTGATGTTCGTGCCGAAGAACTCCTACTTCCGTGTCGATTATGCGGGTGGGGGCGGCGGCACCATCACGACCGTGCCGATCGGGAATTGACATGAGGGGGGCATCATGAAAATTACGAGGGGCGTGTTATCATTCCCACGGCGCGGATCGTTATGACGCTGCCGCTTGGAGCTACGGCGATGGAGCATGAGGTCATTCGACTGATCAGCCAGCGATTTGACACGTTTGAATCGAGCGTATCGAATCGTTTTGACAGCGTAGACAACCGACTCTCCGATTTGACCCTCCAAGTGCGCGAAACCAACGGACAAGTGAGAAAGCACGACGCGCACATTGCGGGATGTTCTCCGATGATTGACCGACTGAAAGAAGAACTGCTGGTTGTGAAGGCTGAAGAGCAGATCAAAGAATCAGACGTCAAGACGGGCGAGAACCGACGCATTACTGTGTGGGATGTGCTGATTCTGGTCAGCACGGTGGGGATCACCTACGCTGCGCTCAAGGAACTCGGCCACATCAAATGATCCCGGTCGTGCGCGTCAAGATCGGCGTCAAGTTCGACACGATTGCACCGGCAGGGTTTGAGATCCTCGCGGCGATTACCGACCTGCCGCATTTGATCGGCCAAGATGTCACAATCACCTGTGGTACGGATAGTCACACACTGCCCGATCCGCATTGCACGGGTGAGGCTTACGATGTGGGCGTGCGCGACTGGTTGCCGATCCACATCGTCAATGCTGTGATGCATCTGCGCAATAGACTCGGCAACGCCTTCTACGTCCAATACGAAACTAACACCGCACCCACGGATCCCACGCTCTCGCACTTGGCCGTTGTCTCGTCTCGCGCAACGGGTCCGCATCTTCACATTCAGCGTGCTAAAGGAACGATGTATCCATGAACGCAATCTACTGGAGCTAACGATGGCATTGTGCGGTAATGGACTCACGACGACAGACTCTCAGACGGGGCTGCGGATTTCCGCGAATGTCACCGTCCACGCGCCCGGTGAGAATGGGGCGGGCCTCAATGCGACGTTTGCGACACAAGTGCCAGCGAGTGGCATTGATGTCGGTTACTGCTTTTTCAACTGCGGCATTGGTGACGGCACGATTGACCTGTCGTGCGACGGGTATGTCTCTCAGCATCTGGAGGTGACGTTCCCGATTCCCACGAACATCAATTACAACATGGTCCCTTTTGTCCCGCCCCCACCGCCGCATGTGGACCCGTCGAACATCCCGCTACGTGACTTAGCGAAGATTCGTGGTTCTATGTGGCCGGTGCGGGGGCCGTGGGCGTTTGGTCCTAGACCGAATCAGGCTGACAACATCACCGCGCTGGAGTTTATCTACTCCTACGGCGATCCGATGCAGCCGTTCGCGTTGAATGACACGCAGAAGGCGATGATTGCAACCTACAAGTCGTGGGGCTATACCCATTGCTGCTTCGGTCCCGCGAATGCGGCGTCGTATCACGGTCAGTATCCCGATACGGACTTCTCCTCGTCGCCGGAGATGTTCGACAAGTGGCTCGATTGGGTCCAGATGTTCTGGGACAACGGGCTTCAGCCGGTGCTGTTTATCCACGAGGACAACGCCACGCTGGATGAAACGATTGCCAAATACACGCCGCTGATCAAAGGTAACCCGAAGGCGCAGCGCGTCATGCGGATTGTCGTGCCGACTGGATGGGAGCCAACGAGATACGGCTGGTCCAGTGTGACCTGGATGAAATACCTCCAGTGGGCGCAGGACATTCTGCCCAACTCGCTGCGGCTAATTCATACCGTGGCTGATGTCGATGCCCCTGTTGGGACCGATGATCTGTGGGACGACAACGGCAAGGGCAATGGGCAGGGATGGGCGAGAGTCGTGCCGTATCTACATGGCTGGCTGATTCAGAACGGCGCGTATACGTCGTCTGTCTCGCAGGCTGACCCTGAATTGATCCGTGGGTTCTCTGGGCAGTTCGATCAGGGGCAGTTGGGCGCGGATACCCACGGGATCGCGTGGCACTTCATCAACGGCATCGCGGATTGGCCGAAGGGCAGCGCGTGGTCACCCACGGAGATGATCTACCTCTACAACGCGGAATGCACGAGCTACGAAGCCTACTGGCACAACCTGCCTTATGACGCCTCGGTGTCGTGGGGTGACTTGGCGATGGCAAACTCAGCGGACGGGTATTTGGATAGCGGATCAGTTCCGGTCTATGGGAGGAAAGTATGAGCGCATTCGGTAAGCAGTTGTTGGCGGGCGTGGTGAGCGGCGTCGTGTCGGCAGCGGTCGTGGACATTCACGCCTTTCAGGTCAGCAAGACGCCACTGCTGGACCTGAAGAAGTTCTCTTGGAAGACGGCCGTGACGCGCTGGGCGATGGGTGGCGTGGCAGGCGGCATGGCGAGTCTGGGTCTAGGTCCGCAGTGATACCGACCGGGTTAGTGATTCCCCCCGCTACGGGGTCCACAGGCAGCGCGTTCTCGATCCGCAGCGCCATCGCTAAGGCCATAGCCGAAGTCGTCCCAGATGGACACACAGGGGCGGCAGCGGTCATTGTGGCGGCTGACGGGTCGGTCCATGCGGTGATTGCGTCGAAGTTCGCAGACGGTCGGTGGTCGGTGGCCGGTAGTCTGGACCATGACGGGCATCATTTGAGCGGTCAGGTGATGCTGGCGGGTTCCTGGTAGATGCACAAGCACGGTCGGGTGGATGAACCAGACGGCGATCCGCGATGCGGTTCGTAAAGCTGGGGCGTCGTGGCTGACCTGGTATCTGTGGCGACGGAATCAGACGTGAGGGGCGTTCAGGCGGCGGGTTAGCCGGGTCCAATCGCACGTTTCCAGTGGGCATGGGTTTCTCGGACGGAGCTATCGCAGTTCCGCGCCATAATCTTATGTCTCCGCTGATACGGCCAGCGTTCAATCGCATCCTCTAGTCCCCGAGTGGCGACGGACAACGGAATACCGGCGTCGTCCCATCTGCGGAAGTAGTCGTAATCCTCAGCGGTTACTAAGACCTTCCCCGAAAGGGATAGGAAACGGTCAGCGATAGTTTCAAGAAAAGGTAATTGGTCGGTCATGCTTGGTATCCAATAATGCGCCCGATTTTCAATTTCAGCGTAGCCTACGAACGTTATCAGCGAGTGGAGGGGCGAGAATGCCCATCACCGCAGCCGTAATCGACGTTTTTAGATATTTCAAGGCTGATCCTTTAGGATAGCGTCGAGTTCGTCGGCACGGCGTTCACTGTCGGATGCCTCTCGCTCGTAGGCCACCTTGAGCACTAATGAATATTGGTCCTTCGCTAGTTCCAGCATCTCAGCGGATTCTTCTCTCCACTGCCCCGGCAGCGCGGCGACCTGCGCGAGTTGGGCGGTGAGGATGCGCTTGTCGTCCAGCAAGTCTTGCACCTCTTCGGCCAGCGTGGCGGCATAGCGGAGCATGTCGGCTACCTCATCGTGTCGCGTGCCGTCGTCGTCGTGGATGGCGGCGACTTCGCGGAGTGTGTCGGCGTCGTAGGTCATTTGACGGGCCATGAGGCGATCTCCTCACCATCTATACACCGATAACTGTAGCCACAATCCTCATCACGCTCCTCATGCCACCGCCGCGCCATCTCCCGCGCCCGGTCGCGTTCCTGCGTCACCTCCGCGAGTTGGGCGGTGAGTTTGGCATTCTGCACCTTCAATGCTGCAATAGCGTTGCCCGCGACAATCGCCAAATGCGGCGTCGTAATGTCGTCGGGCGAACGGTCCAAGTCCGCGTAGAGGTTGAACCGCGTTTGCGCGTCACTCTCTTTCAGCCTCGCGTTGTCGGCAGCGAGACGGTCACGCTCCGCGATGGCAATGGTCATATTGTCGTAAGCTGCCTGTTCGCGGATGGTCAGCGCGTCCCGCTCCACGATCAGCGTGGCGGCGAAGCGGAGCATGTCGGCTACCTCATCGTGTCGCGTGCCGTTGTCGTCGTGGCTGGCGGCGACTTCGCGGAGTGTGTCGGCGTCGTAGGTCACTTGACGGGCCATGAGGCGATCTCCTCTGCATCCACACACTTATCGCCCACCTCGTCATCACAGCCACAGATGCCGCTTTCCCGGTGCCACTCACGCGCCAGTTGCCGCGCCCGGTCGAGTTCCTCCGTCACCTGCGCGATTTGCTGTTGCAGCGCATCGACCGCCGCATTACGTCCAGCTAGTAGGATATGCAGCCGGTCCCGGTCGGTTGCCAGCGCCGTCAGCACGGTTGGGCCGACGCCGTTCTTGAGGTCGAGCGCATCGGCCAAGTCGTTACGCAGCATTGCAATTTCCTGTTGCAGCGCCTCGCAGTCGTCGGCGAGTTGCACAGCGTATTCCCGTGTGTAGCACGGGCAAAATGCCATCATCTCGTCTACAGTGAACTTCCTCATCGCATCCCCCTCACTCTCCGGGAAGTTTTCCACGTCCAAAACTCCCACATCGTCGGGTGCATTTTCCGATCCCCAGCTTCGTATCGCTGCCAGGAACGCTCCGTCACGCCCAACAACTCAGCGGCTTGCTTTTGCGTGATCCCTAGTGATTTTCGATCCCGCGCAATCTTGTTCAACTTCATGTCGCCCAATTTACGCGTCCTTCGGTCGTGCGTCAAGAGAATAATGCAAGGCCAGAACGGGATGGAGTTTGCCGTCATGTTCCATAATCGCGGCCCTCTCGCCTACGGCTACGCGCTGTTCTTCAGGCAAGCCTTGTTCGATCTTCTGGCAGTCTTTACATGGCCCATTGGGGCAGACGATACGATGCGTGGGGCAGATCATTTGTTTCTCCCAAAACGAATGAGTTTACGTGCTGGAGCTTTACTCACGGCATAGCGTTCATGTGCGGGAGCCGTGACGATACGTTCCGCGAGTTCATCATCGCTACGACGAATGATAGGTTCCCAGTGTCCGCATTCGCAGCGAAAGCCCTTGATGCCGTCTACGGTTTCGCGGATCACATTCCGTTCAAAGAGATGCCAGTGGCTCATAGCAACCACCACCACAACGCGCCTGCCACAAGCAACACGGCTACCAGTAGATCATGTTTACCGAATGCCTGACGGTCGAGCCGATGCACCACTCCCCACGATGACTGCTTCATCGCACTACCTCCCATGTCACAATTCTTCGCGCTTGTCCGTTTTCGCGGAGTGTCTTAGACGCTGCACCAGAATCTTTGATTTTCCCATCGATCGCGGCCTTGCGGAATACAGACCCAATGATGTTCGGGTGACGCTCGATGTCCAGCCGGATGTCGCTATCCTTTTGTAGACCGTCAATAACCGTCCAGAGGTCATCTGACGTAATCGTGGAGTAGAACTGGCAAAGCGTGTCTAACGTCGCATGGAGCCAATCCTTCGTCGCGTCGTTTGTTGCGTCCACGACGGTAGCCATACCAATATCCCGGCGTGTCTCGCCAGAAAACAAGGGCTTACAGGCCAACGTAGGGTCAAAGACGGGCATCTTACTCATCAGCCACCTCGATCTTGGCTTTCTGCCTCGCCTTTGTCATAGGGCTTCGGTAGTCAGGCTGGAAGGCGGTCGGGGGCGCATAATTCAGCGTTCGGATTCTCGCAGCGTGTTCTCGCGCTTGCTGTTGGAACTTCTGGCGGTCCAACCCTAACCACCAGGACGTCTTAGATTGATCGGCTAATACCCTTGCTACCGGCATACGTCGCTCCTATAGATGCCAATGTGTGATTCTGTTTCTACGACTACCCATGCGTTGTCGATCTTGGTTTCAAACCGACAGGGACCATTCGTGCCTCGGCGTTCGTCTACCGGCACCACTCTGCGATCCCCGCTGTGTAAACTGTGCGGCCCTTGATGTGCGAGGTAGCAGAGCAAAATCATGTTGCTGGCTCCCGACCGTTCCCCGTGATCCCCGCCCATGCCCTTCGCTTTCACATGAGCGGCTTCTAAGCGAATCGACTGTCTATGGCAGGGGCAATGGGGCCAGCGGCAACCTAAGTCTCTCGCTCTCACGAGAGCTTTCTGTTGGCGTTCGTGCTTCTCAGTCATGCGTCGTTTCGCCGCTTTCACAGCCTTATGCTTCTTCGATGGTTTTGGACACGGCGAGAACGACATCTTCTACCTCGTTGGGTTCAGGGATGTAGACGGAGTGTTCCGTCATGGCCCATCGCATGATCCAGTCCATGTATTCGGCCATTTGCTCGGTGTCCATTTGGCTAGTTCTGAGCATGTTGTCGTAAGCGTCTGAGCCGATTTCCGGTGTGCCGTTGAACTGCCACAAGCAGTATTCATGTAGCTGGTAGCGTTCGTGGAAGTCATAGCCGAGATACGCCGAGATCACCGGAATAGCCACCTTCCAATACCACCCCCGCTGCCCCTGATGCGCTTTGAATCTTCGCTTGCCTACAGTGACGCAGACAGTCTCCCCAGCGAGAGTCTTAATGTAGTCGAGGAATTGGGTCCGCGACTGCATATGGAGCTTCCCGCTACTATCTACCGTCCCGTAAAACAAGGGCGCATCAGGGGCGAGAGCCACGGCTAGAAATCATCCTCCGTGAATGCGGGAGCCTCTTCCTGTGGAGCATCCTTCGGCTTGGACTTGAGGATTGTCCAGTCTGGAGCCTTCGGGCTTTTCTTGTTCTTGTTCTGGAACACGACGACGTTCTCGCCGTTCACGATCCCCGCAAAGAACGGCCCACGCGCCGACTCGCGGTTCCATAAAACTCCAATCTCTCCGTCCTGCTTCTTAAACTCTGCCATGTCTACACCTCTCCACTTCTGCGTCAACTTCCTGTAAGAACTGTTCCACTTTTTCCGCGTGATCCTGGATTAGCACTGGATTAGCGTATTCCCTCACGACAAACAACTGCATCCCTCCGGGCATCCGATCATCCCACGCGATAAAATCTACCCACTCTGCCCCCGTCAACCAGAGCGCATGGAGGCATTGCAAGCGATGATCCGCAGGGAGTTTGTTCTCTGTGATCCAGCGATACATCGTTACGCTATTGGGGCATTTCACTTCCAGCACTCCGTTGAACCCATCTACATACCCATCGAGGCTGGCTCCCGTGAGTAAGGTATCGTGCCGCACTAACCCGCACGTTTCCGCGAATCCTCCCGTCTGTGCTTCCCATGCCGCAAGTGCCAAGCGTTCGCAGTCAATACCGCGTTGCATGGCCGCACTGACGTAACCCTCTGAGGGGCTGTAGGACGTGAGCCGTTCCACAGCGAGCTCCACAATCAGGTCAGCCCTCGGCGCGGCCCACGCGCCATTTTTGAGGGTTTTGAAGGCATCGTTGCACCGCGAAGCCGTCAGTAGTCCCCAACGGGCCTGAAACCACTCAGGTGACCGTTGAGGCATGGAGTGAACGATCACAGCACAACCTTTCCCGCTTCCAGCTTGATGGTTTCCCACGTCGCAGGTTCGACCTTGCCCATGTGTTCGCGGAAGAGCTTATTGCTGGTAGACCACTTCGCTTTGAGGGTAGGCGTTCCAGCGAGACTCGCTTCCCACAGCCCGTCCTTGAATGCTTCGTAGCCTTCCGGGGCCACTGGAACAATCTCCGTATGGGTCTGCGCGTCCGCATCGTCCGAGTTCGCTTCCGTAGGGATACAGAACGCTTGGAAAGCGGCGTATTTGTAAGCCGCTGACATGGCCTTGTTCGTCGCCTTATCGCCGGAGTCCATCGCTTCTCCGTAGGTGCGAATGGTGTGCTTGGACCCATCAGAGGCAGCAATCAAGTCAAACTCTGCCGTCACCGTGACGTAGAACAGACTCGTGCCTTTCGCCGTAACACGATCCACGCACGCTCTATCGACCATCCTCGGCAGCATGACCAAGCCATGCTTTGACATGACGCTATTGAGCGCGTTGTAGATGTCATCAATGCCGCGAAACGAGAAGCCCTGTGCGACGTTCTTTTTGTCCTTGCTGATGCCCTGCTTGCCGAGTTCTGCCGCGACTTCTGCAATCGCCTTGTAGACTTCCATTACTTCTCCCCCTTGCCCATCAAATCGTTCGTCATCGCGGACAGCCGCAGTTCCAGGTGGTTAATCGCATGATCCAACACCTTCCACACCGCATGACTCCCGTTCGCCATGACGTGCTTGTCTTTCGCTTGCTTCAAGACGCTAATCGCGGCGTCGATGCTTTCCATGTCCTCAATGCTGAATGTGGTCGTCATCACTTCCCCCTGTGAATGTCGAGTTGTCGATCTTCGTGTGCCTGTCCAGAGGCTTCATGGCGTTCCTGTTCCTGCTCCATGCAAGCGTGGCACATGAAATTTCCGTCCTTGTCGTACCCGTCGTGTTTTGCGGAAATCAGAACGTCATGCTGGCCGAAATTGCAGTAGCCAATCTGAGAGTCGTCATAGATGGGAAACTCCTCCTGACATGACTTACAGACTATGGCTTGGTTTCCGTCCATGTCCAGCACCGTGCCTCCCCAGCGGTCATCCTCATCAACCCACGGGCCACACTCAGGGCAAATCGCCGTCGTAGTCGGACGTGCCGCTCCTCCCCCGTCATCGCAGGAGTCCCAGTTCATGTCGAGGACGCCAACCTTCTCGCCGTTGATTAGCACAAAGCCTTCACTCATTTGCCACCTCGCAAACTGCGCTCATGCGCCTCAGCCAAATCCTGTAGGGCAATCCGGGCCGCGTTGTCCGCGTCCCAACAGACGGAACACTGCGTCCCTTTGATCGCCGCAATCTCATCCCCACAGGTGACGCAGGGACGTTCACAGCACTCCGCGCAGTTCTCTTGGCGAAGCTGGTTATCGCGGAGGTCATACACATGCGCGTTGCCGCAGTAGTTACAAATACCCGTGCGTTCGTTGCGCCAGTCAATCGAAGTCATCGACATTTGCGTCCTCAGTTCCCTCGGCCCCAATGCCGATAAGCAGAGATTACATACGTCCAACGGTCGTGTCAAC
>SESH01035059.1_pt1 | contig 18279 bp, 13 predicted proteins | sample 3171561 | NCBI WGS metagenome assembly SESH01 (sample SAMN10866947, study PRJNA518727) | freshwater metagenome | biome: subpolar coniferous forest; feature: holomictic lake; material: water; isolation source: holomictic Lake 442 2011 16.5 m and 2014 13 m | place: Canada: near Kenora, Ontario
TCCTAATATATTTTGAGGTATTTTAGTCCCAACGCCTCTCAATTTCAACGAAGTTGAAATTGGAGCAGTCCCAATACCAATCCATCGAAACAAAGTTTCAGACAAGGATAGCATGGAGCCCCGCGAGGGAGACCGTTCTTTTGAAACGCTCCGCATACAAAATAAGCGAATTAAACTGCCACCGCCTGTTTCATGAACTGCTCCAGGGACGAAGCCGCAAACGTCAAGATCGCGATCCCTAAAAGGGCGATCAGGATAACAACGAGGGTCCAGACGATCTTCCACGAAGTTGAGAATTTCCTGCTTTGCCACAAAAGCGGAATAGCGAACGGACCGACCATGAGCAACATAACGATCACGTAAGGAACGGTATCCGCGGTAAAAGTCCGGGGCCGACCGGAAGCGGTCTGAAAAGCGTCCATCACCGCGGGGATCATCACGGCAAAATAGATCCCTCCCATTACAAAGCAGGCGATCGCTGTATGACTCAAGAGAAGACTCACCGCAACGCCCGCATCCATACAAACAAGCGTCCAACCCTTGGCGCGCTCTCCAAGATAAAGTTGGCCCAACCCGGGAAGCAGGACGGAATAAATACCCGCCAAATGGGGATTTTTCAAAGAGGGACTTGCTTACCGGCAAGTATAATTTTCTTTTCCAGGAGTTTGCCCCGACGCTCGACCTGGAAGATCTGAGGTTCGCCATCCTTTTGGGCCAGGATCGCACGATAATAGTTCTCCCAGCGATCGAGCAGGATGCTATTCTGCTTGAGCAGGATGTCCCCAGGCAAAAATCCTTCCCGCTCTGCCGGAGAACCGGCGCGCACGTTTTTGACCGTGAATCGCAGAGTTTCCGGATCACGTTCCACTCGAAACCCAAGATGCGGCGCATCGGGGTTCAGAAAGAAAATACTGATCGGGAGCTCCAGCTCTCCCTCCTTACGAACCACCATGAATTTTTTGAGGGATTCGCTTGGGACATTCAAAAAGAAACCGAAGAGATTCGCAGGCGTCACGTCCTGGCCCGAGATCTTCATGAGAACATCGCCGTTGCGGAGTCCTTGCTCATAGCCAAGCGTGGACGCGTCGGCTCCTGAAATGAAATAATGCGCCGTCTTGTCATCGTAGTGAAGGTCGCAACCCAGGATCACACTTTTAAGTGCCGGAAACTTTGCCTCCACAATCCGTGCATGGATACTTTTGCCCAAGAGTCCTTCGAACCTCCCACGAGACCCGTCAGTCTTTCGAAATCCCTTGGTCGAAAGACCCGTTTTCCTCTTGAAGTAGGCCTTGAGCCCCACAACCGTCAGAGTCGGATCTTTTTCCACAACACCGATCTCAAGCGCGCAAAATCCGCTCGAGGACAGGCTCGGGGCTTTGGCCCACTCTTTATATTCTTTTTTAAACAAAGGAAATGTCGCGGAACGGATATAGCCTCGGGCTTTGTCAGTCGTTTCCAGCGGGATCTTTTCAGCCGCGAGCGTCGCGAGCGTGGCATTCCAGACTTCTTCGAAATTCCCCGGGAGCGGAAACGAGCGGCCTTCGGATTTTGAGGAAGACAGGGAAAATCCAGAGGATAGGAAGCATAAAAAAAGCAGGCCGCCGAGTTGCCACGGCCTGCTTTTTTTAAAAGAAAGATCGGACTTCAAAGCATTAACGATCGAGCTTCTCGCCCTTCATGGCTACTTCAGGGCCCACCGGAACTTTCAGATAAGCATCTGAAGCGCTCCAGATATGGTTGAATATAAGGATCCCGATACCCACCCAGATCACAGGATAGCCGACGAGGGTCCCGAGCAGGATCGTGGTCACGATGCCGCCGATTTCGAGCACGATCATGGCTCCCGTCTTGAACTTGCCGCTCTTGGTGTCCATTTCATTGTTCAGATACTGCCCCCAGCCCGGCAGCACCAAGGACGCTGCGCCACGGGTCAGGCTCTTATCCGAGTTATTCTCCTCGGCATACGCGATACCGCTCGCGGCCGTAAACAGGACCGCAATAACCAACACGCTGATGATCTTCTTGAACATAATGTCCCCCTTTTTGTTAATTTTATGACGCCCTAGTCCCAATACCTTTAAATTTCATCGAAGATGAAATTGGGCAACCCTGGCTACCCTCAAGAAAAAGAAATCCAAAGCCAGGGTAGATTATCGACCATTCCCTGAGAATTTTAATTGGAAGTATGTCCCCCGTCAAGGGACACTCTTTTCGCCTTTGCCCCGCTTGTCAACGGGTGTCAAAAAAAGCTATTTACTCGGCGCAAGCCCGAAGGTAAAGCCGGCCTTCACCTTGGCGATAAGCTCGGGGAGTACTTCCCGATAATCACGAACAATGCCAAAGTCCGCATGGCGAAAGATCGCAGCCTGCGGGTCCTGGTTGATAGCGATGATCTTGCCGGACTCTTTCATCCCCGCAAGATGCTGGATTGCCCCTGAGATCGCGACGGCGACATAGAGCTTCGGGCGAACCGTCTTCCCGGTCTGTCCGACCTGCCGCGCGTAGGGGGCATAACCATTGTCCACCGCGTGACGGCTTGCGCCCCAATCGGCGTTAATCCCTTGATCTTGCAGGGCCTTCACGAGCTCCTGGATAAGTTTGAAATCGTCATGGTCGCCGGCCGGCCGACCACCTGAAATAATGATGTCCGCGACAAAAAGGTTGTCGCCGCCGCCTGCCTCGCGCTTAACCTCAAGCACCTCCACGGCGAAATCACTGTCCCTGAACGTGGGCGTAAATTCACGAACGGTCCCCTTCCGGTTTGAATCTTTGGGCAATATTTTAAAAGTTCCGGCACGCGCGGTCGCCATTTGAGGGCACCAAAAGCCGATGATCGTCGCAAGTTTGCTTTCGCCGTAAGTTGGACGAATGGATTGAAGCACGGGATAAAAAATGGACTTTTTTAATCGGTGCACGTATTCGCCCACTTCAAGACTCGTACAATCCGCGGTCACACCGGCCCGCACGCGGCTCGCGAGACGCGGCGCAAGTTCACGGCCTGAGGTCGTCGCTCCGAAAAGTGCGATCTCCGGCCGCTTATGTTCGATCCACTGCGCGATCGCCGCCGCAACCGGCAGGATCCTGTATTCTTTAAGACGCGGATCATCCACCACCACGACCTCATTGGCACCGTATGCGATGATCTCAGACGCCACATGCTTGATGTTATGTCCGGTCACGATCGCGGTCACTTGGGTCTCGAGCTGGTCCGCAAGTTTTCGGGCAGGATTCAGGATCTCAAGGGATGAGCGCGACGGCATTTCACCGAGCATTTCGATCCAGGTTAGAATGCCGCGCGCGCCATTACGGAAATCCACCCTCGGAAAATCCACGTCCGCGGCGACCTTTTCCCCGACTGCACCTTTTGCACTTTCGTCTCCTGCCTGTTGCCCATGTCCCCCGCCGATCGAGTCCTTGATCTTTTCGATCTCAGACACAAGAACATTCGCAAGGTCTTTGGGATCATGGCCGGAAATCATATTGACCGGAGCCCTGTCTTTTTGGATATCCACAACCTTGCAGACAAGCGTCGGCGATCCGGTAAGCCCGACCACGCTGACGTCAGCACCGGTCTGATCGAGCGACCAAACTTCGATCTTGGTATTTTTCGCGCGGATAGCGCCCTTAAGAGACGGCCGGCGCGCCGGCGTCGCAGTCGGGGCGATCGAAATAAGACATGGAACGGGAACTTTAAGGACTTGGAAACCGCCTTCAATGATACGCCGGACCTTCAGATGATCTCCTTTGAACTCCACTTTTTCCACGAAAGTCGCCTGAGGGATTCCGAGATTCTCGGCTGTTTGAGACGGGACATGCGCTGTATCTCCGTCTGTCGTCTGGCGTCCGGAGAATATGATAAAGGGGTCTTTGCTATCCTTGGAGAATCCGAGTTTTTTGAGAAGCGAGGAGATCGCATAGCCGGTGGCAAAAGTATCCGACCCCCCGAGCTTTCTGTCCGAGAGAAGGACCGCACGGTCGTAACCCATCGCCAGGGCTTTTTTAAGCGATTGCTCGAAACTCGGAGGCCCCATCGAAACCACGATCAGCTCCGCGTCCGGTACATGCTTTTTGATCTCAAGGCCCTGCTCCAAACCGAACGTGCAATCCGCGTTGATCGAGGATTTCGCCTTAGTGCGATCCATAAGACCGTCCGCACCCATCCGCATCTCGGTCGGGAGCGGCACCTGCTTCATAATCGCAATTATTTTTAGAGTCATTTTGTTACCACAAATCCTTTTTGTTTCTTATTTCTCTTTCGCCTCATACCGCCTGACGGAAAACGTACGGTATACGGCGAAAACAATGACCGCTCTGCGCCGTACGCCTTACTCCGCACGCCGTTTCTACATATTCTCGTATTCGGGTCCGTCGCCACCATAAGGCACGGCCCATTCAATGTTTCCAAACGGATCTTTGATATCACAAGTTTTGCAATGCACGCAATTCGCCGGATGAAGGTGAAGGTCTTTTTTCCCGGTCTTCGAGTCTGTCACGATCTCATAAACCTCGGCCGGACAGAACTGCTGGCACGGCCCACCGTATTTGGGGATACAAACATCCCGGCAAAGATTGAAGTCCAACACCCGGAGATGACAGGGCTGCTCTTCATCATGCTTGGAACCGGAGAAGAAAACGTCGGTCACCTTGTCGAACGTCAGCTGTTTGTCAAAAACGAGCTCTTTGGAAAACTTCTGGCAGAACGGTTGTTTAACATCCGAGAGTTTCTTATAAGAGGCCGCATCCTCGTGCGTCTTCATCTTCCCCGAAGGCGTGATGCCGCGCCCTCCGGTCAGGATCTGAGTCGCGAAATAAAAAGCCCCGAGGATCATGCCGTGCTCGAAACCGGCGCGAAAGTTGCGTGTTTTGGAGAGTGTCTTATAAGCAGCGCTTTTCTTGAAAAGATCTTCATAAAGTTCAAGCTGCTTGCCGGAAAAATCATTTTTCTTTAAAGCTTCGAAGGCGGACTTCGCAGCCATCATCCCGGACTTGATCGCGAGGTGCACCCCCTTAAGACTTGGCATGCTGAGGAACCCGGCGGAATCTCCGGCGATCATGACCCCGTCATGACAAAGCTTCGGGAGCGAATAAAGGCCGCCCTCGGGGATCGTCTTCGCGCCATACCGCAGGAGCTTGCCTTTTGCGAGGATCTTCGCGATGAAAGGATGTTTTTTATAGACCTGAAGTGCGGCGTGAGCATCAAACGTGGGATCTGTATAATCCAGCCCCGCCGCGATCCCGACCACGACTTGACGGCCGTTCAGACCGTAGACGAAACCGCCGCCGAAATGATTGAAAGAGAAAGGAAAGCCCAGCGTGTGCATGATCCGCCCGGCCTCAAAGGTTCCCTCCGGAAGGTCCCACAGCTCTTTGACACCTGTGGAGTAGACTTGCGGGTTGCTATTTTCATCCATTTTCAATTTACGGAAAAGCTGCTTGGTCAAACTGCCACGCGGCCCTTCGGCCAGGATCGTGATCTTCGCACGGATCTCGTTTCCAGCCTGGAAATTATCCATCGGCTTCCCGTGCTTATCCACCCCGGTATCGATCGTCTTCGCACCGATCACGCGTCCGTTTTCATAGAGCATCTCTGAGACGCTGAACCCCGGATAAACTTGCACTCCCTTTTTCTCGGCGATCTCGGAAAGCCACTTCGTCATCTTCCCCAGAGAAACCACGAAGTTCCCGTGGTTGCCCATAAAGGGCGGCGTAAAGGGAGCTTTCAAAGCGTGTTTGGGGGTCAAAAAATAAACACCCTCTTTTTTGACGGGAGATTCAAAAGGAAATTCTTTAGGATCGACGCCGGGGAGGAGTTCTTTCAGTGAGGACGGTTCAATCACAGCGCCGGAAAGCGTGTGGCTCCCGATGGCGCTTCCCTTTTCAAGGACCAGGATGTTCCAGGGAAGTTTGGCGCCTTCCTCTTGAGGTATCGACGCGGCCGCGAGGTCGGCAAGATGTATGGCGGTCGCGAGGCCCGCGACACCGCCGCCCACGATCAGGATATCTGTTTCAATAATATCGGATTTCGACATAGGAATATAAGACCCGCATGCAGGAATTTATGAAAACGAGGCGGTATTCTAGTCCCAATCCTTATTAATTTCAACAACGTTGAAATCGGGACAATCCTTCTCAGCCATTTAAAAAACGACCTTAAGGCTGGTCCCCAGGATATTCATCACCGTCCACTTTCCAACGGAGCTTTTTGTGGAATGAAGCAAATAAAAGATCGACCCGTAAACAGGCCCCCACCAATGCACTTTAACCCCCGAAAAGTACCTGTCTTCATTCATTCCTTTTTTGCCCGTTTCGATAAAGATCTCATTGGCGGTATACGGCTGGAGTTGAAACCGTGTCCATTTCCAGGGAGCTGTCAGGGTCACCAAGTTCCGGTAGCGCAGGCTATCCTCCGCCTGCTGTTTGATCCGAAACTCCAGCATATTGCGGTCTTCCAGGGAAAATCCCTTGAAAACATATTGCGGCGTCACGTAAATTCGTGGCACGGAATCCCAATACCACATATTTTGTTTATTTTTCCACCGGGACGTGCAGATCTGCTGATACTCAGCGCCAAGCGCCAGATACTGGATCGGCTTATAGTCCACCGCCACATGGGTCTCTTCATAGTGAAGCCCGTTATGCTCCCGAAAGCGGAGTTCTTCGCCAACTTTCATTTTCCACTGAGCATTTATTTTTTTCTCAACGTCATAAATACTCCAGACCCCGAAATCCTCGTTTTTCGCCGGCGTCGCGGCCGCCCGGGGGATGAGAATTCCCTGAGCCAGAAACAGGGAGATCACAAAAAGGGATGAAGCTGAAAAGAGCTTTCGGAGGTTTTTCGAATAGAACGTCTTGAAAGAGAAAAAGCCAGGCTTTGTGGTTGCAAAACCTGGCTTTGATTTGGGGTTCATTTTAACTTTTTTCGAGAAGCTCGTTCACCTTGGCCATGACGGCGAAGGCATCCGCCACATAGAGCACATCGGCCTTGCCCTGGGCCCAGCCGCAATTAGCGTCTGTATTGATCGCGCGGCGTTCATTAATGAAGCGCCAGCCGACCACATGCGGCTCTTCGCCGTGGCAGCAGGTGGAAAGACCCTTCGGATGACGTGGTGTGGAGCCGGTCTGCCCGACCTGGTTCAGGTGGCTCATACAAGAAAGCACGGCTTCCCCTTCCGACCCCTGATCGACAAGCGATTTGCTGCTCCCAAGCGATGCCTTGGCGTGTTTTAAGAAATCGAGAATATGCTTTTCGGCATCTTTGGCATGGATCTGGCCGTCCGCCTGTTTCTTGGTCCATCCGGCACCGGCGACAAGCAACACCGCCGCATCGGGACGAATGGTCTGCGCATCCGCGGAAGGCGTCTGAACGCCCGTCACTTTCGTTCGTTTTTCCTGATCGGTCACAGCCACCGTAAGGGCTTCCACTTTTGCGGAGCCTTTCGCACCTTCCCATAGCGGGAATACACCGGAATCGATAGCGAGGATCCATGGTCGCGCCGCGCGTGTCAAAGTCGCCATCATGCGCTGACGGTAATACCAACGCTGGATCTGTAAAACGCCGTCCGTGATCTGGAGGCCGCTCACATGCGTGTCAATCGTTGCCTTGAGGCGGAATGCCGCGCCTGGCAATGCCCTGGAAAAACGGGAAGTCGCCGGAGCGATGATAATTGTCGCACCCGCTGCCGTTCCAAGAGCTTCAAGAGCTTTTACATCTGTCGCATAACGCGAGGTCCCAAAATCAGCCCCGCTTACGCCGAGAATCTTCGTGGCACCGCATGCCGCGATCAAATCCGCAGCCGCCTGGACATTCTCCCCGACAAGACCAACCGTCAGCGTGGAACCCGCAAGGCCCTTTTGGACCTGAAGCGCCGCGCTAAGTGTTTCGAGTACGATCTTGGGAAGGTGGCCGTTTGCATCTGTATGAGCTAAAAAGAGTATTTTTTCCATGTTCACCCCGTTAGAGATAGGAAGCGCTTCAAACGATTACGCAAGAACCGCTTACCCATACCTGTTTTTAAATATCGTTCGCGTGACACTGCATCATTAATATCCACGCATGCCTCATAATAGACTAGCGTGAAAGGCCCGCGGCCTCTGGTCGACTCTACTTTTCCTCGCAAATGCTCTTTGAAGCGCTTCCGTAAATCTTTAGAAAACCCGGTGTAAAATTTTCCATCCCTCTGACGCTGTAAAACATAAGTATAAAACATCCTGAATGAATCTCTAACGGGTCAGGGCTTAGCCTTTTATCCAGGTTACGATTTCTTTGGCGATCTCTTCCACCGGGGTGTCTTTAACGATCCGGGTTTGGCGTCGCTGCTGGGGAAGTTCGACCGAAGCGAACTTGATCGCATCCGTCTTGAGCCCTGCAGGAGTCGCTTTCTGCAAAGCAGGCATGATCGTACGCATGTTCGTCATCCCCACCTGAGGATTGTTCGGCGGTTCGGGAAGATTCCCCGTCGCCCAACCGATCACGGCCGGAGCCCCAGCACACGTGGAGACTTGATACTGCCCGCCTTCGATACGTTCAAGGATCCTGAACGAACCGTCGGGTTGGACCTTGAGCTCGTCGGCGCCGAGAAACACGTCGCTGATGCCCAGTTGTTCAGCAATCATTTGCATCGTGGTCCCTGCATCACGCGAGGCCGAAGAACAGCCTCCGAACACGAGGAGCTTCGTCTTATCAAGCCCGGGAATCTTCTCGATCGCCCCGGCGAGCGCCGCGGCAACTTCCCTGGAATCCATGAAGCCGCTCGCAGATCCGTCCAGGCATACAAGTTCGAACGGGACCTTCTGGGCGATGATCATCATAAGCTGTTGGAGTTTCGCTTTGGGCCCGAGACTGATCAAGGTCACCTTGCTCCCTGGATTTTGCTTCGCGAGATTCGCGGCTTCAAAGAGCGAGTGTCCAGCCCAAGGGTCGAGTACCGAGGGCAGCATCATTTCATTTTTAAGTGCGGGTCCTGTCGGCCCCTGGATCGGCTCCAGCGTCTGAAGCGGGTCCGGCACCAAACTCCCGCAGACTGCGATATTAAAAGCTGTGGTCATATGACCTCCTATTGGTAAAAGAGTTCCGAGAAGGCGGACATTATAATGAGGGCGTTCAGTTTCGGCTAGCTGATTTTCTCATCCCCTGGAAAGACCTTATCAGTCGGCCGTCATTCAGAAATGGCCTAATTGACTTCTCCAGGGATAGGATTATCGGTGATGCCGAACCGTTTTTCGATCTCCCTCTCGATGAATAAGGCCTCTTCCCGAGTCGAAAGATATTTGACGAGATCTATTGATTTGCCGTCATGAGTTATGGCTTGCACGGTGTAGGAACGGCTATCTCCTTCCGTATCACGGTGAATGATCTCCTTCGAACACAGTTGCCTTAAATCACCACGGATTATATTTTTGGGTCTTGGCCAAGGCAACGGGTGGTGACGGATCCGAAGGATTCCATCCGAAGCCACACAAATACGGGTGCTATTTATGCCGCAGATTAAACAAACATAAGCCGCATAAAAGAAAAAAACGCCAGAAAGGGCCATAAATAACACTTTCACACTCATCTTCCCTTCTATCAAAACAGGCCAGATGAATGCAATGACATACCAAATCAAAAAGACGCCCAAAATGAAACAAAAAACACTTACCATGTTATTTGGCGTCCACTTCCATGTGATTAGCAGTCCCTCACCTGTATGTTCCATGGTGTAGCTTTTTGGTTTCGGGATAGATCCTTTAGACACCTTCGGTTCGCCCCCCTCCATCGGATCAAAAACTATGCCCAAAAGGGTCGTGTATCGAAAAGTCTTGCCGCAAGCATTACACTTCACAACGCTTTTGTTGATATTGATATTCTCAGCGAGTATCTGACTGCTGCATCCAGAGCATTTGGCAACCAGCCGGCCTTTTGCTACCCACCCTTTTATTCTATATTCGCGCGTAATATCGATTAGTGCCAAAATGAAAATAACCAACGCTGCGACCCCGCACGTTGCGCAAACGGCCAATACAATTCCTAACACCGCCAAGTCATCAAAAAACTGATCCCTGCGAAAGAAGAAAGTCCTTTTTTCCCCACTTCCCGATGAGCTCAGAATGTATTTCCCCGGCCTGCTCAGCTCGAAATAACCGATATTCAAATGCTCTTGCCCTTCTTCGCGAATAACATCCGGACTTGCGATCAAAGGGATATTCCCCCGTGACAACTGCTCGGTGATCGACAACGAAGTGCCGTCCGGCATCGTATTAGCCCTATAAACAAATCGCGTTCCATTACGAACAACATCCCCGCCCCGCAAATAATAACGGCCCGGTTTCGCGAAAAACATTTCGACTTTGCACGGGGTATTAATAACAACATCTTTTTCTTTAAACGAATTGACAATAAGTATGCCCACCGCAAAAGACAGAACAGGCCCTAAAACAAAAAGCAAAGCCCCTGCGACGAAAAGCTTGATACTTCTACTCACTCTTCACCTCTTTTAACTTAGACGTTTATTATTACTTTTCTACTTTCGCGATGGATTCGAGCGTATCGCCCTCAAAACGGGATTTCAGGAATTCTTCGCTTTCCGGAAGCTCCATCGAAAACTTACGGCTTTGATCGATCTGAATGCGTGCCCCTTCCGCTTGAAAATCCAACACATGACCGCCCTGGGTCTTGTCTTTACTCAAGAAATGAAAATGGTATCCCGGGACATTGATCCCTGTCGCATACGGCGGGACCCGGAACCCCACCAAAGTACCTTCCTGATCCTTTAATTCGAAGATCTTTTGCCCTTTGATGGCTTCGGTCAGAACCGGAAAGGGCTTCTCTTGGCGAGCGGCGCTACGAACCTTGAGCGAAGGGAATTTCCCCTCAACTTTGATCGCATAGATCAGATTTTCCGAGGGAAGCTTGGTATCGAGAAACCCTGTCAGCTCCTTGTATCCCATCGCCCGTTCCGGGAATAATTCCTGTCCGGCGTGAAAGAATGTCACGGTCGCGAATGGACTCGTGTCCTTATCCTCCAGCAAACGCACTTTGCCATCCGGTTTAATTTGATAGAAGGCCTGATCGAGAACGATCATTTCTCCGTCGAGCGCGTCCAGGGTGCCGAAACCAAAATCGCCGTGCTTTTTGAGGTCATGAACGCTCATCGTGCCGCTATAGCATCCGGCAAGTAACGCGTTGATGGGAGCATTCTGAAAAACAACATCCTTCTGACTCGGCGCGTGGGCGCAACCGAGGGAAAAAAGAAGCATTAGAAGTGATAATTTGATTTTCATGGTGGGAATTAAAGTAGCCTGTCCCCTTTGCTTTAGGAGCCAACCAAAGGAAGCTCTTTTTCGAGCTTGAAGATGGCGAGAAAACGGTCTTTCCCGTCCGATTCTTTTTCCGCGTCGCACGAACATTTGCGGCGCATTTCCTTCAGCCGTTCGGTATTTTTTTCCTCAGCGACCTTTTTCAAGAAGAGTCTCTTCCCCTCGTACATTCCTTGGCTTTCAATGAAAAGATAGGCCGCGTTGGGGTTCGACTGGAGATTGTGATGTGTCAGGCGATCCGCCATGATAAAAGCGAGCGTTCCGTCCTCAAGAACATGAGGCCGCGCGTAGAGCGCAGCGTCCACCTTGCCGGAACTGTCCGCCGTCGCAAGCACGCCAGTACCTTTCGTTTTCTCGAAGTAGTCTCGTAGATCCATGGGGCTCTCCTGACAAGTGGGTTAAGAATTAAAACCGCGGACAACCATTTCCCTCTCCTTTGGGAGAGGGTCAGGGTGAGGGTTGCTTCCCCTCATCCCATCCTTCTCCCTCAGGGAGAAGGAGATTAATTGATATTCGAATGCAACCCGCCGGAACCGGCACGGAAGTCAACATTGGTGAGATCGCTTCCCTGTTCACGGGCATAAGCACAATTCCAAAGGCAAGCCGCGCAGTGGATGCATTTTTCGCGGTCAAAGAGCGGAACGCCGCCGTCGGAGCCTGCTGTGATCGCCTGACCGGAACACATCTCGATACAAACTTTGGTGCGGCATTTCTGGCATTTCCCGGCATCGAGAAAGATCACGTGGTCCGCATAACCTTCCGCGGCTTGCACTTTGCCGCCCAAAAGCAGCGCGTCCTGGTGGGAAATGAGAAGCTTGCCATCAAACTGAACCTTCGGCCATCCTGCCGCATCCATCAGGGAATCATGCATGTACGTGTTCGTCGCATTCGCTTCCTTGCGCACCTTCTCGATCACGTCCGCGGAAACCTTACCTTTATAGTAATTTTCAAGCGTGGGAATGCGTTCATAAACGGGCTTGAGCTTTGCGGGAATATTGAGGAGTCCGTTCGTAAAACCGGCCAGGCCCATTCCCATCATGCCGCATACAAAATTATGACTAAATCCGTCTCGCGCTTTTTCCGCGATCTTGTTATCTTTCTGAACCCAGCTTGCGCGGCGGCTTTTTAAATACGTTGCTTCGAGGTTTTCTTTAGTAAAAGCTCTTTTCTCCTTTAAAAGCTGAATCATACCTTCCGCAAGCTGAACGCCCGTGGTCCAGGCTTCATCGACGCCGGAACCTTTGAGCATGTTGGTGCTGCCGGAACCTTCGCCAATACGGGCAAAGCCATCGCCTACAATAAAAGGTTCTCCGCGCATCCCGGCTTCCTGCAAACTTTTCGCGCCCCAGGATTTCAAGGTCGCGCCCTGGAGATGTTTCCAAAGCTTGGGATGCTGCATCCAGTGCTGAAGATAGCGATAAGCCGAACGCATCGGGTTATCCAACCAGGACGGAACAAAGATACCGAGTGACGCCATGCGGTTAGGGTATACATAAAGGAAGCCGAAGATCTCCGGTTCCGGAAACCCGAACGTGTGAATCACCGTCCCCGGCTCAAGCGTGGTATTTTCTGGCAGCTCGACCACGGCTTTCATGCCAAGCGCCCATTCGCGTTGGTGATTTCCTTCCGGCAATCCAAGCTTGTTATCCAGACTTTGTCCGACGGGGCCATAAGGCCCATCGCCTACGACCGTAAAACCGGCGTGAATATCCATACCGGGCATGAAGGCGCCCGTGGGTTTTCCGGATTTCTCAACGCCCTGGTCCGCCAGCCTGACGCCAACCACATGGTTTGAATCAAAGAGCGGTTCCTTCACGGGCATCCCGGGCCACACTTGAACAACCCCGGAACCCATAAGATTCGATCCCAGCCACTGAGTGAACTGACCCATCGAGAGCACCCAACCGCCGTGCTTGGCCATAAAAGGCGGGATAAAAGGAAGTTGAAAGGCCTGATCTTTATACCACGGAAGGATAAAACCAAAAGTGCGGAAGAGCCAGTCCACGATCTTTAAGATACAGGACCGGCGGCTCGCGCCCACGGGGTCGAGGAGATAATAAACTTCTTCATGCTTCACCGGATGCGCCATCGGAATTTGCGAAAGTTCTTCAGCCGTAAACGCAGCTTTGATCCCCTTCGCCTCGGTCACGATCCCCGAAACGCCAAACCCGATATCATCCGCCCGTTCGTAGCAGATCACCTGAAGCGGCATGCCCGGCATGGTCTTGCTTTGAAAATGCTCAGCGGTAGGATCCAGCTGGATAGCTTTTGTGAGAGTATTCAAAAAACCTGCCGTGGCAGGCCCGAATCCCACGCAAACAACATCGACTTCCATTTTTTGGCGATCACTCGTCATGATAAATGCTCCTATTTTTCAAAATTTCATGGTGAGCGAATGAAACAACTTTTTTAAGGCGTACGGAGTACGGCGAAAAAGCTCTGAGCTATACGCCGTACGCCTTACTCCGTACGCGACTATCCGTTTACAACGGATAGTCGAGCGCTTCCGGGATCATGACCTGTGCGACGGCTTCCGCAGCACGGTCCTTGGAAAAACGAATACCGACGAGGCTAGCGTCCGTCTTCGCTCGCAATTCCGCGAAAGGCTTAAGAGCCGTCGCCGCCAACTGATATCCATAAACCAACTCGGCACAAACTTTACCGACTTCACCGGCCGCACGAGCCGCCTGAACGCCGGAAAGATCTGTGTAGAAATTCAGGACGCCCGGCAAACCTTCGGCGAGCGTCGGATTTTCAGGCCCCTTGGCTTCAAGCTCGAGCGTATCGAGGATAAGCTGACGAGCGCCCAAGATCCACGCGAGCGCGTCCGCCATCGGGAACATCACGCCCTGGCGCTGTCCACCATAGAGTGTTTTCCCATTCCCGTCCTTGTTCGCTTGAAGAAAAACAAGCGACCAGAGCCAAAGGTCCATCGCGTTGGCGAGAACTTCAGCGCCCATTTCAGGCTTGCGCTTCGCGAGATCGCGCAGGTCCTTGATCCAGTTCTTGAACTGAGCGAGGAAAAGATCATTTTCCATCGTACGGCTCATCTGAAGACGCTGCACACATTCAGGCCCTTCATACGTCGCCTCAAGCTGCGCATCCGCCCATTTCTGCGTGAGAAATCCCGGGCAATCTTCCGTGATCCCGTAGCCGCCCATCAAACTCACGGCTTCGCGCATCATCGTCGCGCCATAACCCGTGTTCCAGAGTTTCCCGGCAGGGCAATACACATCGGCCAGCGACTCCTTGACGAGATACTGGACCAAAAGATCGCCTTCAAGTTCCGTGACCCTTTTCGCATCACGCTGGGCTTCGGGTTTCCCCATGATCTCAATATATTCGAGAGCTTTCTTGCGTGGCTCCGCAAAAGCCTTCATCTGTGCGCGGGCGCCTTTGATCCCCTGCGCCGAGAAAATCTTGTCCTTTTCGTGCTCCATCACATCGAACGCGTCAAAAAGTCTGGCGCCTTCGAACCCGAGCGCAGCACCCGCTTCGCCGGTCGCCCACACATCCACCAACCGATGGCAAGGATCTTCTTTTTGCTGAATGCCAAGATCATAGCGAGGCGTTCCGGCAGAAACCGAGCCTCCACCGCGGAAACGCGTGCGTTGATAGCGGATCACGGGTTCGATGGCGGAAAGGAGCTTTGCGGTCGTCATGATGCCGACGGTGACGCGCGTGCGACGAAACACGGCTTCGATGACTTCGCTGTTATTGAAATTCGGGATGATCACGCCATCTTTAATGGTATAACCGCCGATGATACGGCTGGCCGGGACCTTCAAATTGAAGATCGGGTCATGAGTACTGGAAAGTTGGTGAACAAGCTTCAGGGTCGGGGCACCGCGGTCATAGAGGCCCTGATCCCCTTCTTCAAGGATGATCATGCAGCTTGATTTGATGCGCGGATCATCGGTGTCCACCGATGCGGTCACAAAATTCGCGTAGCCCATGTTCGTGATGAACCGGCCGCGCTTTTCGACCTGGATAATGGGCTCTTGTCCTTCTTTCCATTCTGCGACACGGATACGTCCGGAAAGCATCCCGGCATCCACGCCAACATAAGGAAGCGGTTCGGTGAGCGCGAAAGAACCCCGGATGATCTTCCTGTTTTCTCCGGCTTTGGGGGGAACACAGCCGCCCATATACTTCATTTTCTGCTCGGGCGTTCCTTTTTCATGGATCGGCTCGAGCGCGAGGTTATTGGCAAGACTCGCGGTCGCGGCACCGGCATCCACCCAGCAAAGCTCGAACGCGATCATCGCGAGCACCAGGTTCTTGGGCCCTGAAATATAGCCGCCCTGTTCCGGTTCCATAAAAGCCGCGGTAATGCCGGCTTCATCGAAAGCCAGAAGCATCGCCGCCTTCTCGGGCGTCCACTCATGAGTATCACGCTGTTTATCCGCCACCATACGCGCCACAACGCTGCGCGCTACGGAACGGGTGGATTGAATGACCATCTGAAGATCGTAACGATCGGAAAAGCGCCACATGATCTGGCGAACATCGTCCCCCGGAAGCGTGCTCATTAATGCTCTTTTTTCGGCATTCACAGTGCTCATGACATTGATTCCTTTCGATTGATTTTGCGCTATGAGATCAAACCCCAGAGAAGGGATTATAGGACTATCCTGACTCTTAAACTCGTCGAAATACGAGCGCGTTATCTTATTCAGAGAAGGCGTAGGAGGCAAGGGAAAAAACTCCACGCGAAAAGGCGTAAGGAGTACGGTGTACAGCGGAAGGTGCCTTGCGTACGGCGTAAGGCGTACGGCGCAACCTTTAAAGTAAAATCCGAAATCACATTTGTTCTAAAGAGTGGTGTTTTTTCGCCGTACGCGACACGCCTTACGCCTTCTCGCGAACCGTCACTTCGAAAATAGTGCCGCGAACACCGGTAAGCGCGGTCGGGGTGCGGACTTCGAATTTGCCATTTCCTTTCAACGCTTCCACCTTCACAAGGATCTTCCCGATCGCGAGGTCCAGGATCGTGGTCTTATCGCCTGTCGCAGCATCGGTCGACGCCTGTTGGATGCGGAATAAACTGCCTTCCTTGATCTCCACGCGGCCGACCTTGCCGCCGTCCATCAAAACATCCACCGAGTTCTTTTCAGCAGTCTTCACCTCATCCCCAGACAAGATCACCATACCGTCTTTAGCGGACTTCCACTCCCCGCCGCGACTCCTCACAAAGACATCTTTTCCCGGGTTCTTCAAAGTGCCATAACGAGTCCCATCCTCCGATTGCCGCATCACGATGGGAGTTGCGGACTTGAGAACTCGAGCCTCTGGCGCTGGGGTAACTTCCGGTTCTGCCGCCACCTTCTGCAACATCTTGTCCAAAGCCTGCTTCATCGCCGGCTCCGCCGAAACCGAAGATTTCAAATCTGAGATTTGAGATTTCAAAGCTTCCGCTTTCGCCGTCGTCTGTTGTCCGCCGTCTGCGGTCTGTGGTCTGCGGTCTGTGGTCTTTTTTCTTTTAAAGAAAACCCGCATCGAATCTCCCATCCCTAAAAGAGACATCGCATTGCCACCATCGATCACGTAGACCGCTCCCTCAATAACACGAACATCCGTCAGGAATTTCTTGGCGTCTTCATTCCCTGTAAAACCCGTGATCGGAACATCGCGCCAATCGGCAGCTTTTCCGTCATCTTTCGTAGGAGTAGCGCCGTCTTTTTCTCCCGACGATTCACTCTCCTCTGCCGCAGATCCCTTTTCGACGCTTCCCTCACTCTTCTCAGACGTGGATTCTTTTGAGACGCTTCCACTCTCATCAGAAGACTTCGTCTCTGTGCTCTCCGTAGAGGATTTCTCATCGGCCTTCAAAGGAACCGGTTCACGACCCGCGGAAGGCTCTTCCTCAAATGAAATGTCCATCTCATCGGAAGTGTCCTCCGAGTATTGAGGAGTCTCGGACTGGGTCACGGCCTTCTGTTCCTCAGCAACGGGCGGCGTCACGGTTTGAGGAACCACCACGAGAGGTTCCGTCACCGGCGCCGAAGGAACGCCTCCGATTAAATTTGAAAAATCATTGAAATTTTGAGTCGTGTTCCCCGCTCCCGTCTGATCCACGATCGTTACCGTGGGAATGGTTGTCACCGTAGGAGGTGTGACCATCGTGGGCGGAATGATCAAAGCTGAATTCACGGCATTGTTGCCCTCTTCCACAGCCTTAACGATCGGAGGAACGTCCGGCATCACGGGAACGGCGATCGTGTGATTCTCGCTCGCCCAGATATTAAGAGGATAGACGCTCCCCGAACCCGCGAGTTTTCGAGTGCTCCCATCCGAGAAACTCGGGACACTGCTCACACCCACCACATAGTTCGTATTCCCCACCGCGTTTTTCCCAAGCACAACATAATAACTGCTGTCAGCTCCGGTGGCAGTCGAATCCAGATAAGTGCCGCCATCAACCTCCGTAGCGGCGGAATAGACAGAAACGGGGTTCCCGGCGCCGGCCTTGCTTTGAGTGGTGACATCATTCACGGTCGAGTTAATATACACAACGCCACCTACTCCGCGAACACCCTCCGGATACCGGAACTGAAAATGAGGATACGTCCCGCTATTATCCATCACCCAGGTGGTCGCAAAATCCCAGCCCGAGTAAGTACCCCGGTTCATCATCGCGTTCACACCCTCCACACTCGCGACTCCCGTACCCTCCGTCACGCCGCCACGAGCCGAGCGGCCCGTGGAACCCACATTCCAGAAAGAATCGGACACCGAGTTCGCGGCGATACTCGTGTTCGCCCCCACAAGTCCACCAGCGTTGCTCGTGCCCGTCACATAACCCATTGCGTAAGTTTTATTGATCGTGCCGCTCCCCGTATTGGCACCCACAAGACCGCCGACTTTATCCGCTCCAAGTGTACGGGCGCTCGAATAAGCGTTTACGATATTTCCCGTGTTACCGCCCACGAGTCCGCCGACGAAGCTCACCCCACTCACGGTGTGGACGCCGGTCGTATAAAC
>SESH01035889.1_pt1 | contig 18261 bp, 17 predicted proteins | sample 3171561 | NCBI WGS metagenome assembly SESH01 (sample SAMN10866947, study PRJNA518727) | freshwater metagenome | biome: subpolar coniferous forest; feature: holomictic lake; material: water; isolation source: holomictic Lake 442 2011 16.5 m and 2014 13 m | place: Canada: near Kenora, Ontario
CGGTGGCCAACTCGGCGTAGCGATCCCGCGCGAGCTTCAGCGCCGGCAGTTCGATGCCGGCGCGGCTCGCCGCATCCAGGGCCAGGGTCATGTCCTTGACAAAATGCTTCACGAAAAAGCCCGGGGCGAAGTCGCCGCTCAGCATCTTGGGGCCGACGTTGCGCAGCTGCCAGCTGCCGGCCGCGCCGCTGTCGATCGCATCCAGCAGCCTGGCGGTATCGAGCCCCATGCCCTGCGCATAGGCCAGCGCCTCGCACACGCCCTGAATCGTGCCGGCAATGGCGATCTGGTTGGCCAGCTTCGCGTGCTGGCCGCAGCCGGCCGCGCCCAGGTGCACGATCGTTTTTCCCATGAGCGCCAGCAGCGGCCGCACGTGCGCAAAAGCCGCCGGGTCACCGCCAACCAGAATGGCCAGCGTGGCCTCGCGTGCGCCCTTGTCACCGCCGGTGACCGGCGCATCCAGCGCGAAGACGCCGCGCGCCGCGGCCGCGGCCGCAATCTGCTCTGCCTGGGACGGGCTGGAGGTGGTCATGTCGACCAGGACGGCGCCCGGCCGGGCATGCGCCACCAGCCCGTGCCCGCCGAGGTAGACCTCCGCCACATCCGCGGGAAACCCGACGATGGTGAACACCACATCGCATCCGGCGGCCAGGGCGGCGGGCGTGTCGCACCACACGGCACCGCGCCGGAGCAGGTCGCCGGCCTTGTCACGGGACCGGTTATAGACCAGCAGGTGATGCCCGGCATCCAGCAGATGCCCGGCCATGGATCGCCCCATGACGCCGGTGCCGATGAAGCCGACGGTGGTATGCACGGGGGCGGGCTTCATGTGCGTGTTTCCTTTTCCGCCCGGCCGCACTCCGGTTGCCCGGACTGAAACAGCACGAAGCTTACCCGCGGAACGGCGCATTGATCAGGCTGAGAAACTCGGCGCGCGTGGTGCCGCGGCGGCGGAAACTGCCGAGCACGGAGGATGTCGTCATCACGGAGTTCTGCTTCTGCACGCCGCGCATCATCATGCACAGGTGACGGCATTCCATGACCACACCGACGCCTTCGGCACCGGCCATCGTCATGACCGCCTCGGCCACCTGTTCGGTGAGGCGCTCCTGCACCTGCAACCGGCGCGCGAAGCAATCCACGAGCCGCGCAATCTTGCTGACGCCGACAACCTTGTCCTCCGCCACGTAGCCCACGTGGCACCGGCCGTAGAAGGGCAGCAGGTGGTGCTCGCAAAGGGAATAAACCTCGATGTCGCGCACGATGATCATGTTGTTCGCGTGCGACTCGAAGATCGCCTCGTTGACCACGTGGCGGGGAGACTGGCGGTAGCCGCTGGTCAGGAACTCATAGGAGCGGGCCACGCGCTGCGGCGTGTCGCGCAACCCTTCGCGCTGCGGATCTTCTCCCAGTTCGACGAGGAGTTGCCGTACAAGCTTCTCGATCCGTTTGGGATTGGGCTTGTGCATGGGTCACCCGGCGCTTGCGGGCCCTCCCGAAAAGAAAATGGCGAGGACGACGGGGTTCGAACCCGCAACTTCCGGATCGACAGTCCGGTGCGCTAACCAATTGCGCCACGTCCCCGCAAAGCAGTTCGGTAATATACGGGCATCAGGCTGAAAGAATCAAGCGCGAATCAAAATTAAATGGGGCGGCGGCCTGTCTCTAGCTTTTCCGTCCGGCCAGCACCGTGTCGCGCGCCTGCGTCAGCTTGTCCGGGAAGTCCAGCGTGTAGTGCAGGCCGCGGCTCTCGTGGCGGCGCATGGCGCTGCGCACGATGAGCTCCGACGCGTCGGCGATGTTGCGCAGTTCCAGCATGTCGGCGGTGACCAGGTAATCGAAGTAATACTGCCGGATCTCCTCGCGCAGCATGCGGATGCGGCGCTGCGCGCGCTCCAGCCGCTTGTTGGTGCGCACGATGCCGACATAGTCCCACATGTTGGTGCGCACTTCGTTCCAGTTGTGCGACACCACCACCTGCTCGTCGCTGGGCACGGCGTCGCCGTATTCCCAGTCCGGGATCCTGGCCTGGTCCACGGCCGGCGGTCGCGGCCGCCCGACCAGCCGGTCCGCCATGGCGTGGGCGCAGACCAGCGCCTCGAGCAGGGAATTGCTGGCCAGCCGGTTGGCGCCGTGCAGCCCGGTGCTGGCCACTTCGCCCACGGCCAGCAGGCCGGGAAGCGACGTGACGCCATCCACCCCCGCCTGCACGCCGCCGCAGCAGTAGTGCGCGGCGGGCACCACCGGAATCAGGTCCGCCGCCATGTCGATGCCGAAGCGTTCGCAGGAGGCATAGATGTTTGGAAATCGCGTCTGCAGGAACGCCCGCGTCTTGTGGCGGATGTCGAGGCAGCAGTAGGGCGCGGCCGTGCGCTTCATCTCCGCGTCGATGGCGCGGGCGACGATGTCACGCGGGGCCAGGGATCCGCGCGGGTCGTAGCGCGTCATGAAGGGGCGCCCCTCGCGGTCCACCAGTTCGGCGCCCTCGCCGCGCACGGCCTCGCTGATCAGGAAGCTCTTCGCCTTGGGGTGGTAGAGGCAGGTGGGGTGGAACTGGATGAACTCCATGTTGGCCACGGCCGCCCCGGCGCGCCAGGCCACGGCCACGCCGTCGCCGGTGGCGATGTCCGGGTTGCTGGTGTAGAGGTAGACCTTGCCGCAGCCGCCGGTGGCGAGGATGGTCCAGGGTGCGCGCACGGCGAAAATTTCGCCGCTGCGGCGGTCGAGCACGTAGGCGCCCACGCAGCGGTTGTCGCCCGGCCGGCGCAGCCAGTGGGTGGTGATCAGGTCGATGAGCAGCGCATGATCCACGAGGCGGATGTTGGGGTGCGTCTGCACGGCGTGCAGCAGCGCGCCTTCGATCTGCTGCCCGGTGATGTCGCCGGCGTGCAGCACGCGGCGGTTGGAATGGCCGCCCTCGCGCCCCAGGTCGTACCCGGGCTGGCCGTCGGCGCGCGCGGCAAACTGCACGCCGAGCTTTTGCAGCTCGGCGATGCGCGCCGGCGCATCGGTCACAATACGCCGCACCACCGGCTCGTCGCACAGCCCCGCGCCCGCGTCCAGCGTGTCGGCCACATGCTGCTCAAAGCTGTCGCCCGGATCCATGACGCAGGCAATGCCGCCCTGGGCGTAATTGGTGTTGCTTTCGGCCGAATCCTTCTTGGTGGCCAGCAGCACGCGTCCGTGCGGGGCCAGGTGGAGGGCGCTCATCAGGCCGGCGATGCCGCTGCCAGCCACAAAATAGTCGCAGGTCTCAATCCGCATGGCCGGCTCAGGTCCTTTCCGCGCGAATCCTTGACACAATCAGCGCAGGGAGTACATAGTAACACAATTCCGAATGTGTAGAACCCCGAAGGAGTCGCTGTCCCATGGTCAGGGTGAAGGTCATCGGCGCAACAGGCTACGGCGGCATCGGAATCACGGAGCTGCTGCTCCAGCATCCCGAGGCCAGCCTGGTGACGCTGGTGGCGCGCGAGGATGTCGGGCAACCCATCAGCCAGGTTTATCCGCACCTTGCGGGGTTCTGCGACCTGCCGGTGCTTGCACCGGACGACCCCCGTGCCCAGGAGCCGGTGGACGTGGTTTTCTGCGCCACGCCGGACCGGGTTGGCATGCAGGCCGCACCCGCCGCGCTGGCGTGCGGCGCCCGGGTGATCGATTACAGCGGCGACTTCCGCTTCACCACGCCCGAGGCCTTTGCCGAGTACTCCCGCCGCATCGGCGCGGACCCGGCGCACGCCTCGCCGCAGCTGCTGGGCTCGAACGCCTATGGCCTGGCGGAGCTGCACCGCGCCGCGATCCGCCAGGCGCGCGTCGTCGGCAACCCGGGCTGCTTTGCCGTGAGCTGCATCCTCGGTCTCGCCCCTGCCGCCCGGGACGCCCTGGTGGAGCCGCTCAGCATCATCTGCGACTGCAAGACCGGCGTCTCCGGCGCAGGCAAGAAAGTCAGCCCCACGTTCCACTATCCGGCGCGCTACGAGCAGATGAACGCCTACAAGCTGGCCGGACACCAGCACGTCTGCGAGGTCGAGCGCGAGCTTACCCTCCTGGCCGGCCGTGACGTGCGGGTCACGTTCACGGCGCAGGTTGTGCCCGTCTGCCGCGGCATCCTGTCGACGCTCTACGGCACGCTCACCCGCCCCGCCACCGAAGCCGACGTGCTGGCGATCTACCGCGAGTTCTACCGCGAGAGCCCGTTCGTGCGCGTCTTCGACAGCAAGGCCGCCATTGGCACGCTGCACGTGCGCGGCACCAACTTCTGCAACCTCGTCGTCAGCGTGGACAGCCGCGTCAACCGTCTCCGGATCGTCTCCTACATTGACAACCTGATGAAGGGGCAGGCCGGGTCCGCCCTGCAGAACATGAACCTGATGTGCGGACTGCCCGAGACGCTCGGTCTCCTGCGGCCCGGAATTTACCCCTAGACGCCCGCCCGCGATGGAGCACCCATGAGCACCACGTCCAAGAAAAACAACCGTCCGCGTCCCGGCCTGGGCCGCGGCCTGGGCGCACTGATCGGCCAGCACCCCGCAGAACCGACCCGGGACAGCGTTCCCGCGGGCCTGGACGGCAAAGAGGCGGCAGCGTCCGCACCGGCAGCCGGCACGCACCCGGCTGCGCCGCGCGCCGACGGGCGCCATGTGGCGCTGCTCCCTGTGGCCGACATCAGCCGCAGCACCTGGCAGCCGCGGCAGACGTTTGACGAGGCTGCGCTCAAGGACCTGACCGACTCCATCAAGACCCACGGCGTGATCCAGCCGCTCATTTGCCGGCGCGGCGCGGCCGGCGGCTATGAACTGATCGCGGGCGAGCGCCGCCTGCGCGCCGCCATGCTGGCCGGCCTGGGGCAGGTTCCGGTGATCCTGATCGAGGCGGCGGACCGCGACGCGGCCGAGATGGCCATCATCGAAAACATCCAGCGCGAAGACCTCAACGCCATCGAGGAAGCGGAGGGCTACCGCACGCTGGCGGAGAAGTTCGGCCTGACCCAGCAGGATGTGGCTGACCGCGTGGGCAAGGCCCGCGCCAGCGTGGCCAATGCGATGCGTCTGCTGGAGCTCCCGGACGAGGTCAAGCAGCTGATCGGAGCCACGCTTCTCAGCTCCGGCCATGCCAAGGTGCTGCTCGGCGTGGCGGAGGCCAAGGAGCAGGTGCTCCTTTCCCGCAAGTGCGTGACCGACGGCCTCACGGTCCGCGCCCTCGAGCGGCTGCTCCAGCGCCGCCAGCAGGCGCGCAGCAGCGACAAGCGCGGCCCCCAGGCCGACATTCCGGACAGCCATCTCAAGCATCTGTCCGACCGGCTCCACAGCCGGTTCAGCACGTCCGTGCGGCTCACCCCCAGCATGACCCACGCCAACGGCAAGCGCAGCAAGGGGCGCATCGAGATCGACTTCTACGACAACGACGACCTTGACCGGCTGCTCGGGCTCCTGGGCGTCGAAGTCGATTAGCACCTTTCCAGTCAACATACACGTTTTTGCGTGTATGTTGGGCATCCAAGTGGAAGGACACAGAGGTCACAGAGAAAGATAGAGAGCACAGAGAGAATTCATACTGCTGCGGCCGAATCGCCGGCCGCAGTCGGGAATTTCTCTGTGATCTCTGTTACTCTTGGTGCTCTCAGTGTCCTCGAGTTGTGCAATTGTCGGGTTGCGGGCTGACGCCCGCCTTGAATTTTCCGTGCCGAGCAATCGATTGCAGGGAGTGCATGCGTCTGCGGCCCGATATTCGATATTCTGTGATTCGCCTGGGCGGCACCGTCGCCTGCCTCATCGCCCTGACATGCGCCTGTGACCCGGCGCCGGTTTCCCGGGCACCCGCGATGCTTTCCGCCGCAATTCCCTTCACCGCCGCCAACGGCTCCAACGCCCTGGCGCGCGTGGCCGCTCTTTGCACGCTGGGGCCGCGCGATGCCGGCACGCCCGGCGCCGCGCGCACCGCGCAGTGGCTGGCTGCCGAACTGCAGCGCCACGGTCTCGCCGCGGGCATCGACACCTTTACCAACGAGACCCCCGCCGGCCCCCTCGTCTGCCGCAACGTGCTGGCCACTATTCTGCCGCGTACGGAAGGTGGCCCGGGCGCTCCGCGCACGGGCAGCGCACACGACCTGCAGCAGTCCCGTCACTTGCCCGCGCGCGGAGCGCACGGGCCACCTGTGGAAACGCCGGGCGGTTGCATCGTGCTGCTCTCGCACTTCGACACCAAGAGCGGCATCAGCACCAATTTTGTCGGCGCGAACGACGGCGGATCGTCCACCGGCCTGCTGCTGGAGCTTGCCCGGGTGCTTGGCAGCACGCCGCTGCGCCAGTGCCACGTGCTGTTCGGCTTTCTCGACGGCGAAGAGTGCCGCGTGCAGTACGGCCCGCGCGACGGATTCCATGGCAGCCACCGGCTCGCCGCACAGCTCGCGGCGGGAAAACGGCACATCCGCGCCGTGATCCTGCTGGACATGGTCGGCGACCGCGACCTCTCCATCACGCTGCCGGACAACGGCACCCTGCACCTGACGCTCCTGGCACTGGAGGCGGCGAAAACAGCCGGCGTTCGCAACAGCTTCCGCCTCGCCGACCGGCGGATCCTCGATGACCACCAGGCGTTTCTCGACGCCGGATTCCCGGCGGTGGACCTGATTGACTTCGTCTACGGCAGCGCCCCCGGGCGGCACGACTACTGGCACACGCCCGACGACACGCTGGACAAACTTTCCGCCACCAGCCTGACCGCCGTGGGGCAGGTCGTCGTGGAAATGCTGCGGCAGCTGGATGCCAGGTGAGCCGGGGGACTGACGGCTCCAGCGTATTGCCGGCAGGATCTGAACCTTGAGCCTCAACAACGGCCATCTACTGCGCCGTATAGGGTTACTCTTTTGGTAGCGCATGACACTGTTGTCCGGCGCTTGGCGGTTGCGTCCCCAAAACTAGCAGTTTGGTCGGCACAAAGTTTGTAAAGGTAAGCGCTAAATCCGACAAGCTGCTAGACGAGCTCCAGCAGCTCCGGGGCGCAGCGGCGGGTGAACTCGCGACAGAGGCGCTGCACGTCGCCGGCGGTTCGTGCGGCCAGCGCAGCTTCCGCCAGCTTGCGCGCCTCGGTCAGAGGCGTCTTGCGGATGACGTCCTTGACCGCCGGAAGCGCCGCGGCTGCCATGCTCAGCTCGTCGATGCCCATACCAAGCAGCAGCATGGCCAGCATGGGGTCTGCCGCCATCTCGCCGCACACACCGACCCAGATGCCATGCCGGCGGCCGGCATCAATGGTCATCTGAATCAGCCGCAGGACTGCGGGGTGGGTCGGCTGATAGAGGTGGATCACGTTGTCATTCACGCGGTCCACGGCCAGCGCGTACTGGATGAGGTCGTTTGTGCCGATGCAGAAAAAGTCTACATGCTCCGCGAGCACATCCGCCGTGAGCGCCGCAGAGGGGATCTCGATCATGGCGCCTATCCGGATCTCCGGGTTGCTGGCGACGCCCTCGGCCGCGAGTTCCCGCTGGCAGGAGTGGAGCAGGTCGTTGGCCTGCTTGAGCTCGCTGACATCGCTGATCATGGGGTACATCACCTGCACATCGCCACAGGCGCTGGCGCGCAGAATGGCGCGCAGCTGCGCGCGGAAGACCTGCGGATGCCGCAGCAGGTAGCGGATGGATCGCAGCCCAAGGAAGGGGTTGGCCTCGCGGCGTTCGCCCGAGACGCCCATGAACTTGTCGCCGCCCAGGTCCAGCACGCGGATGATCACCGGCCGGGGCGCCAGGGCGCGCGCGGCCTCGGTGTAGACTTCGATCTGCTCGGCCTCCGTCGGGGCGCGCCCGCGCGTCAGCCAGAGATACTCGGTGCGGTAGAGTCCGATCCCTTCGGCCCCGTGCTCAAGCACGGAGGACAATTCGGCGTTGTTCTCGACGTTGGCATGCAGCCGGATGGTTCGTCCGTCGGGGGTCACGCCAGGCAGGTCGCGCAACAGGCTCAGGTCAGCCTCGACGCGGCGGCGCACCGCGGCAATCTTGTGGAACGCCTCCAAGTCGTGCGCCGATGGCCGCAGCACCACAATGCCGCGCGCGCCATCGATGAGCACCTCATCGCCGGAGCGGACCTCGGACGAGAAATTGTGGAGCCCCACAACTGCCGGAATTTCGAGGGCGCGCGCCAGCAGTGCGGCATGGGAGGTGGCGCTGCCGCGGTCCGTGACAAATCCCAGCACGCGGTCGCGCGGCAGCAGCACGGTCTCGGAGGGGGTCAGGGCGTCGGCCACAATGACGCACGGCCGGTCGAGCTCCCGCGGCACCACGTCGGGTATGCCGAGCAGGTTGCGGATGATGCGCCGGGCAACGTCCTGAATGTCGACCGCGCGCTCCCGCAGATACTCGTCCGCCAGGCCGGCCAGCTGGCTGCTCAACTGGCCGGATACGATCCGCACGGCGGACTCGGCGTTGCACGCGTGCGCGCGGATGGCTTCGGTCGTTCGCAGGAAAAACTGCGGGTCAGCCAGCACCATCAGGTGGGAATCAAAGATGGCGGCCTCGTTGCCGGAGACGCGCGCGCGCACCTCCTCGCGCAGCGCGGCCAGCTGCTCGCGGGTGGCGGCCATGGCCAGATCGAAGCGCGCAATCTCAGCGGCCAGATCCCCGGCAGCCACGGGGTCACCGGGAAGCCCGTCCACGCTGCCGCGGATGACGAGCGCGGGGCCAAAGGCGACGCCTGCCGCCGCGCCCACACCTCGCCATACGGCCGCCTCGGCGCTCGCGCAGGGCTTGTGTCCGTCACTGCTCATCGGGGATGTCGAACTTGCGTGCGATCAGTCCCTGCAGTTCATCCAGGACTTCCGAGGCCTGGGGTCCGGCGGCTGACACGCGGAGGGTGGAGCCGCAGGCCGCATCCAGCGTCATCAGGGCCATGATGCTCTTGCCGGAAACCACGCTGCCGTCCTTCTCGACCTGAACCTCGGCATTGAAGCGCGCCGCGACCTTGGCAAACAACCCGGCCGGCCGCACGTGCATGCCATAGCGGTTGCGCAGTACGAAGTCACGTGTTTCGCGTTGTTCGGCCGACAGTTTCATCGATGCTCGTTCTCTCCGCAGGCAGGGCCCGACGGCAACGGGTCTATCCCGCCGGGGCTTGTAAACCAGTCCAGCCGGACTGGCGCAAGGAGCGCCCGGACACCGTCGCTTCCACACAATATTCACCAAATCGCGCCCGGGTGCAACAGGAATGACGATCCGGTGAAAGAAATCCACCGCCGGCCGTCAGGCCCGCTGGTGGTGGCTGTCCACGACCTTATCGCGGTGTTTGCGCAGCTGTTTCTCCACCTTTTCATAGGCCAGGTCGATTCCGGCCACGAGGTCATCGCAGTCTTCCCTGGCTTCGACCTTCGCCAGCCCCTTGTGCTGCACGACGAACTCGGCGCTGAACTGGTGCCGCTGGATGTCCAGGATCACGTGCACGTGTTCAATCTTGGGGAACTCGGCGATCAGCTGCTCCGCCTTATCGCGCGCGAACTGCTGCTGGCCCTCGCTGATGCGGAGGTGGCGGGCGGTGATTTCAATGGCCATGTCTGCTCTCCTTGTTTGCCGGTCCGGGGGCGGGCCGCCGCCAGGGCGACGCGCACACCGGGGCGTGTGTCACATGCGAAAACTGCGCCCGAGATACAGCTCCCGGGCGGTGGGGTCGTTGATCAGAAATTCGCTGGTTCCCTCGCGCAGCACCTTGCCCTCGTAGACCAGGTAGGCCCGGTCCACGATGGCCAGCGTCTCACGCACGTTGTGGTCGGTCACGATGATGCCCAGCCCGCGGCTGCGCAACCCTTTGATAATCTCCTGGATGTCATTCACCGCCAGCGGGTCCACGCCGCTGAACGGCTCGTCCAGCATCAGGATGGCCGGACGCCGCACCAGGGCGCGGGCAATCTCCAGCTTGCGCCGCTCGCCGCCACTGAGCGTGTAGGCGCGCTGCCGGGCCACCCGGGTCAGCGAAAGCTGCGCCAGCAGCTCTTCCAGGCGGGCGCGCCGCTGTGCCGCCGAGAGCGAAAGGGTCTCGAGGATGGCCAGCAGATTCTCCTCCACGGTGAGCTTGCGGAAAACGGAAGCCTCCTGCGCCAGGTACCCCAGCCCCATGCGGGCGCGCCGGAAGACCGGCAGACGGGAGATGTTCTGGCCGCGGTAGATAATCGTGCCGCTGTTGGGACGCACCAGACCAACCACCATGTAGAAGCTGGTGGTTTTCCCGGCGCCGTTCGGCCCCAGCAGCCCGACAATCTCGCCGCAGCGCACGCGCAGCGACACGCCGTTGACTACGGCCCGCCCCCGGTACTGCTTGACCAGGTCGACAGCCTCCAGGTCGGCCGGGGCAACATCCCGCGCGGTCTGATCCGCATCTGTCACGGCTTGCTTTCCCGGTTTTTCATGGTTTCGGTCGCCAGGTTCATGCGGCCGGATTCCACTTCGGCACGCTGGTCATTCAGCCAGATGCGAATCTTGGCACCCACCAGCCGGTTTCCACCCTGGGTCACCACGGGGTTTCCGGTCATCTCCACCTGCTCGGACGCGCGCTGATAGACAGCCCGGTTGCAGGTTGCCCGCCGGTCCGGCTGGGTAATGACCACATTCCCCATGGCCATGATCTGCTTGATCTGGTTGGTCCCCTCCAGGAAAACCAACAGACGATCACAGATCATGTCATAGCGCGAATCCAAAACGCGCACATGCCCGTCGTAGGCCGCGACCATGTCCTTGTAGTCGAACTCCAGGCGGTCGAAGGTGATCGTCATGCCGTTGGTTGACGACCCGTCCGACAGGTTGAAAAAAGCGGGGGCGCCGCTTTTCGGCTGCTTGGCCGCATGAACTTTTCCTGTGGTCGCAGGTGCGGCGACAGGTGCGGCGACAGGTACAGCAGCAGGTGCGGCGACAGGTACGGCGACAGGTGCAGCAGCAGGTGCGGCGGCAGGTGCGGCGACAGACACACCTCCGGTGGGCGACACCGCGGCGGTTTCCTGCGCCTGCAATTCCGACAGCAGGAAGAAGCATGCGGCGAGCATGCCGGCGATCCGGATCGTCATATTCACTTCTTCTTTCTTTCAGGATCTTTTGGTTTTGGGTGCAGGCGCATCACCCCATTCGAAAGGATCTGCATCCGCTGGGGTGCCATGGTCCAATACATTCCGATGCCGCTGGCGGTCACATTGGTGCGGACCAGCGCGACCGAATCGGGGCAGTAGCCGCGTCGCGCGGTGCGGTCGTAGAGGCAGCTGTCCGCCTCGATCCGGCCGTCCGGCGCGCCCCCCAGGTCGAGCATTTCCACGACCACCTTCCACGCCCAGATCATCCCCCCCTTCCCCACCGCCGCTTTGCTGGCGTAGAGCACCGCCCGGACGCGGCCGTTGTCGTAGTGTTCAATCGGCAAGGTGAGATTTTCCACCGGACTGGCTTCCGCATCCGGCTGGCGCCGCCAAACATCGGCCATATCGGCCCATGCCGCCGCGTTGGTGCCCAGCGTGCCGAGCTCCATCCATGCGGGCAGTGCGTTGGATACCGCGACCTCCGGGACGGCCGGGGCAGGCAGGTTCGTCTCGGCAGGCGCAACCATCGCACCCGCAACCGCCAGCACCAGCCACACCGCACGCGCGGAAAGCCACCCGGGCAAACGTTCAGCCAACCACGTCATGTAGCTCCTTCAGCACGCGCCAGACGTCAGGCAGATCTCGAAATGGAATGGCATTGGCCTTGTCCGAAAGGGCCAGTGCCGGATTGACATGCGTCTCCATGAACACCCCGTCGCAGCCGGTGGCTACGGCGGCCCGCGCCAGCGCCGGTGCCCAGCGCCCGTCGCCGCCGCTCATCTTCCCGGCGCCGCCCGGCCGCTGCACGCTGTGCGTGGCATCAAACACCACCGGATACCCCAGCTCGCGCATGATCAGCAGGCTCCGCATGTCCGCCACAAGGTTATGATACCCGAAACTCGCGCCGCGTTCAGTCAAAATGATCTTCCGATTGCCGCACTGCTCGATCTTGCCGATCACGTGGGCCATGTCCTCGGGAGCCAGGAACTGCCCTTTTTTGACGTTGATGACGCGCCCGGTCCGCGCAGCCGCCACCAGCAGATCGGTCTGTCGGCAAAGGAAGGCCGGAATCTGCAGGATATCCGCCACCTCTGCCACCACCGCGGCCTGACCCGGTTCATGGATGTCGGTCAGCACCGGCACGCCATACCGCCGCTTGACCTCGGCCAGCACAGCCAGCCCTTCGGTCAGGCCGGGGCCGCGGTAGGAATCCACGGACGTGCGGTTGGCCTTGTCAAAGGAAGCCTTGAACACCAGCGGCACCTTCATCCGGCGCGCCAGGCGTACCAGGCGCCCCGCCAGGTCGAGGCATCCGGCACGCGACTCAATCACGCACGGGCCGGCAATCAAGGCCAGTTCGCCGCCGCCAAAGACCACCTCGCCGACTTTTACTTTCCTCATCATCGCATCCCCGTGATCGGTACTCAGTAATCAGTAATCGGTGATCGGTGATCGGTTACCGTGAGCAGTGATCCATTCGCCGATCACCGGTTACCCGTTACCAATCACTGGCAACCGATCACCGATCACATCCGCCCAAACCAAAAACCGTGTGCTAACGCACCGACGCCTGCTTCCGCATGGCTTCCTCAACATACCCGACATCCTCGGGTGTGTCCACCCCAACCCCCGCATGGTCCGTGACAATCACGCCAATGCGCCCGCCGATGTACATCGCGCGGAGCTGCTCGAGCGACTCCGCGCGCTCCAGCAGACAGGGCGGCTCCTGCACCAGACGCCGGAGAAACGCGCCGCGGTAGGCGTAGATGCCGATGTGGCGCAAGTAGAGCCCGGAGGCCAGATCCGGCTCGCCGTCGCGCGTGCACGGGATCGGCAGGCGCGAGAAATAAAGCGCCGCGCCGTCGCGGTCGATCACCACCTTGACCACGCTGCGCGCCGCCAGATCGCGCGCGGTCGTGATCGGGCAGGCGGCCGTGGCCATGGACCACCCCGGGTTGGACAGGAGGCTTTGCGCCAGCGCGTCGATGAGGGCCGGATCGATCATCGGCTCGTCCCCCTGGATGTTGACGATGATGTCGTCGTCCGCCGACCGGGCAGCCTCGGCTACGCGGTCGGTGCCGGAGGGGTGGTCGGAGCGGGTCAGGACCGCCCGCGCGCCGGTCCCGGCAACCGCCGCCGCAATGCGCGCGTCATCCGTGGCCACAATCACTTCACTGAGCAACCGCGCGCGCTTCGCCGCTGCGACCACCCACGCCACCAGGGGCTTGCCCAGAATCGGATGCAGGCTTTTGCCGGGAAACCGGGTCGACCCCCACCGGGATGGAATCACACCAACAACTCGCATGCGCACACTCCTCAAAAACCGATTGGCAAGACGGCAAGCGGACTACCGCTGGCGCACAGCCGATGGGCTGCGTATTCGTCAAAATGGATTGTCCGGTCTTCAGGCGGTTGAGTCAAGCCCGCGGGTGGGCCTAGTTTTCGATCAAGGCGTGCTGGATGCCATTCCCGGGATGAATGCAAACAGCCATGCCCCGTGCCAGGACACGCTCCAATAAATGGCGTGGTTGATGGCGAGCGCGTAGAGGCAGGCGATGAAGTCGTCGATCACAATGCCGACGCCTCCGTGCAGGTCCTGCAGGCGGCGGGCCGGCGGCGGCTTGATGATGTCGCAGACGCGGTTGACCACAAACGCCACGGCCAGCATCCATGGCGCCGTCACCAGCGGCAGGCCGATGGTGCAGACAGGAAAGGTCAGCGTCTCGTCCGCCACGATGCGTCCATCGTCCTTGGTCCCCAGCATCTGCTCCGCGGCATCGCAGACCGGAACGGCCAGACCGCTCAGCACCAGCGCAAACGCCACCTGCCCGGCCACCTGCCACGCCGGCGCAGCACCGGAGTGCAGGGACAACACCGCCACAACATAGGCGATCAGCGCGCCGGGCAGCGCGCCGAAGGTTCCAGAGGCCACCGGCGCATACCCCAGGCCAAACCAGGTTGCGACCAGGAGCGTAAAGCGGTCAAGGAGGCGCGGGGGTGAGGACATGGAATCATCCAAGTGGAAGGACACAAAGGCCACAGAGAAAGAGACCCGCGACCCGGCTACTTTTTCCCGGCCCACGTGCCGTCCCTGCCCTGGATCAGGGTCCCGGCCTCGGCCCTGGCCGCAATCTCGGCCGCGCGCAACTGGCCGACCTTGGCGACGTCCGTACCGTTCTTGGCGGCAATCGCCGCGTAGACGGCCTTGCGGTCCGCATTCTCCGCCGCGACGGTCTTCGCGTCGGCGTCCGCAACCTTGGCGGTCGCCTCCAGCAGACCGTCGCGGTTCTCGCCGACGGTCTTGCTCGCCAGCAGCTGCGCCACTGCAGGCTTGCGGGCAAGCATGCTCTGCTTCACCGCATCCAGCCCCTGCGCCTGCGCCGCCAGCGCCAGCCCCAGGAACGTCACGGCCACCAGCATCATTCGCTTGTAATTCATGGTCTGTCTCCCAATTTACGCGCGGCAACACCCTACTTCTTGTCAATGTCCCCAAAAAAGCTGTCCAGGTCCTTCTGCACATGCACGTTCACGTCGATCGTGATGTGAATCGGCTTGACCTCGACCTGGTTGTCGGTCTTGATCTGGCCGCTGAAGCAGCCACCGGCCAGGATGCCGGCCGCCATTACCGCCAGAAATCCGGCGTGTCGCCATGCGAGTCTCATCTGCGCCTCCCTTGCTAGCAGCTTTGTCGGCAAAAAGTTTGTGCAGCGAAAAGGCTAAGCCCGACTAGCTGCTAGCGCAGCTTTCGTGACAGGTCCATGCCAAAATTAAAGAACTCATCCAGTGAACCGCCCAGGTTCACGTTGAGATGCACGGGCGGCGCAGCCGCGTCCTCCGCCGCGCGCCCCTCGATTTGAATTCCCAGGGACGCGTTGGCGCCGCCGCCGGAAAGATCCATCCGGAACAGGGAGTATTGCATATTCTGCAGGGCTGCGCTCACCTTTTGCCGGGTGGCGGCATCGATGCTCCCCTGCTCCATGGCCAGCTCGATCGGGGCGGTGTTGGAAAGCTTGAGGCTTCCCGTCTCGCCGGGCGTCGAATAGAGGTAGCTCTCCGACAGCTTCACCTTCCCCTTGTCGAGCGTCAGCGGGAGGCGCCCGTACAGCCGCCCCGCGCCCGAGCCCTGCAGCATCCGGGTCTGCGCCATCAGGCGCCCCAGCTCGATCCGCTCGGCGTACAGCACCGTCTCCAGCCGCTGTTCGCGCGGGTCGTACGGCACGCCAAAGGCGTGCAGTGAGCCGCCGCACCAGTTGACGTCCGCCTGCTCCACCAGCAGCGCCTCGCGCCGGTACTGCCAGCGCAGTGCGCCGCCATCAAGAGCCAGGTCGCCGGACCGGGCCGAGCGGAACGTCAACACCTGCCCCTGCGGCGTGCGCCAGGCGCGCGGGCCATCCGCCGTCAGGCCGGCGGACAATCCGGACACCTGCCACTTTCCAGACAGGCACCCGACATCGAGGTTCCCGACAGCGGCGGACACTTTTACGCTTGGCGGCAGATCCTTTGCCAGCAGGGCGCTCACCGTGGCCGCAACCTGCCCCGTGACGACCAGGTCCATGTCTGCCAGCCGCCAGATCATGCCGCGCAGCGCCTCGGTGTCAGCCAGCGTGCTGGGCGGCACCTCCGCGGTCACCGCCACCTGCCACGCGCGGCTCCAGTCCGCATACACGCCAAGGCTGGCATGCAGGTTCGCCTCCAGCACGCCAACCGACATCTGCACCGCGGCCGTCTGCCCGGTCAGCGACAGTGCAAACCCTTCCGGAACCAGGTGCACGCCCTGGCATTCGAGGTTGCGCCACGTCAGTCCGGGCAGGCCGGCCACGCGAATCTCACGGTCCACGCATTCCAGCGGCAGCAGCGCCTGCAACCCATCGAGCTGCAGTCCATTCCTGCCGCGCAGCCAGGCACCTGAAATCTCCGCGCGGATGCGAGGCGCGGACCGGGAGGCCAGCCCGCCGGCTTTATCGTTACTCACAGTCACATCCGCGCTGGCCACGCCGCCGGTCAGCTCAGCGGCACGAAACAGCACATTCGTCACGCGCAGGGTCATATCGCCACAGGAGACGGTGCTGCTCCTTTGCCGGCCGACAAACGCGGCGGCGGAAACCCAGGCCGTGGCCGCCATGCCGGTGCCGGATTGCCCGGCGACCGGAGCGGGCAGCAGTTCCACGGTCATGCCGTCCGGATTCTCTCCGCTGCGGCGCATCCGTAACTGCAGCCCGTCAGGCAGCCCCAGCCGCGTATTTCCCGTGATCATCTGCTGCGGCGCCACATTCAGCTCCGCCGCGCAGACGGAAACCCGTCCGTCCGGAGCGCGCGCCAATGTTGCGGATGCGATCATCCGCAGGGGTTCATCCTTGTCGAACGAAACCGCCCCCGCGGGGAGGGTCAGCGACGCCACGCCGGCCGTGACCGCCACGTTCGCACACTGAAACGGGGCGCTTGACCCGAACGACACACCCGCATCCCCGGCCAGCCGGATGCCGCGGCCGGCGCACGAAACCCCGGAAAGATCGACACGTCCGCGCACGACCGCGGGCTGCGAGTGGGTCACCGTGGCCGTGGCCTGAACCACCAGGTCGCGGCAGGCCAGCGCCATGTCCCCGGCCGGCAGCCGTGGCTGCGGCACAATGGCCATGGCCTCGATAGCGCCATCCCACGTCGCCAGGTCCGGGCTGGTGAACACGCCATCGATCCGGAAGACCGGGGCTTCCGGCAATTGCACGGAACCGGTCGGCACGCTGACCTGCGCCGCCTCGTGCGACAACGCCCCGCGTGCCGCCACCTGACACTCCCATTCGGCCTTGCGCGGCGTCAGCTTGACGGCCACGCTGGCGCTGGCCGGCTGCTCGTGGTCATCCGACCAGGCAAAAGCCGGAAAGGAAGCCATGCGCAGACCGACTTGCGCGTTGGCCGTGATGGTGGGGCGCAGGCTGTCCGCCATTTCCCACTGCGCCACGCCGTGCAGGCGCAGATCGTACGTGAAGCTGCAGTCCTGGAGCAGCGTGGCGGCGCGCAGCGAGAGATCGCCCTGCACCAGCGCCGGCCGCCACTGCTCCATGCGGGCCAGCAGCGTGGCGCCGCCGTTCCCGGCGCACAGGTCGCTCCCCTGGAATCGCGGGTTCGTCATGAACCACTGGGCCACGCGCAGCCACTCCTGCACCTGGCTTTCCGGCAGCACGGCCACGAGCCAGCCGTCGCCGGTCTCGAACCGGAAAGCGCCGTTGGCCAGCGTGCCGGCGCGGCCGTAGTCCGAGATGGCAAAGCGGGTCTCGCCCTGCGGGTCGGTCACAGCCGAGGCGTGCAGGCAGATGTCAAACGGCGCGGCGCCGGCCTCCGGGGGCAGCAGGCGCAGGGTGACATTGTCCAGCAGCAATTTCCCCACCTGCCACCGCACCGGGACATCGTCCTCGTCCGCGAGCGGCGACGTGCCGGGAGACAGGCGCCGCAGGCCGGACGGCAGGCCGCAGACGCTCACGCCGCCGGGCGCTGTGCGGAACTGCAGCAGGCCGCCGTCGACATCCACCTGCGCAACGCCATGCCGCCACAAGCTCCCCGGAGAGAAGCGGGCCTCGAGGCGCTCGATCCGCGAAACCGGATCGTTGGTGCCGAACTGGAGCGCGGCACGCAAATGCCAGGGGGTCAGCCGTTCCACACGCACCTGGATGGCGGAGAGGTCCCGCACGCGCAGATACTCGCAGATCAGGGCGTTGGCCAGGCGCGGCAGCCAGCCGGTCGGCGCCGTAGCCGTAGCCGCACCCACCGCCGCCAGCAGCGCGAGAAGCAACCAGAGCCGGCGGCGCAGCCGCCTGTGCAAGTCCGGCGACGGCGCCGGACTTGCATCAGGGATTTTGTCCTCTTTGGCTGGCATGGCATTTTCCCACGATCACATGAACAATCGACAAGGATACACGCAACGAGGAGCAAAGACAAGATGACGAGTCGTCCTCAGCCGTAGATTTGGAAGGCTGTCGCGCGCGTAGTCGGTTAGCGGTCGGTTAGCGGCAGGGGGCGGCGGGAAGGTGATGCGTTGCCTTTAACACTTTGCGGTTGGCTGCGGATCGGGTGGCAAGCGGGGCGGTGGGTGGAGGGTGGGAGGCAGGGAGGGAGGGAGGGAACCGCAAAACCGCAGAGTTTTGGTTTTTGATGGGGGCGGGGTCGCGCTGGGCAGGATCGCCATATCGACAGTCGATAAAGCAGTTCGACGAAGCGTAGACGACAACG
>SESH01048571.1_pt1 | contig 18261 bp, 14 predicted proteins | sample 3171561 | NCBI WGS metagenome assembly SESH01 (sample SAMN10866947, study PRJNA518727) | freshwater metagenome | biome: subpolar coniferous forest; feature: holomictic lake; material: water; isolation source: holomictic Lake 442 2011 16.5 m and 2014 13 m | place: Canada: near Kenora, Ontario
CCTAATGCTGTTTACAGAAAAATCTCCGCAAAAGCTATATCTAATCTTAAAATTAAAATTAAAATTAAAATTGTTAATTTATATAAATACGTTTAAAAAAAATATACCGCACTTAAAATTAATATCGAGTTTATTCATAAAATCCATATAAAAACATAACTTCATCATCTCCTTCAAGGATGAATTTCACATCCTCATCAGAGATTTCAAGGTCAAGATAATAAGCCTCGTTGATATCATCGAAATAATCAGACTTTATGTAAAAATCATCAGCACTCTCTTTTACAAGCGTTACTGAATAAATTTCACTATCCTCAGCCTGATCAATATTTCTTATGGTAAAGGTAACACTATTACCATCTGCGGAAAGCACAGGATTCTCGGATATCTGCTCATATTCACAAGCCATATCTTCACCTTCGTTTTCCAAAAACACATAGGTCATTGAAAAATGTTTTAAACGACTTATATCCAGTTCCATTACATTACTCCCAACATATTATCCAAGGCCAGTTTGGCAAATTTTGCGACTTCAACAGGTACTGATATCTGGTTAACTACCTGCCCTGCAGCCAGGTTTTCCAGTATCCACGCCAAATGCTGAGGATCGGTTCGAAACATCGTTGAACACATACACAAGGTCGGTGACATAAAATGCACGTTTTTACCCTGCGCCTTACATTCTTCATGCAGACGATTGACCAGATTTAATTCGGTCGCAACCAGCCAGCGGGTGTCAGGCTCAGCTTCACGAACCGTTTTTAAAATATACTCGGTAGAACCGATATATTCTGACTTTTGGCAAACTTCAAAAGACGCTTCCGGATGGGAAATAACCTTGGTTTCAGGGTAGCGCTCCAGAAAGTTATCAATCTGTTCCGGCTTAAAAACCTGATGCACTGAACAATAGCCGTTCCAGAGTATGATTTTTGCGTTGCGAATTTGCTCTTCAGTCAAGCCCCCCATAGACTGGGTGAAGTCCCAGGTGACCATTTCTTCCAAAGGAATGCCCATACGGTAACCGGTATTTCGTCCCAGATGCTGGTCAGGAAAAAACAAAATTTTCGATTTTTGGGCAAAGCTCCATTCCAAAATCTTTTGGGCATTAGATGAAGTGCAGACAATGCCGCCATGCTTACCGCAAAAAGCCTTAAGGTCGGCCGCAGAGTTGATATACGTTATGGGCGTAACTTCATTCTCCACATCAATCACTTGCGCCAATTCATCCCAACTCTTTTGAACTTTGATGAGATTGGCCATATCCGCCATCGAACACCCGGCCGCCATATCCGGCAAAATCGCAATCTGTTCCGGACGCGACAAAATATCGGCGACTTCCGCCATAAAATGCACACCGCAAAACACAATATATTCAGCATCGGATTGCGCAGCATCCCGGGACAGCTTTAAGGAGTCCCCGGAAAAATCAGCATGTTTAAACACTTCATCACGCTGATAATGATGGCCAAGCACCACGCAGCGTTTACCCAACTTGGCTTTAGCCGCAATAATACGCTCATCGCATTCCTCATCACTGAGTAAGGCGTAATCTTGAATGAGTAAGGTGGTTATGGTCATTTAAATGGTATTCCTCCACGAAGATTGCTTTTGGCGGTAGTTGGTTATCTTTATGATCAGTTAATCTAGGGTGCGCTACACACCACTACATACTCCAAGCTCAAAAAAGGTGCGCAATGCGCACCCTACTTGTCTTAATCCTTAACTTTTTCTTTCCCTGCCGGTTTAATCAGGCGAATACCCAATTCTTTCAATTGCTCATCGGTTACTACCGCAGGCGCGCTAACCAATGGACAAGCCGCTGATTGGGTTTTAGGGAACGCTATCACATCGCGAATTGAACTTGAATGGGTCATTAACATTACCAAACGATCAAGACCGAACGCCAAACCACCGTGCGGAGGCGCACCGAATTTCAGGGCATCGAGCAGGAAGCCGAATTTCTCTCTGGCTTCATCTTCACCAATACCTAAAATCTCGAGTACGGTTTGTTGCATGGAAGTACGATTGATACGAATTGAACCGCCACCGACTTCTGTGCCGTTCAAGACCAAATCATAAGCACGTGACAAGGCTGCTCCCGGATTGGCCACCAGTTCTTCAACCGAACAACTTGGCGCCGTGAAAGGGTGATGAATGGCATTGAAACGGCCACTTTTCTCATCCCAGTCAAACATGGGGAAATCAACAACCCAAACCGGTTTCCAGTCGCCTTGCAGCAAATTAAGATCATGACCCAACTTGACCCGCAAGGCGCCCATCGCTTCATTCACGATGCTGGCTTTGTCCGCGCCGAAGAAAATTAAATCGCCGGTTTGTGCGCCGGTTTTAGCCAGGACGCTAGCCCAGACTTCATCGGGCGCAAATTTAACGATCGGCGATTGCAAGCCTTCAATGCCAGCAGACAAATCGTTGACTTTAATATAAGCCAAGCCACGAGCGCCATAAATACTGACATACTTGGTGAGCGCATCGATGTCTTTACGGCTTAAATCGCCAGCGTTAGGAACACACATCGCCACGACTCGACCTTTAGGATCATTGGCGGGGGCTGAAAAAACTTTAAAATCGACGTCTTTCATGTCTTCTGCGATATCGACCAATTCCATTGGAATCCGCAAATCGGGACGATCAACACCAAAACGGGACACAGATTCCTGATAAGTCATGCGCGGAAAAACATCGTCCAGTTTAACGTCGATGACTTTGGCAAACAGCTGGCGAATCATCTCTTCCATAATGATCATGATTTCGTCTTCACTCATGAAAGACGTTTCAATATCCAACTGGGTAAATTCGGGTTGACGGTCAGCGCGTAAATCTTCGTCGCGGAAACAGCGTACTACCTGATAATAACGATCCATACCCGCCACCATCAGCATTTGTTTATACAATTGCGGGGATTGCGGCAAGGCGAAAAAGGAATTTTCGTGGGTACGGCTCGGGACGATGTAATCGCGGGCGCCTTCTGGTGTAGCTTTGGTCAGATACGGCGTTTCAATCTCAAAAAACTCATTGTCATCCAAAAAGTTTCTTAAAACCCGGGTCACATCGCGACGCACTTTCATCTTTTCCTGCATCACGGTACGACGCAAATCGATATAACGGTAGCGCAAACGCAATTCTTCGTTAACTTCGATGTCACTTTCAACCGGAAACGGTGGGGTTTCTGATTCATTCAACACTTCTATGTCTTTAGCCAGTATTTCAATCGCACCGGAATGCATGTTACTGTTAACCGTGCCTTCCGGACGGTGACGAACCAGACCGGTAATTTTTAAAACGTATTCACTGCGAACACTTTCAGCAACTGCAAAAGTATCGGCAACATCAGGATCAACCACGACCTGCACCAGACCGGCACGATCACGTAAATCAATGAAAATAACGCCGCCATGATCTCTGCGTCTATGGACCCAACCGCAGATTGAAACTGTTTCGCCTAGTTGTTGTGTATTTAATTCTCCGCACTTGTGAGTACGCATAAATTTTCCCTGTTGATATAAAGTTTTAGATAAAAGATGAAAGACGAAAAACGAAAGCGGTATTTTCGCCTTTCGTCGTTCGTCTTTCGTCTGCTTTGTTACTGACTTTTACTATCGCTGGTTGGTTTTGCAGAACTTTTGCTTGTCGCTTCCCCGGCTACATTCTTTTTGGTGCCGCTCTTGAAATCAGTTTCATACCAGCCGGTGCCTTTTAAGCGAAATCCAGCCGCAGAAATCTTTTTCATTAATTCCGGTTTACTACAAGCTGGGCAGGTAATGAGCGGCTCGGCGCTGATTTTTTGTAACGCTTCGTGCTCATGACCGCAGGATTGACATTGGTACTCGTATATTGGCATTAACCACTCCGATAACAAAAAAATAGCTACAATAAGTGCTGTGTCTGATTTTTCATGGCACTTACTATAAAATAACCGCCTATTTTACAGAATTTAACTTGAATAATGAAAACAATAACCATCACAAGGCCAGATGACTGGCATTTACATGTCAGAAACGGTGCTATTCTAAAAACGGTAATGCCGCATACGGCAAAACAATTTGCCCGCGCGATTATTATGCCCAACCTCAAGCCGCCAGTAACTTCGGTGGCTCAGGCCTTGATATATCGGGAAGAAATCTTGCAAGCGGTTCCTGCTGGGCTGGATTTTATGCCGCTAATGACGCTGTATCTGACCGGTTCGACTAGCGCAGATGAAATCAAAATGGCCGCCGCCTCTGAACACGTTCATGCCTTCAAACTCTATCCTGCCGGCGCAACCACTAACTCGGATTCCGGTGTTGCCGACATCAAATCAATTTATCCCTTATTAGCGGCACTGGAAAAACACGATATTCCCTTATTGATTCATGGCGAAGTAACCGACGAGGCTTGTGATATTTTTGACCGCGAACGGGTATTTATCGACAAATATCTAAATGACATTATCTGTAACTTTCCCGAGTTGCGCATTGTGGTCGAACATGTAACCACGACCGAAGCAGTAGATTTTGTAAAAGCTTGCGGTAACACTGTTGCCGCAACCATTACTCCCCAGCATTTACTGTTTAACCGTAATGCGATTCTGGCGGGTGGCATAAAACCGCATTATTACTGCCTGCCGATCCTCAAGCGCGAGTCGCATCGCCTCGCACTGGTTAAGGCAGCCAGCAGCGGCAATCCAAAATTCTTTTTGGGCACAGACAGCGCGCCACACTTGTCAGATTTAAAAGAAAATGCTTGCGGTTGTGCCGGTTGTTATAGCGCACACGCGGCTTTAGAACTTTACGCAGAAGCCTTTGAACAGGGCGACGCACTGCATAAACTGGAAGGTTTCGCCAGTTTTCATGGTGCAGATTTTTATCGATTGCCCAGAAATTCAGGCACAGTGACACTTGAAAAAGCGTCCTGGAAAGTTCCGTCTAATTACGGAGAAAATAACCTCAGCATTACGCCACTTAAGGCAAATGAAGAATTGTCATGGAAGCTTAAATTAGACTAAAGACTTAAGACTTTAGACAAAGGGCTAAGTGAAAGCAACACCTTTCGCCCTTCGTCCCCTTCGACTTATTTTTTAATACGGCCTAACAGGAACCAAATTTTCCTTCTTTAAACTATCCTCATTTTCCAATAAATCAGCTCCTTCTGGCATATTGCCATCATGAACCAAATAATCGCGCTGTTGAAAGTAGGCGCTTTTAAAGAATGAATACCGGTCTATTGACGCTTCAGTGGCTATTTTCTCAGTCCCCAAATTATCAGCACGACGATCAAACGCATTCAGCGCAAACAAACTACCGGTGATAATACCGCTGTCTACATAACTTATTGGATTCATCGCCGCATCGCCGATCAAACCACCAACGCCACGAGGAGAACTTGGTCCAAAAAACGGCAACACCAAATAAGGACCGGTTGGAATTCCCCAAACACCCATAGTTTGATCAAAATCTTCGTTATGCTTGGGCAAATCAATCATCTCGGCAACATCAACCAGGCCGCCAACTCCGGCAGTTGTATTAACCAGAAAACGCGCGCCATCCTGACCGGTTTGTGAGACCTTAAACTGCAACAAATCATTAATAGTTACGCCAATATCTTTAATATTACTGAAAAAATTGGTTACACCGCGATCAGCAAACGCTGGCATTATCCAGCGATAACCTTCAGCGATAGGCTTCATAGCATAAGTATCAAGATTGTCGTTAAACGTTTGCGTTCCTCTATTCCAACCTTCCAAAGGATCTTGGGGATCTTTTCCGGTCGTTGCACAACCGCCCAAACTGGCCAATAAAACTAGATAGCCAAATTGAGGTATCAATCTTCTATGATTCATTTCATTTTCTCCACAAAACTATTATTTTTATTAAAGGTAAAATTTCGCGTAACATATCAATAATTGCTGGATCTCCAGCGGCTCATTTCAAGACCTCCTGGTACAACTTTAAAAATGGATAAATCTTTAATTCCCTTAGAAAAACGTTTCCGAGGTTTCCTCCCGGTAGTTATAGACATAGAAACAGCCGGCTTTAATCCTAAAAAAAATGCCTTACTCGAAATTGCAGCGGTTATTGTTGAACTTAACAGTAACAATAATATGGTAATTACCGAACGTTATACCACACATGTTGTTCCTTTTAAAAATTCGGAACTGGACGAATCCGCGCTCAAATTTAACGGCATAGATCCTTATCATCCTTTTCGGATGGCCATCGAAGAAAAAGAGGCGCTGAACATGCTCTTTAAACCAATCAAGGACGCTGTCAAACGCAATAATTGCACACGCGCCATTCTGGTTGGCCACAATCCTGCTTTTGATATTGGCTTTCTGAATGCAGCCATACAACGAACCCAGATAAAACGTAGCCCTTTTCACCCGTTCAGTACTTTTGATACTGCAACTTTGGGCGGACTGGTCTACCAGCAAACTGTATTATCAAAAATTGCCGAGGCGGCAGGTTTGGAGTGGGATAATGCAAAAGCTCACGCTGCACTGTATGACGCTGAAAAAACCGCCGAACTGTTTTGCATGATAGTTAATAAATGGCGCCTGTTAACTGACAACAGCCTATAAAAGACTAAATCATGAACTATTTAAGCAAAATGGCTGATGCCGAATTAATATATGCCTTAATTAAGTTACATTTTTTGATAGAGCTTGCCATCCAAAGCCAGCCAGTTTCACAACGCTTTGACCTGTTATTTTCTCAGCAGAATATCCTTAACTGCTCTTAGGGCAGAAGTAGCCGCCCCATTGGAATGAGTATCCTCGGTAAAATCACCAGCAAAGTAAATCCGGCCTTGGGGAACTCTTAAGGAATCAGAAAGGATATCGAATCGTGATCTACCGACAGGCCAAGAAGCAATGGCGCGTGGATGATAACGGTAAAAAGTCATTTGTTTGACCGACCGGCCAAAACCGGGCCATTGTTTGTCAAAGGCTTCAATAATCGTTTTTTGATCGTCATCCAAGCCATTAACTCGACTGTTAAAACGATCGGCATACGTCCCCGTAATCAGTAAATTTAATAGAACATCTTTATTGGGCTCAGATTGCCCTTCATAAATCACGCCCAAAGGACCATCGGTCAGCACAGGAAGAATACTTTCGTTATTATGCTTCCAAAAATGACTGGCTTTAACGTCTACCAATACATGAGCCGTAAAATACGAACCGCCGGCTTGTGTTTTTATTGCCTCTCTTCTGTCCGGACTTAGCGGCGGAGTAAATTGAATATCATCTAGCTTAAACAAAGGAATGGTAGTAATAACGTAATTAGCCCGATAAACATGCTGTTGAAAATTACCCGTGTCGTTAGTTGTTACCTCAACTCCGGCATCAGTGGATTTAATATGTGTAACCAGCTGATTGAGGCGAATATTATCAGCACCGATAAAATCGGCAATCGTTTGCGCGGCACGTTGATTACCGCCAACCACATGATTTGGTGACTGGCCTTCGCCCGAGAAAAAATGCCATTCGGCAATACCATCCAAGGCACTGATTTTTTGCCAGGCAACACCATATTCCGGTTCGGTTTCGATACGAACAAATTCTTGCGTCTTGGCTGACAGGCCACTTTTTTCATGAATCCAGTCAGCAAAAGATATCTCTTTAAGCGCCAACAGTGAGGCAGTCAAAGGCCGCACTTCCAGCTGTTTATAGAGCGCCACCATAGTTTCATCCCATGTTTTGTAGGCTTTAAATTCATCGACAGTAATGACTGACTTTAAAAAATCCAAATTACTTTTATGGTGAAATAGGTAGAGTTTGCCTTGATAATAGAAACTTGAAAAACTGGTGTATGAAGTTTCCATTGGAACTTTCAAGTCGCGCATAATCTGAAGCGCAGGATTACTTTCCCAAAACTCTTCCAAGCCCACTTCAGCGTGAGCATTATCAGCATAAGTAGCCGTGCGTATGCGTCCGCCGACATGCGGACTCATTTCGAGTATGACTGCAGATTTACCGGCTTTTTTCAGATAATAGGCGGAACTTAAGCCTGATAGACCCGCGCCAACAATCAAAACCTCCGCACTGTTTTCCTCGGCAAATACTATTTCCGCTCTAAGACATAATAAAATCGCCATTAATAAAAATCGGTACAGCGTAGTATTTAACGTATTGATCATGCTAATTATCCATTGATTTATATTTGACATTAAAAAGACAACTAAAATAGTTTGCAGTATATTTTAATTGCATTTATCACAATGATACTTTCGCATTAAAAATAAGTTACACTTGTTATTAACATACATCATTAAATTTATAATTAAATATAATTTATTAGTGTAACTGCATAAAATAAGCTAAACACCCATAGATAAACATCAGGTATTATGTTAGATTCTAATTGAGCCTGGTCTTTTAGCGACTTTAGCTTGTTAACCTAAAAGTGGAAAACAAATTCATTGACCTTAACAATCAATACCCCCGTATTATTGATTGTTAAGCGTGTTCTCCAAAGTGACTCAATGGATTTCATTCCAAGTTATCTCTCCATCATTTAATATTGTGAGGCTTTATGAATATTGTTAGAACTTTACTACTGCTAGTAATCTGTTTACCTGTAGCCGTGATTGCCTGCTCTTTCGACTCTGATTGTAGTCCCGGCAGCAAATGTGCTCGAGCACCAGGCGCTATTTACGGAGTTTGCGAAGGCGGCATATCGCCTGGAAACACCAACGACAAGCAACCTCCAGTTCGGGCACCTTACGATATAAACGGAACGTATGGCAATACTTGCTCATTTAGCACCGATTGTGGCCCAGGTACCATCTGTAAAAAGCAAGGTGGTGTTAAGGGTGTTTGTACGCAAAATAAATAAGCCAAGCAGCTTATATTAACTTCCAAAATCAGAATATCTTTTACAATTCTGACCTGTACTGTTAGAGCTTTTCTAATGTAAGGTAATCACAGGCAATCCCAAATATTGCATCAAGCCTACAACAATAAAAAAATCGTTACCAGTATAACTATAAAACCCGCAAGTTATCAGACTTAGCGGGTTTTAGTATTCGGCCATTTTTAGCCAACTTCCGCTGTAATAACTCTTCTGACTATCACGCCCTCAAAACATATCATAAATCGACCGCCATAAACACGCTATATCTTTTCAATGCTTTTTTATGATTATCCAGAAAAAGAAAAGGCTGAATATATCAAGGCTTAAACAGGCACTTTATTAAAAAACAATTAAGATTGAGAAAGCCTTGCTTAACTTAGCATATTATAAGCATGACAACGGATTAATTAAGGCAGTTAATTACAAGTTATGACGATAAAATATTTTAGTTAAGTGCTGAAAAATCCATTAAGCGACCATTAAGGTTCCAGCGCATAACATCATCTTAACTTTTAGAACTCGCCCACTATTTAAAAAGAACTTCTGCATATACATTACATAAGGAATAATTCAGTGAAAAAATTTTTATTATTAAATGCACTTTTTGCTATTGCACTCATAACGTCACCCTATGCGTTGGCAGATAGAGAACATCATGGTAGAGGACATCATAGATCTCATTATTCAGAGGATGACAGATATTATCCGCAGCGACAATATTCAAACTATCAAGATCCGCGCTCCCATCAAGGTTTGGCGGGTGGCGTTGTCGGCAGCGTTTTAGGATATGAAATCGGTAATGGCAACCCGGTCGCTACCGGCCTAGGCGCAGCTGCGGGATCATATCTCGGCAACGGAATGGCTGGAAGACGCTAAAATCTGATTTAAGGGCTATTTTATTTTGTAAAATAAATTTTAAGAGAGATCATCCCATGAAAAAAATGCTTACCTTAATAAAATTAACTGCCGTTATTATTCTGTTTTCACCAGCTATATATGCTGATGAAGACGATTGGGGCGGACACCATGGCCACGGTTGGGGTCACCACCATCACCATCGTCATTATGATGATGGCTATTATCCACAGCCACAATTTAATTATTATCCCCAACCTCAGATTAACTATTATCCGCCACCGCAAATCAATTATTACCCACCACAACCTGTTTATTACCAACAACCTTACGATCAACGCTCACACCAGGGACTGGCGGGCGGCGTCATAGGTGGCGTGTTAGGTTACGAAATGGGAAGCGGCAACCCTATTGCTACCGGTCTTGGCGCAGCGGCAGGTTCTTTTTTAGGTAACGGAATGAACGGCGGATATAGATAATATTATCTATTTGGTTTCTTGCAGTTAACATCGATATTAAACTGAAGTCAGTAATAATCCGGTTTACTGCGCACAGGGTATAAAGAGAATCAAAAGACTTTTCTTTTGGATGCTTTTCTTGGGCAAAGAGAAGCATCTCTCTTCACCAGGCGAAAAATGGCATCTACATCCCAAAAAACACATACAGGGCAATGATTGCAACGCCAAACCCTATCACTCTGATCTTATTGATCAAAGATTGTTCTCGCCAAAAAAAGTTGAAGCTCGCTTTCTTGATCGACCAATAACGAAACTGTTTTCTTTTAAGCTTTAGAAAAAAGGGTGGCAATTTCCGCCAAAGCCGATAAAAACCAACACCAAGGACACAGAATATTATATAAAATACAATAACCTGCGTTTGATGCAGGTCTGTCTCAAAAAAATGTTCGATCAGATGATCAAGATTGGACTCAATAAACTCAAAACCAAGATGAGTAAACTCCAGAAGCAATTCAAGCAGCAAATGAATCAGTTCGAACAATAATCCGAATATCGCACCCGGAGCAGCTAAAACTGTCAGGATTACCGCAAGAAAACAGCCATTCAACCAGGTTTGGCGCAATTTCTTTTTTTCACCATACGCAATCAGCAACTCTTGATCTTCGCCTTTTAAATTAACAAAATGAGCGCCAACAAAACTTGGATAACCTTCATCACTATCCTGATCGGTTTTGCAATACACCACCCGGGCGTAAGTTAAAATTTCCTTTGCGTTTGATTCCAGCTTTATCTTCATGGCAAGATATTCGCCTTGTTCAAGCGGATCTTCACATAAAAAAGCAATGCCACTTGCACTGATATTAACATTGAGCGCGTCATTGGCCACAAAGTCAGTATCGGCTGGCCAGTTCTCATCCAAACTGGGCAAATGATAAGTAGGTGCTAATTCGTCAGAATTAAAAGATCTACGTTTATCAAATGAATCATCGTAAACAGGTTTAAACTCAGGGAGCTGGTTGGTATCTATTTTTTTAAATAAAAGACCCGCTTCTTCATAAACCCGAAAGAAACCTCTTCTATTTTTAGTCTTAACCATGTTGACCTTATCCATAATCTACAACCATTAAACCTTTTTATTGTCCGGATTTGATTACTTTACACAACTCAGATAATACGTAAAACTCATAAAATATGCTCAACACGAGCAAGCTTCATAATATATGAAACTCGGCCGCATTCGGGTAACGTGGCAACCTATTAAATATTTTTATTTCACCACGAACCCGCAACGCTTTACAGTATCATAAATTTCAAGCATAACTTATAAACTTACTCAGCCTACCCAAACCCTGGCGTTTCTAAACAGTCGCATCCAGGCACCATATTCATCCCAATCTTCGGGGTGCCAGGAATTCTGAACCGCTCTAAAGCAGCGTTCAGGATGCGGCATCATTATGGTAAAGCGTCCATCCGTATTAGTAAGTCCCGTAATACCGAAGGGTGAACCATTTGGGTTTGCCGGGAATTCAGTGGTTAACTCGCCATAATTATCAACATAACACAAAGCAACGGCACCCGCTTCAAGCGCAAGAACCGGGTCAGTTAAAAACTCTGCCCGACCTTCGCCATGCGCAATCGCAACGGGGATTCTTGAGCCTTCCATGCCGGCAAAAAATATCGAGGGTGAATTTTGTACTTCAACCATCGCGACCCGCGCTTCAAATTGCTCAGAATTATTGCGCATAAAACGCGGCCAATGTTCGGCACCGGGGATTATATCCTTTAATCCCGACATCATCTGACAGCCATTACAAACGCCTAAGCCAAAGGTGTCAGGCCGCTGAAAAAAGACAGCAAACTCGTCACGGCAACGCTGATTAAACAGTATCGATTTTGCCCAGCCACCGCCAGCGCCCAGGACATCACCATAAGAAAAGCCACCACAGGCAACCAAACCAGTAAAATCGGCCAGACTCACCCGACCATAAACAATATCACTCATGTGCACATCAATACTGGTAAAGCCAGCACGATCAAAAGCAGCTGCCATTTCCACATGACCGTTAACGCCCTGTTCACGCAATATGGCAACTTTGGGTCTTGCTGATTCTTTAAAGGGCAGCGTCACATCGTCATTGACCGAGAAGGTCAGTTCAACATGTAAACCGGGGTCATCATCATCGGTGATCCGTTCAAACTGTTGTTGTGCACAGACCGGATTATCACGCAAAGCTTGCATTTTATAACTGAGTTCAGACCAAACATTCTGCATCCTGGCTCGACTTGCTGAATAAATGGCTTCGCCCTTAAACCGGATCGTCAGTTGCTGATCTTCTTTGACTTTACCGATAACATAAGTGCAATCAATTAATCCGGAGTCTTGTAAAAATGCGACGACTTCCTTGCATTCACTTTGCCGGACTTGCACTACCGCACCCAATTCTTCATTAAACAAGGCTGCAAAGATATCATCACCCAAACAATCAAGCTTTAAGGTTACACCCAACCTGCCAGCAAACATCATTTCCGTGACCGTAGCCAGTAAACCGCCATCGGAACGATCATGGTAACTGAGCAATTTATCCTGGCCATTCAGCGTCTGGATCGCATCGAAGAAGGCTTTTAACAAACCCGGCTCATCCAGATCGGGACAATCGTCGCCAAGCTGATTGTAGACTTGCGCCAGTACTGAACCACCCAAACGGTTTTTACCTGCGCCAAGATCAATCAGGATCAAAGCACTGTCTTCATCGGCAACATTGCGAAGTTGCGGCGTCAGTGTTTTAGTAATATCAACAACCGGCGCAAACGCAGTAATCACCAAGGACAAGGGTGACGTCATGGTTTTTTCGATTTGTGCAACCGGAGAGATTACCGGAATATCAAAAGTCGGCTCTAGGACTTGCTCTGCTTCCTCGATCAGCATGATCGTATCTTCCAAGCCCTCTTCCAGAGGTCGACATGACTCCACAACATTGACTGGAGCCTTTACTACGCTAGTCTCGCCTTTGACATTTTCTTTCCAAACGGTTTTCATCGACAAGGAATCCTTGCCCACCGGTATCGCAATACCCAAAGCCGGACATAACTCCATACCCACCGCTTTGACGGTATCAAATAAAGCGGCGTCTTCGCCCTGATAACCGGCAGCGGCCATCCAATTAGCGGAAAGCTTTATCTTTTTAAGTGACTCTATGCTGGCCGCAGCGATATTGGTGACGGCCTCACCTATCGCCATCCGACCGGAAGCAGGCGCGTCAATCACGGCAATCGGCGAGCGCTCGCCCATGGCCATGGCTTCACCGGCAACAGCGTAAAAGCCCACAGCTGTAACCGCGACATCTGCGACCGGCACTTGCCACGGCCCAACCATTTGATCCCGCGCAACCAGTCCGGTTACGGAACGGTCACCAATGTGTATCAAAAAACTTTTATCAGCGACAGCCGGAAATGACAAAACGCGTCTGACTGTCTCGTTTAATGTGATCCTGCTAATATCCAACGCTTTAGTTTTAGGCGCACTATGTTCGACTTTGCGATGCATTTTCGGCGATTTACCAAATAAAACCGACATCGGAATATCGACTGGCTTATCCTCCAATAACTCATCGTTTAACGTCAAATGTTGCTCTTCAGTCGCTACGCCTATGACCGCAAACAAACAATGTTCACGCTCGCAAAAACCGCTGAACAATTCCAGTGCTTCCGGCTTGATGGCAACCACATAACGCTCCTGGGCTTCATTGCACCAGATTTGCATCGGCGACATGCCCAAATCGGCATTATGAACCTTGCGCAACTCAAAACGACCGCCGCGCTCGCAATCATGAATGATTTCAGGAACGGCATTAGACAAACCTCCCGCTCCAATATCATGAATAGACACTATCGGTGTGTCGTGGCCCAGCGCATTGCAGTGATTAATGACTTCCTGACAACGCCGCTCCATTTCAGGATTTTCGCGCTGCACAGAGGCAAAATCCAAATCTTCCGATCCTTCGCCCGAAGCTTGCGAGGAAGCAGCACTGCCACCTAATCCAATTAACATGGCTGGACCACCCAGAATAATAATCAGCGATCCGGCAGGAATTGGCTGCTTTTGAACCAGCATGGGCCGAATATTTCCCAGACCGCCGGCAATCATAATGGGTTTATGATAACCGCGAAATTCATTGATACTACCCGGTACCGCTTGCTCAAAACTCCTGAAATAACCTGCCAGATTAGGCCTGCCAAACTCATTATTAAAAGCGGCTCCTCCCAACGGGCCTTCCAGCATAATCGTTAACGCTGAGGCAATGCGTTCGGGCTTGCCATTGTCGGCTTCCCACGGTTGCGGATAACCGGGAATTTTCAGGTGTGACACGGAGAAACCCGTTAAGCCGGCTTTAGGTGCAGAGCCGCGCCCTGTCGCACCTTCATCGCGAATTTCACCGCCGGAACCGGTTGCGGCACCCGGATAAGGCGAAATGGCAGTTGGATGATTATGGGTTTCGACCTTCATCAACAAATGCGCTTCTTCCTCCTGATAGGCATATTCGCCAGTATTGGGATTACGAATAAAAACCTTTGTGCTTGAACCGACCATAACAGAAGCATTATCACTATAAGCCGACAAAATACCTTCCGGGCTCTGTTGTGCGGTATTACGGATCATACTGAACAGGGACTTAGCCTGCTCTACACCATCAATCGTCCAGTCAGCATTAAAAATCTTGTGACGACAGTGTTCGGAATTGGCCTGCGCAAACATCATCAATTCAACATCGGTTGGATTTCTGCCCAGGGTTTGAAAACTGTCAGTTAAATAAGCAATTTCATCTTCCGACAAAGCCAGACCCAGTTCCGAATTGGCGTTTATCAGCGCTTCTCGTCCTTGCTCCATAATAGCTACTGTCAATATAGGCTTGGGCTCATGATGTATAAATAACTGCGGTTCGCTGTCGCCGTCCAAAACGGTTTGCGTCATACGATCATGCATTAGAGCTTTGACTGCCGACGATAAAGGCTCTGCGCAATCCAGGGTAAACTCGATGCCTCGTTCAATGCGCTTAACTTCGGTTAATCCGCAACGCTGGGCAATTTCGGTCGCTTTACTGGACCAGGGTGAAATCGTTCCTGAGCGTGGCACGATCAATAAACGCTGCCCGGAAATGGGCTCAACCATCTGCTCTGCCCCGTAGGTCAATAATTGCTGTAATATTCCAGCTTGATCTTGATTCAAATCATGCTCAAGATCGACGAAGTGAATAAATTGTGCTTTGACGGACTTGATTTCAGGCACAATGAGCTGAAGCTCAGCCAGAAGCTTATTGATACGAAAGTGAGATAGAGCGGAGGTTCCAATGATTTTTAGCATGTGAGAAATTCAGGTACAAGATACAAAGTACAAGGCACAAGGCACAAAATGCAAGGTCCAATAATGGTTTTTAACCTTGAACCTCGCCCCTTTGACCTTGAACCTTAATCTATTTTTTAGCTGATAAATCAGCTTTTATGGTGTTATGTAATAAGGTCAACAAGCTTAAACTCGCTTCATCAGCGATAGGCTTTTCATCTTTGTCGAGAATAATGACGTCAGTTTGCCCGTTATTTTCACTTAATTTGAGAATATATTTACGCTCTTCGCTGACAAACCCCTTAAAAAGAAAAGCTACTTCATCGAAAAATGAATCATCTTCCACTGGCTGTTTATTTGGATCAAACTGGACATGAAACAAAGCCTTTTCCTGATTCCGATCAGTTACTTCCAGATTTTTTCTGCTTAATGCTTTACCAACCATACGCCAGGCTGTAATTGAAGGTGCGTTGATTTGGAGGCGTTTGGTCCCCTGCTCGGCATCAATCAAGGCAACCTTGATTGATTTGGGGTCAACCGCAGGGACCTCGTCAATTTGAGGTTTTGCATGAGTCGCCTGAAGCGCTTCGACAGGCGGCGCAACAACTGGAACAGGCGTTTTAACCAATGAATCGACAGCAAGATCGGGAGGTAAAATCAAAGGAGGAATTTCAGTCGTAAACTGATAATCTCTTTCTTTGTCCGGAAAGTAAGTTTTTATAGTACTGCAAGCTGATAAATTAATTAAAACCGCAGTGAGGGTGAGTATGCTAAGTTTTATCTTCATAACACCACTTCTGCCTGACGCAGGGCATCACGAACTGCTTCAAAACAATTTTCAGTCAACCAGGTTAACGGTAAACGTATCCCCTTGGGCATCAGTCCCATCTCGGCAACCGCCCATTTAACCGGAATCGGATTGGATTCTATAAAAAGTTTCTGGTGTAAGGCCACCAGCTTTTTATCGATGGCCAGTGCAGCTTCACTGTCACCGGCTATTGCAGCCATAATCATGTTATGTACCAATTTTGGGGCAACATTACCGGTTACCGTAATACTGCCATTACCGCCTAACAAACAAAATTCAAGACTGCTTGCATCATCTCCGGTATAAATAGCAAAATAATCGCCAGCCAAATCACGAATTTGTTTAACTCTGGATAAATCGGCGGTCGCCTCTTTTACACCCACAATGTTTCTGATGTGGGATAAGCGTCCAACCGTTGCGGGAAGCATATCGCAAGCAGTCCGGCCTGGTACATTATAGAGAATCTGCGGAATATCGACTGCCTCGGCAATAGTTTTATGATGCAGATATAAGCCTTCCTGAGTTGGCTTATTGTAATAAGGCGTAACAATCAGACACGCATCAACACCCACATCTTTGGCCATTCGGGTTAAAGTAATGGCTTCCGTCGTTGAGTTGGCGCCAGTCCCCGCTATTACCGGTATCCTGCCAGCGACAAAATCAACAACTGATTTTATTACGCCAATGTGCTCTTCCTCATCCAGAGTCGCCGACTCACCCGTGGTACCAACGGCTACCAGTGCATCTGTACCCTCGGCGATATGAAACTCCACCAACCTTTTTAAGCTTTCGTTATCCACCGCGCCGTTTTCGTACATCGGTGTCACTAACGCTACGATACTACCTTGAATCATGAAATCTCTCGATTAGAATGTATGCTTTTTACAATAATTGAACTTATTATAACAAGCAAATAACATTGTAGGGATGGATTTATCTTTGCCGTTAAATAAGCACCTGGCTATACCTTACTTTACAACAGCACTGAATTAAGGGCAATTTGGTACACAAATCTACTGATCCAGACTCTCTGAAGAGAGTCGTAGCTTACGCTTAAACACTTTATTGTCCTGTTTGGAGCAATTTACAGCGCATAAGAAGCCGCTATACATTTGTCCGGAGAGGCTGGCAACTTGGCCGGAGAACCCTGAAAAACAAGGTGCGCTGTAACGCTTGCTGCTAATGGTCTTGAGAGATTTATGCCGAAGTATATAACTGGATAGCCGGAGAAACCGGCTTCGAGTATAAGCTGTTCTGATAGCTGCTTTAAGACATCTACCTACACAGAATAATAACGAATGCCGACATTTCAGATATTTAACGACAACATTATCTTTAAAGCCATCCCTATCTGGAACCCGGATTCAAAAGCCAGGCTACCATCAGTTAAATCCTAAAGATATATTCAATAGACAACCAGCTTATATTGGTCCGGATTTTCTTAAAATCGATGACCATTATTTCCTTGAATAGAACCACATTTGATAAACACTTAATACAATTTGTAGCCCCATTGAAATACCCATTAATGCGCCACTGAAAACAACAGCATAAGCAAATGAAGGGGTAGATTTAGTAATAAACCATGACACCACATCCAGCAACATAGCCGCAAAAGGAATAATGACCGCTATTCTTTTTACAAAAATATTAAGGTCGCACAGCAAAAATATTTTGCCTATAAAAAACAAAATAAAGGCAATACCAAACAAATGGATATGAGAGATCCGCACCAAAGTTGGTATTGATGCTCCGCCGCCATGAGCGACTTCAGACACCGTAGCGTAATGGGTTAAATCAGGTAAAGAAGGATTTATGCTTGGCGTATGACACAAAATACAGTCACGATTTAATATGGGTGCGATTAGTTCGTTATATTCGGGCTCATCAGCGCCACGCTGTATCCAATGCAAGATAAGCTCCTGATCACCTTTAAACTTGAGATTCGGCTCC
>SESH01069362.1_pt1 | contig 18257 bp, 15 predicted proteins | sample 3171561 | NCBI WGS metagenome assembly SESH01 (sample SAMN10866947, study PRJNA518727) | freshwater metagenome | biome: subpolar coniferous forest; feature: holomictic lake; material: water; isolation source: holomictic Lake 442 2011 16.5 m and 2014 13 m | place: Canada: near Kenora, Ontario
GGAAAACGGATCGATGTCGCCGGTATTTCTCTGCAGGGTGTTGATGTTTCCAAATTTGTGCTTAGTTCAACGGCGGCCTCCACGACTGCGGACATCATGAAAGCAGCGGTGACGTTAAGTGGAATCACGGCCTCGGACAAAGTTTATGACGCGACGACAGGTTCGACGGTGTCGACAGCGGGGGTGACGTTTATCAATAAATACGCCGGGGATGATTTGACCGTCTCTTCAAGCGGACTGTTTAGTGATAAGAATGTTGCGGAGGAGAAGACAGTGACGCTCACGAATGTTTTAGGCGGTGCGGATCTCGGGAATTATACGGTTACCGATCAAAGGACTACGACTGCGGACATCACGAAAGCAGCGGTGACGTTAAGCGGGATCACAGCCTCGGACAAAGTTTATGACGCGACGACAGGTTCGACGGTGTCGACAGCGGGGGTGACGTTTATCAATAAATACGCCGGGGATGATTTGATGGTCTCTTCAAGCGGAGTGTTTAGTGATAAGAATGTTGCGGAGGAGAAGACAGTGACGCTCACGAATGTGCTAGGCGGTGCGGATCTCGGGAATTATACGGTTACCGATCAAAGGACTACGACTGCGGATATCACGAAAGCAGCGGCGACGTTAAGTGGAATCACTGCCTCGGACAAAATTTATGATGCGACGACGGCCGCGACGGTGTCGACAGCCAATGCGATTTTTTCAGGGAAATACGCTGGAGATGTCCTGACGGTCTCATCGATTGGAGCATTTACCGATAAGAACGTAGCTGCGGGCAAGACCGTAATCCTTACAAACACGTTGAGCGGTACGGACCTTGGCAATTATCAGGTTACGGATCAGGGGTCGACAACGGCTGACATCACAGCGATCGTGACGGGCGCGATCAGCGGGATCGGAAGCGGGATCACTCTAGCATTATCGAAGAATGGCGGTACGCCGATAGCCACTACCACGACGGACGCGCGCGGTTCCTTCAGTTTTGGCGGTCATCTTTTTGTGAACACCGGGGATTCGATCCTGATCTATGTAAATGACGGGTCATATCACGCGAACTTGGTCGGCACCGTCGCGGGACCAGCGAATGTTACGGGCCTGACGCTCGCGAGCGGTCAGGTGTCGGTTGGCAGTTCCAATGCGGTCAATATCGTAACCAGCTATTCGAACTCGGATTTCATGCGAGCGAAGGAATCCTTAACGGAGCACATTAATTATTCTGTGGCCAGCAATGCATTCACGGTGAGTGGCGCGGATCTTTATGTGCCCGAGGGCGTTACTTTTACTCCGGGTGGGGATGTGGCCGTGACAGGCGATCTGAACGTGGCGGGGCGTTATATGCAGAACAGTAACTTGGCCGTGACCGGTGATTTCAATCTGGTGGCGGGTGGGACGTTCAAGGATGCATCGCCAATTTCACATAATTTTACGGTGGGTGGGAATTTCTCGATTCCGTATGGGGATGGCTCGTTCAACCGTTATTCCGGGGCAGGTAGCAACATGGATCCTTACGTGATCCGCAGTGTCTATGACCTTCAGGCGATGAAGAGTAATCTCAGCTCTTATTTCATATTGAATTCCAGTCTCGATGCCGCTTCAGCCTCAACTTGGAACAACAATGCGGGTTTTGATCCTATTGGTAATGCAACGCATGCTTTTTCGGGGACTCTGGATGGCAATGGGGAAGTGATTTCGAATCTGGAGATGCATCGGACGGGGAGTGATTATCTGGGTCTTTTTGGAAACGTCGGTTCTACGGCAAACATTTCCCGATTAGGCCTTGAAAATGTCAGTATTTATGGTGGAAATTATGCCGGGGGTTTGGCCGGCTTCAATGCCGGTAGTTTATCCAACGTCTACACCACAGGAGTTCACACCGTGAGCGGCGCAAATTTCGTGGGTGGATTGGTCGGTGGTAATACAGGCGGCATTACGAACGCATATTCCAGTGCTCGGGTGACGGGGACTGAGGATGTGGGCGGTCTGATCGGTGCGAATACGGGGATCGTGAATAAAACTTATGCGATAGGTTATGTGAGCGGTGGTTCACGTACGGGTGGGTTGGTGGGTTCGGGTGTCGGTTCCGTGACAAATTCTTTCTGGGATAAGAAAATGACAGGGCAAACGGTTAGCGCGGGAGGTGGTACCGCCGGCAGGGCAGTTTTTATGGTGGCAGATGCTCTCGGGTATGCGGTGAGGGATCCCGAAACCGCAATGGACACCACTTCTCCGGACATGATGCAATCTTCAACCTATACAAGCTCAACGGATGCAAATTCGAACTGGGATTTTGGAAGCACTTGGGTAATGGATGAGGGCGGGACGTATCCTCACTTCCAGTTCCGGTATGAGAACGGGGTGCGAGGCGTGGGAGGTTATGTGTACATCAGATCTACGGTTAACGGTGTTACCACGGAAAGCAAGGCCGGCGCTACAAATATGATATCCCTTTTTTATGCCTCCGATGAGAGTAGCAGCGGAACTTATCTTAATTTGACCGCGACCGGTGGTTCCAGTCGCTATTATGCCGTACTAGGAAAAACCGCGGTGGGGAGTACGGATTATGTGATTGGCGTTGGCAGTGTTCCCAATCATGGAGTGGGGACTTCGAGGATGCTGGCGAGTTCGGGAAGTATTTATCCTCTTAATATCTGGGTGAATGAGAACTATACGCTTGCTCGTCCCAACATTCCTCCCATTGTCGTGATACCTCCTACTACGGGACCCATTGCTGAGGATGCGGTAAATAGGGTTCTCGTGGATTCGGGCACTATCCCTATCACCATCCCTTCGGTGGGGACGACGCTTCCGACCGTGACGATAGTGGATCAAACAGGAAACGGAAATACGGACCAAAATTTCACTGATTTCTCTAATCTGGTAGGAGGCATTCCTTCGGCTCCTGCGACCGAACCTCTTGTATTGCCTTCTCAAACCGTGCTGCCTCCTGTTCCCGAACCGCAGCGTCCTGCAACAGAGTCTGAGACTTTCGAATTTTCAGAAGAGGATGCAGACTTTGATTTTGATGAGACATTTGATGAAGCAGACATTTCTTTCACTGAAAAATCGTCCGTAGGTCGCGAACCCGTTCCTTTAGCGGATGAGGGCGAAGTATCTTTCGAAAGCGTTGCGAAGGAGCCTGCGGAGGGAGAGAGTAAAACCTCTGGGGAAGAAGATAGTACTAATTCTTCGAAGGGAAGTGGAAAAGGTCCCGAGTGGCGCGATGTTCCGCTTCAGAATTTCTTCGGGAACGAAGAGGCCAGGAAATTCCTCACGGATGTTCGAGTGATCGAGGGAACGGTGTATGTGATCGATGGCGCCAATGTGATGAATCTTCTGGGGATGGGGGATTCGATGCGAGTGCTTTTTAAGAGAAAAAAGACTACAGACCGCAGACGACAGACCGTAGCAGAAGCCGAAGCTTTGAAATCTCCGGTCCCGGCGGAGCCCGAAGTTTTGAAATCTAAAATCTCAAATTTGAAATCTCCGGTTCCGGCAGAACCCGAGGTAGAACCGGCACCGGCAGAGCGCGTTCTCAAGTCCGCAACTCCCGTTGTGATGCAGTATACGAGGAGCGGGGAGCGCTACGGTACTTTGAAGAATCCCGGAAAGAATGTTTTTGTGAGGGTTCCGGGCGGGGATTGGAAGTCCGCTAAAGACGGTATGGTGATTTTGCCTGGGGATGAAGTCAAGACTGCTGTGAATGAATCTGCTGTGGAAGTGCTTTTGGATGGGGGGAAGATCGGCCACGTGGAGATCAAAGAGGGCAGTCTTTTCAGAATTGCGAAAGCAGAGGTTGATTCAAAGACGGGGGACATGGTGACACTGCTCGACCTCGCGATCGGGAAGATTCTTGTGAGAGTGGAGGCGTTAAAAGGAAACGGCAAATTCGAGGTCAAGACCCCGACAGCGCTCACCGGGGTTCGTGGCACTATTTTTGAAGTGACGGTGAAAGAGAAGGCGTCCTGAACGACACATAAAGATTTATAGGAAGTTCAGGACAGCACTCGCTTTCAATAATTGTTTCAGATGAATAGCCAGTGCGTAAGGAGTACGGAGTACGACGAAAAAATTAATGCAGGCTCTGCGTTACGCCGTACGCCTTCCGCCGTACTTGGTGCATAGAAGTACAGCGCCCCAAAGAAGCATCGATCCCCAAAGTGGGACTCCCCAAAGTCCTGCTGTTGAAAAGATCATCCCAAACGTCAAGGAAAGTCCGCACGCCCAAAAACTAAAAAGAAGATATTTATAGGTTCTGGATTCTTGGGGAGCGCGCTCCATCATCATGAGTGCGGCGAGGAAAAGGAAATAGATGACGGTGTAGTGGTGGATCTGGGTTACAGGCGAACTGAAGAGCATGAGCATGGGGAACAGTGAGAATTCTGCGAGCGATCGTAATGGGTCCTGGGCCGGAGGCGGGGTTGTTTTGCGTGTTCTGATGAAGGGAAGTGCAAGAAGCAGGATCCCGGCTCCTAACGTGATAAACCTGACGAGTGGGCTATAGCGCCTAACGAAGTGTATTTGAGAATGCCATCTGTAACGCGCGATGACCGCATAAAGCGATTGATTGTCTTCGGCGAAGGGCGTGAAAAGTTCCCTCCAAAGATAATGTTGGTATGCGGTCTGCGATTGGGAAATTGACATTAGCCCTTTCCAGATCAAGAGGAGTTCCCAGTTCTGTTGGAAACCTATGGCGAGGGAAGGCAGAACGAAGAAGAAAAGGGCAAAGCCAAGGACCGTGCTCAAGAGGATTCTCCACTCCCGCTTCATCAAAAAAAAGAAGACGAGGAATGCAAGGGGGCTGATCTTGAGCGTTATGGCCAATGCGAGAAGAAGGCCGGACAGGATTTTTTTTTGTTTGAAATAAGTGTAAAAAACAGCAGCCTCGAAAAAAAGCGTGATGATCCCGAATTGCCCGCGTGTGAGCGTGTTCAAAAGCATAGGGAGGCAGAAGAACAGGGCCAGAGCGATTTGCCAGGGTGCGGGCCGGCATCCCAGTGATTCCGGCACGCTCGCGTGGTCTTGAGGATCAGTCTTCGAAGCCCGCGCGTCCTTCGGGAAGCGCAGGGAAAGCATTATGGTTCCGATGAGACAAGCCAGGGATAGGAGATAAGCGAGCGGGACCGTTGCTCCAAGGGGCCATTTTGAGACCGGGGCCAACAGGATCGCGAGGATCGGGGGATAGACGTAATGCCAATGCCGAATATTCTCGGTTCCGTAAATGTGATACGCTCGGCCTTCGGCGACCATTTCACCGGCTTTCAGAAAGACGGTCAGGTCCGTGCGCTGCTTGGGGCTGATCGCCCCGCGGTAGAATGTGGAGATGCCGACGCCCACGGCGAGTCCCAGGATAAGCAGGATGCCGAGCCATTTACGTTTAAAAAAGAATTCGATAATTTGACGAATGTGATTCATCTGTATTTCTCCGTTTCCCGCAATGTTTTTGTTTGAATCTAATACACCAATCGGGCTATAATCACAACTCATTTTTGCACTGCGCTCCGTTCAATTTTAAGGGTTCGCAGTGCTATACCGTTAACCTTTGCGTTTAATGAGAACGGTATTGGGATTTATCGCGTTATCTTCTAAGGAAGGAATGAACCTCATGTCCAAAGCTCAATCGCATCACAAGCGGCTTTATCAATCGAAGATCATCCGGGAAGACATCGTCAAGCTGTCGAAGCATCTCAAGGACCAGCTCAAGCATTTCGAAGGGAAGACCTTCTTGATCACAGGGGCGGGCGGTTTCCTCGGTAATTACATCGTTCTGTTGCTTCGCTACCTCAATAAAGAAGTCCTGAAAAAGAAGCTTTCGGCGATTCTGCTCGACAACTTCATCACCGGCTATGAGCAGCAGATCCTTTCGGACGATCATCTGACCTTTCAGAAGCACAATGTGATCGAGCCCTTCAAAACGGATAAAAAGATTGATTATTTGATCCATGCCGCAGGGATCGCTTCTCCTGTTTATTACACCAAGTTTCCGGTCGAGACGATGGACGTCGGGACGATCGGGACGCGAAATATGTTGGAGCTTGCGCGCGAAAAGAAGGTGAAGAGTTTTCTTTTTACCAGTTCGAGTGAAGTTTACGGGGATCCCGATAACAAACATGTGCCCACGTCGGAAGAGTATCGCGGAAATGTTTCTGTGGTCGGGCCGCGCGCCTGCTATGACGAATCCAAACGCTTCGGGGAGACGATGTGTGAGACTTTCTGGAATGTCTACGGCGTGCCGGTCAAAATGGTGCGTCCCTTCAATGTCTATGGCCCAGGGATTCGTCCGGATGATTACCGGGTATTGCCAAATTTTATTGAGCATGCCCTTCGCAAAGAACCGCTCCCGATCCACGGGGATGGCCGCAACACACGCGCTTTTTGTTACATCAATGATGCGATCGAGATGCTTTTCCGGGTGCTCTTCTCAGACGCCCACGGCGAATCGTTCAACATCGGGAATCCCGAAATGGAGCTCTCGGTAGCCGGACTTGCAGAATACGTCGCGAAGGCGATGCCCTATCCCGTAAAGATCGTGCATATCGATCCGCCGCATGCGGTCTATTCCAAAAGCGATCCGAAACGGCGCTGTCCCGATATTTCCAAGATTAAGAAGGTCACGGGATTTAAGCCCAAATACCCGCTCAAAGAAGGACTCCGTCGAACCATCGCCTGGTTCAGCGAAGTATAAAATTCAACTAAGGAGAATGTTCTCATGGAATTAGAGACGATCAAACACATCAAGTCGGCTTTTGTGGATGCCCGCGGCGAAATTATCAATGTCTTTGAAGGAAACACGGGTCATGTGGCCTATATCACTTCCAAGAAAGGTTCGGTGCGCGCGAACCATTATCATAAAAAAGATATCCAGCACATGTATCTGATCAGCGGCGCTTATGAAAGCCACTGCTGCGAAGTGAATAATCCTTCGAACAAGCAGGTGCTCTATGCGAAGGCCGGTGATATCGTGAGCACGCCGCCTTTGGTGGCCCACGCCCAAAAGTTCACCGAGGATTCTGTCTTCCTATCTCTGACGACCCGCGAGCGCGAAGAAGGAAAGTACGAAGAAGACACGATCGCTTATGCGGTGATCGAGGGATACCTCAACAAAGAATTGAAAACTAAGTAGACTCGAGAGGACGATGAATAGAATAATCGTCATCACCGGAGCCAGCCGCGGCCTGGGTCTCGCCTTGGCCCGAAAGTTTGTTGACCTCGGCGACACGGTGTTCGGGATCAGCCGGACTCGTAAAAATTGGCCTTCTGCGAAAAAGGCAGTTCCTTCCAATCATTTTAAACTCCTCGTTGGAGACATCACTTCCGAAAAAAAAGTCAAAGCCCTGCTCGCCGGAATCAAACGGCGGTTTGGTCGCATTGATATCCTGATCAATAATGCCGGCTATTGCGCGCCTCTAGCCCCTATCGAGGAAGTCACCCTGAAGGAATTCCGGGAGCATTTCAAGCAGAACTTAGAGACGGCATTTCTGATGTGTAAAAACGCGATCCCGATCATGAAAAAATCGCCTCGTGCGCTCATCATGAATATCTCCTCCATGGCAGGTATTCGTGCGGTGCCGCGTCTTGTGTCGTATTCGGCAGCCAAATTTGGAGTGCTCGCGCTGTCGCAAGCGATCGCTAAGGAGAATTCAGAGACGGGTCTTCAGTGCATCACGGTTTGCCCGGGTGGCATGAATACAGAAATGCGCTGTGAACTTTTTGGCGTTGAAGACGCCGTGCGTCAGCAAACCCCGGATTTCGTAGCCGATATCATGGTCCAGATCGCGGAAGGGAAGATCGCGGTTCTTTCCGGCGGACACATCATTATCCGGCACAGCAAGATCACCGGAGTTTTTCCGCCGCCCGCAGCCTGAGGAACCATGACAAGCGACCCGCATCGAAGAAACACATGCCGTTATTGCGATACACCGCTCGGGGCAGCTTTCCTCGACCTTGGATCCCAACCTCTTGCAAATAATCTTCCGCGTCAGGCGGATGCCTCCAAGCCGGAATTCCATTGCCCTCTTGCCGTGGTGAAATGCCTGAAGTGCCATCTCGTCCAGTTGACTCATTCGGTGCCCGCGCATTTGATGTTCGATGAATACCTCTATGTGAGTTCCACGACCCAAACCTTTCGGACCCATTTCGCAGAATACGCCGGAGATGTGAGGAGCCGTCTTTCCAATAAAGAGAAACCTTTGGCGATCGATATCGGCAGTAACGATGGGCTCCTTGTCGCGTGTTACGAGAAGGCTGGAATGCGCGGGGTTGGGGTAGAACCAGCCAAAAATCTTGCCATGGATGCGAACAAACGGGGCGTTACGACGCTTAACCGTTATTTCGGAGAAGAGACCGTTCGTGAGATCGTAACGAAATACGGGAAAGCGGATGCGATCAGCGCTAACAACGTGTTCGCCCATATTGACGATATCCAGTCCGTTGCCCGGAACGTCCGGGAGCTTCTCGCGGACGATGGTTTTTTTGTGATCGAGTTTGCTTATCTTGTCACCATGCTTGAAAAGATGTTCTTCGACATGGTCTATCACGAACATGTTTGTTATATCGGAGTCACAGCGCTCGGGTTTCTTATGGAGCGTTTCGGGATGGAGATCTTTGATATTACGGAGGTCGGAACCCACGGCGGATCCTTGCGCGTTTTTACGCAAAAAAAAGGAGGCCCTCGCGGGCGGACGCCGATCGTGGCCCGGTTCCTGCATGAAGAAAAGGAAAAAGGTTGTCTTGAGGCGAAGGTCTATCAGGATTTCGCCGCACGGGTGATGGGTTTTAAAGAGAAGCTTAACGGGATGATCGCGTCGATCAAAAAAGAGGGGAAGACGATCTCCGGATATGGCGCGCCCGCCAAGGCATCGACCATCATCAATTTCTGCGAGCTGGGCCCGCGCGAGATCGATTATATCGTTGATGACAACCCGCTCAAGCAGGATCGGTTGATCCCCGGCCGGAAGATCCCCATCGTGACGAGCGCTCACCTGAACGAACATCCCACGGATTATGTTCTGATCTTCGCTTGGAACTTCGCCAAGGAGATCATTTCAAAGATCGAGCCCCTTCGTGCCAGGGGTGTTAAATTCATCATTCCGCTTCCCGAACCCGAGACCGTTTAGATCTTTTGAATAAATTTTCGTTGTAGGTCCCTCCGGAAAGGACGATAATTTAGCGATGAAAAAACGCTCCCGGAAACGGCCGAAACCCAAGAAAAAGAGGATGCCCTTCCACCTGCGTCTTGGGGCTTGCGGCATGCCGTTCGGAGAACGGAAATGCCATAATTTCTGCAACATGACGAGCGATATGATCCAGGTGTTCAAGGTCGAGGGGGCGATCCTGGATGCTAATCCCGCCTGGTTTCACGCCCTTGGCTACGGTGATCAGGATCTCTCCCAGCTAACGGTTTTCCATATCGTCCATCCTAAAGACAAGAAAGAAGCGGAAGCTATTTTTCTCGCGGTTCTGAGGGACGGTAAACCCCGGAAATTCCAGGGGACCTTTGTCGGAAAAAGCGGAAAAGAATTGAAGGTGGAGGGCGCGGTGAGCCGGCTTCTGCATCGGGGGAAACCTTACGCCCTTTCCGGTATTTTTCATGATGTGACCCGCCACAAACATTATGAACATTTGAAGGATGAATTCATCAGTACGGTTTCCCACGAATTGAGAACGCCTCTGACCGTTGTTCGCGAGGGTGTTTCCCAGGTTCGTGACGAACTATTAGGCCCGGTGCCGGACGATCAAAAAGCGCTTTTGGATATGGTGTTACAGAACTCGGATCGTTTGGCTCGGATCATCGAGGAACTTTTGGATGTTTCAAGGCTGGAGGCAGGACAGGTCCATCTTCATCGCAGACTCTGTGATCTGGCCGCCGTGGTCCGGGAAGTGGTGGAAAACTTTAAGATCATTTTCAAACGTAAGAATCTGGAGATCTTCACGGATTTTTTGCCCGAAACGATCGAGATCTATATCGATCGCGACAAGATCGTTCAGATTTTAAATCATCTGATTAATAATGCGCTGAAGTTTACGGACCACGGGCATATTAAGATCCATCTTCGGGTCCGGGAAGGTTTTGCGGAATGCAAGATCTCGGATACCGGGAAAGGGATTTCTCCCAAGGATGTCCCCATGGCCTTTCAGAATTTCAGCCAATTCGATCGCGAGGTAGGGCCGGGGGACCGGGGGACCGGTCTCGGGCTTTCTATTTGCCGGAAACTGGTTGAGCTTCATCATGGACGCATCAAGATCGAAAGCGTCCCGGCGAAGGGGACGACGGCCACCTTCCTGCTTCCTCAATATACCCATCGGGAATTCTTTAAAGATGCGATCGCTCAAGGCATGAGCTGTTGCTTGGATAAAGGGAGCCCGCTCTCGATCATCATCTTTGACATCTTGGATTTTGAAGCTTTGGAAAAGAAATTGGGCGTGCGACAAATGGAGAGCATCGTCCTTAAAATGGAAAAGATCATTAATGGGGCCCTCCGGCGTGTCGTCGATGTTGCGATCAAGGACACAAAAGCGATCATGGTTCTTTTGCCGGACACTCCCCGGGAGAGTGCATTCGTTGCGTTGGGCCGCATTTCTCAGATCCTGGAGGATTATCTGATCCGGGAACAAATGACTCCCGGGGTTGAGCTCCACAGCAGCGTGGTCTGTTTTCCCCAAGAAGCGAAAACCTTGGAAGAAATTCTTGACAGGATCTACGCATAAAAAACGCTAGAGGCGTAAAATGAAAAAAATTCTCATTATTGATGACGAACCTCAAATCCTTATGGTTGTTGGTACCCGGCTCAAGATCAATGGCTATGCCGTGGTGACAGCGCTCACGGGCGAACAGGGGATCGAAAAAGCAATAAAGGAGCTTCCCGATATGATACTTCTGGATCATGTGATGCCGGGGATGGATGGGGGCGAGGTCCTTGATTGCTTGAAAAAAAATCCGGTCACGAAGCCTATCCCGGTACTGATGTTTACAGCCAACGTCAAGGAAGTGAAAGTTGGGGATGTTCAGAGGCGAGGAGCGGAAGACTGCCTCTATAAACCGTACTCTTCGGAGCAGCTTCTCTCAAAGGTCAAAGAGGTTTTGGATAAAAAATCGTAGCGCCCCTTCAACCCTCCGGCAAACATGACCGCTAAGGTTTGGTTTATCAAAAATATGACCCACGAAGCAGCAGGATTGCTTTCTTCGTTTGCGTCAAAAGAAAAAATCCCCTACGAGATCATGGATCTTCATAAGGGTGATTTGTTCCCGGAGGTGCACGCGGGTCAGGCTGTGGTGATCTTGGGCGGCCCGGACAGTGCCAATGACACGACCCCCAAGATCTTGAGCGAGCTTGAGGCTCTTCAGAAATGCCTGCGTGAGGGGATCCCGTGTTTGGGGGTTTGTCTCGGATTGCAGCTTCTCGTGAAAGCTGCTGGGGGAACTGTTTTTAAAAATCCGGTCAAAGAGATCGGGTTTCGGGATCCGAGCGGCGGATGGTTCGAGATGGCAAAAACGGCGGAAGGACAAAACGACCCGTTGCTTGAGGGGATCCCCGACGTTTGTAAGGTTTTCCAGTTGCACGGTGAAACAGTGGGTCTTACTCTTTCCATGACGTGTCTTGCCCAGGGGAAATTTTGTAATAATCAGATCGTAAAAATTCAGGAACGCGTCTATGGCATCCAGGGGCATGTGGAGCTCAGCGAACAGATGTTCGAGGATTGGCTTGCCGCGGATGGAGACCTTCATAAAATGAATATTGGGGAGCTTCACCGGGATTTCTTGGAGGTGCGCGGGGAACTCGAACAAAGTTCCGAGGATCTTTTTAAGAATTTTCTGAGAATATCGAGCCTTGTAAGGTAGAATCTAGAAAATACATTATGAAAATATCTGAATATTACAAAAAACAAAAACACACGATCTCTTTCGAGTTCTTTCCGCCCAAAACGGCGGAAGGAGAAACGAAGCTTTTTCAGACGGTGGCGGACTTAAAAAAGCTCGCGCCCTCGTTTGTGTCGGTGACCTATGGGGCGATGGGGAATACTCAGGCGAATACGCTGCGGCTCGTGGAAGAGATCAAACACACGATCGGTCTCGAAGTCGCGGCACATCTGACTTGTGTGGCCCATAGCCGTGGAGAAATTGAGCGTATTCTCACGACGCTTCACGACAAGGGCATCGAAAATATCGTAGCGCTACGGGGCGATCCGCCGCAGGGCGAGACGCAATTTGAAGCCCCGCCGGACGGTTTTCACTACGCGGCAGAGCTCGTACGGTTCATCCGTCAGCATCCCCGGCTTGGCCAAGCGTTCGATCTCAGTGTGGCGGGTTATCCGGAAGGTCATCCGGAATGTAAGGACAAGGCTAAAGATCTCGAACATCTCAAGCGGAAAGTCGACGAAGGCGCAGATGCTGTGGTGACGCAGCTTTTTTTTGAGAATCGTCACTACTTTGATTTTGTGAAGCGCGTTCGCAAGCTCGGCATCACGGTTCCGATCGTCCCCGGGATCATGCCGGTCACACACGGGCCCCAGATCGAGAAATTCTCACGGATGTGCGGAGCCGAGATCCCCAAGGAGATCCATGACGCGATCGCTCGTTTCGGGGAGGATCAGGCGTCGATCATGAAATTCGGGATCGAGTATGCCACACGCCAATGCGAAGAGCTCCTTCGAGGGGGTGCCCCGGGCCTCCATTTTTACACCTTGAATCAATCACTCGGGACACGTCAGATCTTTGAGAATCTTCATCTTGCGCGTGCGGCATGATCTCTTGCAACAGGCCCTCTTGATGAACGGGGTGAAGCCGTGGCATATTGGCGAGATTCTGATCCAGAAAAAACTGATCGATTGGAAACAACTCGAAGACGCGTTGGCTGAGCAGAAGCGGACCCATGAGTTTGTGGGGGAAGTGTTGGTCCGAAAGCATTGCATTCCGAGATTTCTGCTCTTTAAAGCGCTGGCGGAACGACATGCAATACCCTTTGTGGATCTGGCGCATGTGTTCATCGATCCTTGTGCGGTTGAACGGGTTCCCAAGAGCGTTGCGGTTAAATACGGATTTGTACCGATCGAGATGCGGGACGGTATCCTGGTTGTCGGGATCAGCGATCCGTGCGCGGTTTTGCCTTGCCTCGAGATTGCAGAGCTCGCAAGGGTCTCGGAGATTAAGACAGTGCTTTGCACGCCTGACGCAGTCGCACTTGCGATCGGTCAGCATTATTGTGAAAAGGACATTGAAACAGGAGCTTCATTATGAGAAATCAGAAGACGCGTATCGAGAAGGATTCCCTTGGCGAAAGACTTGTCCCCGCAGCTGCTTATTACGGCATAGAAACGGTGCGGGCGGTTGAGAATTTTCCGGTCTCGGGCTTAGGGTTTCACCCCTGTTTTATTTGGGCGCTGGCCGTGATCAAAAAAGCGTGCGCTCTCTCGAACCGTTCGCATGGGCGTTTGGACCGCAGGCGGGCAGGGGCCGTTGTCAAAGCTTGTGACGAAGTAATGTCAGGTATTCATAACAGTCAATTCGTAACGGATGCCTTACAGTCGGGCGCCGGCGTTTCGATCCATATGAATGCGAACGAGGTTATCACGAACCGTGCTCTGGAGATTCTGGGCCGGAAAAGAGGCGACCATTCGTATCTTCATTCTCACGACCACGTCAATATGGGGCAATCCACCAATGATGTGATCCCCACGGCACTCCGTCTCGCAGCTCTTAAGCTTTCGAAAGAATTCCGTGTTGCTTCCCAAGCGCTTGAAAAGGCGCTCATGAAAAAAGCCAGGGAATTTCGCACTATCGTCAAGGCCGGGCGTACCCATCTTCAGGATGCCGCGCCGGTCACGCTGGGCCAGGAATTTGCGGGCTGGTCCGTCCAGCTTCAAAGGGGAAGAGAGCGCCTGGAACTTTTGACGCAGGGTCTTTTGGAACTTGGGATCGGCGGGTCAGCGGTTGGGACGGGATTGAATACTTCGCTTCGATATACGAAAGCTGTTGTTGGGAATTTAAAGAAACTGACGGGGTTTCCGGTCAAAGGCGCACGGAATCTTTTTGCGGTGATGCAAAATGACGCGGATTTCGCGGCCGTTTCCGGCGCTCTTCGGGATTATTCTCTTTCGATGATCCAGATCGCGAACGATCTCCGCCTTTTGAGTTCGGGCCCGAACACAGGGTTCGGCGAGATCCGTTTGCCGGCGCTTCAGCCTGGGTCTTCGATCATGCCCGGGAAAATTAATCCAGTGATCCCAGAAGTAACGGTCCAAGTCGGTTTTCAAGTGATCGGGAATGATACGGCGATCGCGTTCGCGGCGGCGAGCGGGGAGTGCGAGCTGAACGTCATGCGGCCTGTGATCATCCATAATCTCCTGCAATCTTTTGAGATTCTTAAGAATACTCTCATAATCCTGAGGACCCGGTGCGTCGAAGGCATTCAGGCTGATCGTGAAAAATGCCGGTATTACGCGGAAAATAGCTTCGGGATCGCCGCGGCGCTGAATCCTTACATGGGGTATACCAAGGCCGCGGAGTGTGTCAAAGAGGCAACCAAGACGAAGCGAACCTTGTGCCAAGTCGTTCTCGCCAAAGGAGTTATGAGCGAAAAAGAGCTTGCCCGAATCCTCTCTCCTGAGAATCTGACCCAGCCACCCCGATAGACAGCAGTCCCAATGCCCATCCATTAAAAGAAAATAAAGGTCAGGACAGACGACAGACCACGGACAGAACTGCTTTGCGGTAGCTTTTTTCGGTAGTCTTCAGGCTGAAGTTTGTGGCCTGAAAAAAAACTTGTCGCCCAAAGCTTTTTGGGTATAATGACGCTCCAACTTTAGGAACGCTCTCCATTAACTTTAAAGGGTAGCGGTACAATACTGCGAACCCGTAAGATTAATGGGGCGCAGTATAGAGGCCATCAGCACTTGGAGTTCTTCAAGCCGCTTTAAGCCGCGTCGTTTTGTCCGCAGGTTGGAAGATAACGGGCCCTCCGAGCCGAAGGGAAAGGGAGGGTGACAATACTGATCCCTCCGGAATTTCCCGGTGCTCAATTTGATGCTCCCGTTATGTTTTTCAGAACACACACGGAGGAAGTTTTGTCACAGATCACTATTAAGCAGTTACTTGAAGCCGGCGTCCATTTCGGACATCAAACATCGCGTTGGAATCCCAAGATGAAAAAATACATCTTTGGGGAACGTAACGGAATTTATATTATCAATCTTGAGTTGACCCTCGGGTGTCTCGAGAAAGCCCTCCTATTCCTTAAACAGGTCGCCGCTGAAGGGAAAGATGTCCTTTTTGTCGGTACCAAAAAACAAGCGCAAATCCCTCTCAAAGAAGCCGCGGCAGCATGCGGGATGCCTTATGTAAACCAGCGCTGGCTGGGCGGGATGCTGACCAATTTCGAGACGATCCGCAAGTCGATCAAGAAACTTGATGCGATCGATAAGATGGAACAGGACGGAAGCTTTCAGTTCATCACGAAAAAAGAGATTGGTTCTCTCAAGAAAGAACGCGAAAAGCTCATCAAGAATCTATCAGGGATCCGCGAGATGCGGAAGGTCCCGGGAGCTGTTTTTGTGATCGACGCGGAACTTGAGAAGATCTCGATCGCGGAAGCCCAAAAGCTTGGGGTCCCGGTTGTGGCCGTGCTGGATACGAACGGTAATCCGGACAACATCGAATATCCTTTGCCTGGAAATGACGACGCGATCAAGGCCGTGAAGCTTTTCTGCGAATCAGTCTCAGCGGCGCTTATGGAAGGCCGTAAGGAATTCCAGAAGGTCGCTCAGGATAAAGCGGACGCTATTCAGGCAGAGCTTGCCGCGGACGAAGCCGTGGATACTGAGGCGGCTCTCGATGAGGATATGATTGCGGAGAAACTTGATCCGAAGATCCTGGCCGGTGTGGCGGTGACCGAAGAAGTAAAGCAGAAGTCCAAGAAGCCCACCAAGAAAAAAGACGGCGAAATTTAATCTCACCGTAGGCGGTTTCCATGAACCGCCACGAGGAGATGCTTGCACTCTGGTGCAAGTGCCGGACCTGGTGTGTATTTTTGATAATTCTAAAATATAAAAGGACAAGAACTCATGACGACTAAAGAAGTGAAGTTCAGCAGCGCCGATTTGACCAAGCTCCGGGAATTGACCGGGGCGGGGATGTTGGATTGCAAGAACGCTCTTGTCGAAGCGGGGGGAGACCTGAAAGGGGCTCAGGACGTGATCCGCAAGAAGGGTCTTGATATCGCTAAGAAAAAGTCCACCCGTGAAGCTCGCGAAGGTCAGATCGTTTCCTATATCCATGCCGGCGGGAAGCTCGGCGTGCTTCTAGAGATCAATTGCGAGACTGATTTTGTGGCTAAGAACGAGACGTTCCAGTCTTTTATTCGGGATATCGCCATGCAGATCGCGGCCGCGCATCCTTTGTATGTGAGCCCGGAAAATATCCCGGCGGCGGACCTCGAGAAAGAAAAGGCGATTTTCCTGGAACAGGTTCAGGACAAACCAGAGCCGGTTCGTAACAAGATCATTGAAGGAAAGCTTGTGAAACGGTATGAGGATATCTGCCTTTTGAATCAGAAATTCATCAAGGACGATAGTCGGACCGTGCAGGATCTTTTGACCGAGTTTATTGCAAAGATCGGCGAAAATATCATTATTCGCCGTTTCGTGCGGTTCGAAGTCGGCGGTAATTAAATCAGACCACAGACCACAGACCACAGCTGTTTTGAGTTTTTAAGTCTGCAGTCTGTAGTCTTCAGTCTGAAGGCTGGATTATGAAAAAGCCCATCTATAAACGCATCGTACTCAAACTCTCCGGGGAAGCTCTCGAAGGAAAACGCGGTTTCGGGATCGATCCCAAGACTATCACCTCCATTGCCCAGCAGATCAAAGAAGTTCGTGATCTAGGGGTCGATATTGTTTGCATCATTGGGGGAGGGAACTTTTTCCGGGGCGTCGAGGGCGAGAAGAACGGGATCGATCGGGCTACGGCGGATTACATCGGGATGCTTGCTACCGTAATGAACGGGCTTGTAATGTCGGATGCCCTTGAGAAGATCGGGGTGCAGACGCGCGTCCAATCCGCGCTTGAGATCAAGGCTCTTTGCGAGCCGTATATTCGTCGCCGGGCCATGAGGCATCTTGAAAAAGGACGTGTCGTGATCTTCGCCGCCGGCACCGGGAACCCTTATTTTACGACGGATACGGCTGCTGCGCTGCGCGCGGTGGAAATGGATGCCGCAGTCATTTTAAAGGCGACTAAAGTGGACGGGGTCTATGACAAGGATCCAATGAAGCACAAGGACGCCAAAAAGTTCTCGAGTCTGAGCTACCTCAACGTGATCAAGAAACAGCTTCGCGTGATGGATACCACCGCCACCTCGCTTTGTATGGAAAATAATCTTCCGATCATCGTTTTTAATATGACCCAACCCGGCAATATCCGACGAGTGGTCATGGGAGAGAAGATCGGAACTCTGGTTTCATAGCGCTTGCCCCGTTAGAGATTTTCGGGGAGGCATGATAGCAGAACGACGGACGGCATAAAGGGTAAGAAGAATAAGCACTATTTTTGAGGATAGACGGAAGTGCTGAAAGCGCTTCCTATCTCTAACGGGGTAAAGGAGGTCTTATGATCGATATTACAGATGTGAAGCAACTTGCGGAAGAAACAAAGAAACGAATGAGCAAGAGCGTGGAGTCCACAAAAAAGGAATTTCAGAATATCCGCACCGGTCGCGCGTCCATCGCCTTAGTGGAAGGCATTTCGGTCAATTATTACAATACTCCCACGCCGATTAAGAACCTCGGAACGATCTCTACGCCGGACGCCCGGACGATCCAGATCCAGCCGTGGGATATCAGCGCCGTAGCGGAGATCGAAAAAGCGATCCTCAAATCCGACCTCGGTCTTACGCCTGCTAATGACGGCAAGATCCTTCGCATTCAGATCCCGGGGCTCACGGATGAGCGCCGCGCTGAATTGACGAAGATCATACGACGTGTGGCAGAAGAAGGCCGCATCTCGATCCGTAATGCCCGTCACGAGGCCATCGAACAGGTCAAGAAGCTCGAGAAGGCCAAGACGGTCCCTGAGGATATGTCGCATGTGTCGCAGAAAGAGGTCCAGAAATTCACGGACCAGTTTATCGAGCAACTCGATGAAGCTCTGAAGCACAAAGAGACGGAAATCCATTCCATATAAGTACGCCTTCCCCCGTATAGCAGTTATGGGCCCGTGCCATTCTCGATAGAAGAATGACGGGTGATTGGACTGGTCCATGTCA
>SESH01018947.1_pt1 | contig 18209 bp, 17 predicted proteins | sample 3171561 | NCBI WGS metagenome assembly SESH01 (sample SAMN10866947, study PRJNA518727) | freshwater metagenome | biome: subpolar coniferous forest; feature: holomictic lake; material: water; isolation source: holomictic Lake 442 2011 16.5 m and 2014 13 m | place: Canada: near Kenora, Ontario
CTGCTTGAGATCATAAAAAACATGTTCCGAAAGTTGGGCGAGTTTTCGCTTAAGCCACGGCAGGTCCGTCATATCTTTTCCGAATGTTTCTTCGGCACTCAGCTGAGTGCGCTCCCAGTGAGGGTTTACTTCCCGGTTTTCCTCGCCGCGCGCCTTGTGGAAAAGCTCAAGTCCCCACTTCCCCAATTTCGCGCAAAGGTCCTGCGGTTTTACGCCCCAGATATCCCCGCAAGTATTGAGCGTCATCCCGTGAAGAATCTCTTCGGTGCGTGGGCCAACACCCGGGATCTTGCGGACCGGAAGGTCTTTTAAAAATTCCAGAACTTTGTCCGGGATAACCACGGTCAGGCCATCCGGCTTTTCCATGTCCGAGGCGATCTTTGCGAGAAACATGCTAGGCGCCACACCAGCCGACGCGGTAAGCTTCGTCACGGCAAAGATATGCTGTTTGATAAGCGCCGCGAGCTTCACGGGATCCTCAAAATGAAGTTTGTTCTCGGTCACATCCAGATACGCTTCATCGAGCGATACTTGTTCGACTAAAGGTGTGTAGGTGTGAAAGATCGCCATGATGGATTTGGAAGCGGCGCTGTATTTTTCAAAATCGGGGGTGAGGAAAATACCTTGAGGGCAAAGACGTTTGGCTTGCGCCGTCGGCATACCGGAGTGAATGCCAAACTTCCGGGCTTCATAAGAACAGGTGCTCACAACGCTGCGGCTATTCGGATTCCCGCCCACGATCACGGGCTTGCCTTTGAGATCCGGATTGTCGCGTTGCTCCACGGCCGCAAAGAACGCGTCCATGTCGAGATGGATGAACTTCTTAGGCCAAATCATAAGGGGCGCAACGCTCAACGGTCAACGCACAACGTAAAAAATCAAAACGAATTCGTTGCGCGTTGTGCGTTGCGCGTCGAACCAAGAAAAAATCAGAGGGAAGCAATAATGGAATGCAAATCAACGAGCTTGGTCTCACCGGTTTGGCGGCTCTTGAGTTCCACCTTACCTTCTTTGAGACTGCGCTCGCCAATAACGATCTGGGTAGGAATACCGACCAGATCCGCGTCATTGAATTTCACGCCGACACGTTCGTCCCGATCGTCAAAGAGAACATCTTTTCCGGCCTGGGTCAATTCCTCATAGATCTTTTCGGCGGCAGCGCGGACTTTCTCATCGGAATGATTCACGGTGATGATCACCACCGCAAACGGCGCGATGGCCTCAGGCCACTTGATGCCTTTCAAATCGTGATGCTGTTCGATCGTGGCGGCGAGGATACGGTTCACGCCGATCCCGTAGCAACCCATGATCGCGGGTTTGCGTTCCCCTTTTTCATCCAGAAAATGAGCCCCGATGGATTCCGAGTACCGGGTCCCGAGTTTAAAGATATGACCGATCTCCATACTGGTCGTAAGAGCCAGTTTGCTTTTGCCGTCCGGCGCGAGGTCGCCGTCCTTTACGAAACGAATGTCACCCGTAGCGGTAGCCGTAAAGTCACGGCCGATCGTCACGCCTTTGATATGTTTGTCTTTTTGATTGGCCCCCGTCACCGCATCCGCGATCCCAAGAATGTCCCAATCCGCGTAAGCCGGGATCTTCAGACCCACGGGCCCCGCGAAACCGACCGGCGCGCCCGTCGCTTCCAGGATCTCGTGCCCATCCGCCTGGCGAAGCTCGTTCGCTCCAATGAGCTTCTTAAGCTTGCCTTCATTGACTTCGCTGTCGCCTGTCACAAGCGCTGCGACCGGTTTCCCGTCCGCCATAAAAATAAGCGTCTTGATCATGTGCGAAGGCTGGACCTTGTAACGGTGAGTGATCTCTTCGATCGTGCGAAGGTTCGGGGTATCAAAGATCTCGGGACTTGCGATCGTCGGCTCCGGGGTCTTCAAATGAGGATTCCCGCGCGTCGCAATGTCCTGGCTCGCGAGATAACCGTCCTCTGAGCTCGCGACGCGGTCTTCTCCGTACGGGCAGATCACCATGAATTCTTGGCTCATCTTGCCGCCCATCATCCCTGTGTCCGCGTTCACTACCTGAAATTTCAATCCGCAACGCGTAAAGATCCGGTGATACGCGTCGAACATTTTTTGATAGTTCGCATCCAAACCTTTTTCGTCCGTATCAAAACTATAGGCATCCTTCATGATAAATTCCTTGGTGCGGATCACACCGAAACGCGGGCGGGCCTCGTCACGGAACTTGGTCTGGATCTGAAAAAGATTGAGAGGAAGGTCGCGGAAGGATTTGAGGCTGGAGCCAACAAGGTCGGTAATGATCTCTTCGTGCGTGGGACCCAGGACGAACTCATGCCCCGCACGGTTCTTGAAAGCAATCTTGTCATCCCCAAGCGTTTCATAGCGTCCGGATTTTTTCCAGATCTCGGCCGGATGGAGCGCGGGCATCAGGACTTCGGAAGCCCCGGCACAGTTCATTTCCTCACGGATGATCCCGATGATCTTGAGAAGCACGCGAAAACCAAGCGGAAGGTAGCTATAAACCCCGGAGGAAAGCTGGCGGATAAGACCAGCGCGGAGCGCGAGCTGATGGCTAATGGCCTCGGCATCTTTGGGAACATTTCGAAGACTGGGGATCAGGGTTTGGGTCCAGCGCATTTGAGTCGTGCCTCGTGTGTGGTATGTCGCTGCCATCCCCGAATGATTCTGTCGGGGATCCAGGCTCCTGGATTCCTGCCTTCGCAGGAATGACAAAAAGTGTCGCTTTTGATTTATTTTAAATGGAAAAGATTTTTCAGTTTGTCGAGAATTGAAAGATTGACGACATCATTATAAAGGACGAACACCATAAGCGCCATAAGCAGAAAAAATCCGCCCGTGGTGATCCTCTCCTGCCATATCGGGCTGATGCGCTTGCGCGTCACTAACTCGATCAGAAGAAATACCAGATGCCCCCCGTCAAGCGCCGGCAAAGGAAAAAGATTGATCACCGCAAGGGAGACACTCAAGATCGCCAAGAGCTGCAGAAGCGCGGCGATCCCCGCCTTGGCGGCCTGCCCGCTGATCTGAATGATACCCAGCGGCCCCATCAGATTTTTGGAGGATATTTGTCCCGTGATCAGATAAAAAAGAGCTTTATGCGTCAGGACCGTGTGAAAAACCTCAAGATCCCAGGCCTTTCTTAAAGACGTCAGAGGGCCATAGCGCTCGGACACGTACGTCGCAGGATCCGGCTTGATGCCGACGCGCCGCATCTGAATTTTTTTTCCAAAAAGATCTTTCGCCTCTTCCACCTTGGGCTTGACCTGGATGATCAGAAATTCCGGCTGCGCGTTTTCAATCGGACGTTCGACGTCCAATTTGATCATTGCGCCCGGCGCCTCATCGAACCTGTCAAGAATGTCTTTCCAGTTCCCAACCGCCTTATTATCCACCTTAAGGATCTTATCCTTCACTTTAAGAAGACTGGCCTCGGCAGGATATCCTTTCACAAAACTGCCGACCACGGTTCCCGGCATGGGCCGCCCAATCATGAAAACGGCCCAAAAAACAACGAATGCCAACAGATAGTTCATGGCAACGCCAGACACGATGATGAACATTCTCCCCCACACGGACGCTGCAAGAAAATCCCCAGGCTTCGGCCCTTCCGGTCCCACCTTGGACGCCTCTTCTCCAGCAGGACTCACAAAACCGCCCAGAGGGAGAAGTGAAATGGAAAACCGAGTCTCACCGGACTGCCAGTGGATCAGTTCCGGCCCGAACCCGATCGAGAATTTCTCGACACGGACTTTGGAGAAGCGACATGCTATAAAGTGGCCGAACTCATGAACAATAATGAGTATGCCGAAAACGATCAGGGCCGGTAAAATAGAGATCAGGGAATTCATATTCACCCCGTTAGAGATAGGAAGCGCTTGCAGCGCTTCCGTCGTTTCTAGAAATAATGTTCATGATCTTCTCCTTTTTTCCAAGAATACTTTTTTGAATGCGCCCGCAACCATCTCTAACTGGGCAAGGCTTCCTCAGCAGTTTCCCGGGCCCAGGCATCCGCCGCGAAGATATCAGCCAGGACCGGTTTATAAATAATGCGATGCGCACGCAGGGTCTTTTCGATGATCTTCGGGATCCCGAGAAACCCAATTCGTCCCCCAAGGAACGCTTCCACGGCGATCTCATTGGCCGCATTCAAAACAGACGGCATCGTCCCGCCGATCTTGCTTGCGGTGTAACCCAAATCCAGGCACGGGAAACGTTTCCGGTCCGGTTTCTCGAAATGGAGCGCCGTCAGATGCGCCAGGTCCAGATGAGGCAAATGATCGGGGAGCCGGTCGGGATAGCTCAAAGCGTATTGGATCGGAAGCCGCATATCGGTCACGCCAAGATGCGCAAAATGTGAACCGTCCACAAACTCCACAAGCGCGTGCACGATCGCCTCCGGATGGACCAGGACATCGATCTTTGAGGCCGGCACGCGGAAAAGATTCGCGGCCTCGATCACCTCAAGCCCCTTGTTCATCATGGTCGCGGAATCGATCGTGATCTTGGGACCCATTTTCCATTTCGGATGATTGAGCGCCTGGGCCGGGGTGATCTTCGAAAGCGATCCCTTTTTATTCCGGAAAGGTCCTCCCGAAGACGTAATGATAAGTTTTTTCACAAAAGACGGATCCTGTTTTTCAAGGCATTGCCATAGAGCAGAATGTTCACTGTCGATCGGAAGGACCGCGACCTTGGCTTTTTCGGCCGCCTCCAGAAGAAGTTTCCCCGCCATCACCAGCGGCTCTTTATTTGCGATCGCTACGGTCTTTTTTGCGTGGACAGCGGCAAAGATAGGTTTGAGGCCCACGGCCCCCACCATGGCGCAGATCACTTCCTGAACACCGGCGAGCGTCGCAACCTCCGCAAGTCCTTCGTCCCCCGTCAACACGCGGATCCCGAGACGCTTGAACTTTGGTGTGGCTTCGTGGGCCTTCTGGGGATCATAGATGCAGACCACTTGGGGACGGAATTCCACGGCTTGCTCGTAAAGCTTCTCGATATTTTTTTTAACCGCGAGGGCTTTTACGGAAAATCTTTCGGGATGGATGCGGACCACGCGAAGGGTATTCTCCCCCACCGAACCCGTGGAGCCGAGGATCGAAAGCTGCTTCACCCCGTTAGATCTCCCGCATTTTTGACGCCCTTGAGAAAACAATTTCGATTCTCCGTTCACGAATGGTTGCTATGCTGACTGTCAGAGAGTTAAAGATCCAACGGGTTCATAATCTTTCGAGACCGAGAACCATGGTCAGATAAAAATAAACAACGGGGATGGTAAAAAGAAGACTGTCCATCACGTCCAGCATGCCGCCCAGGCCCGGGACATTCCCGGAATCCTTAACGCCCGCATCACGCTTGATCAGACTTTCCGCGAGATCGCCCAAAAGCGCCAACGCCCCCACCGCGGCCCCCAGGACCAGAAGATGGACAATGGGAACATGCAGATAAAAAACAGAACCAACTGAGAGAGCGACCGTCGCAAGCATCTGGGCAATAGCCCCTTCAATGGATTTTTTGGGACTGACGTGCTCGAGAAGTTTTGTCTTCCCGAATTTCTTGCCTACAAAATACGCGGCCATGTCCCCGCCCTTGACGATCAGGATCGTATAAGCCACCCAGGCCGACCCGTCAGGCAACAGCTTGATCTTGATGAGATAAGAAAAAAACCACGCCACATAAATGATCCCAAATACGCTCACCGAAACGCTGGTGATGGTCTTGTCCGGAGACTTGCGATTGAACAGGAATATGAAAAGCGCCACGACGACCATAAGAAGATTTGTGGGCTGGAGCGAAAAATAAGCGGAAACCGGCAAAAGCGCGCCAAACACGAGGCCAAAACCCCGGTGAACGAGCAAGCCCTTCTGTTCCGCGAGAGAAAAGAATTCCCATAACCCCACCAGGATGAAAGCCTCGACCAGCAGGAAAAAGCACCAATGCGGCAAAAAAAAGATCACCGCAATACCCGCTAAAATAAAGATCGATGAAGTCAAAAACCGTTTTAGGAACTGGTTCATGTCTTTCCTCCGCTCATGGCGCATGTGTCCCCGAAGCGTCTTTCGCGCCCTTTGTAATCTTCGAGCCCTTTTTCGAATTCATCCCGGGTGAATTCCGGCCAGAATTTCTGTGTAATATAAAGCTCGGCGTAAGAGATCTGCCATAAAAGAAAATTGCTGATCCTCATCTCCCCGCTTGTGCGGATCAAAAGCTCCGGGTCCGGCATGTCCGCGGTATAAAGATTCCGGGCGACAATCTCTTCCGTAATCTCGGAAGGTTGGATTAGCCCCCGCACGGCCTCGTCCGCGAGTTTTTGACAGGCCCGCAAGATCTCTCGCCGGCTGGAATAGCTCAAAGCGAATGTCACGACGAGGCCCGTATTATGCTTGGACGATTCCATGGCCTGGGTGAGCTTTTTTTGTAACGTCGGGGCAAGATCTCCCACCTCACCGATCACGTTAAAAACGCAGTTATTCTTGATCATCGCTTCGATCTTCTTATCGAGATAAGAGGACAGAAGTCCCATCAGAAATTCCACTTCTTCCTTGGGGCGACGCCAATTTTCCTTGGAAAACGCGTAGAGGGTTAAGTAGCGGATTCCCTTGTCTTGCGAGGCTTTGATGATCTCTTCAACGCGCTGAACCCCGACTTCATGTCCCTGGATGCGCAAGAGACCCTGCTTCTTGGCCCAGCGTCCGTTGCCATCCATAATGATCGCAACATGCGAAGGGATCGCGTTAGGCATGTCCTGGCCTCAATAGTTTTCTAAAAAAAGGCTGCCAGGGCTAGTCCCATCAACCTTTAAATTTTCTGGTAATGGTGGATGGGGCATGAAAGGTCCTAGAGGAATATCGTCTGATTACGTTTGCTTCCGACCGAAACGATCTTGATCGGAGTTTCCATCAATTCTTCCATCCTTTTGAGGTAGCGACGGGCATTGACGGGCAACTCGCTCCAACGCTGACAGTGGGTAATATCTTCTTCCCAGCCTTTCCATGTTTCATAAACCGGCTTGGCTTTTGAAAATTCGAAAATGGCGTGCGGATAATCTTTCGTAAGCTTCCCATTGATCCGGTAAGCCGTCGCGATCTTCACTTCCGGAAGCCCGGACAATATGTCGAGCTTCATGATCGCCAGCTCATCGAGCCCATTGATACGAACCGCGTGACGTCCGATCACCGCATCAAACCATCCGCAGCGGCGGGGACGGCCGGTGGTAGCACCGAACTCTTCGCCCTTGGTCTGGATCAATTTCATAAGCTTCGGAGCAAATTGCGTCGGAAAAGGTCCTTCTCCCACGCGCGTGGTATAAGCCTTCGTCACACCGATCACGCGATCGATAAAAGTAGGGCTGATGCCGGATCCCGTGATCGCGCCGCCAACGGTGGCATTCGACGAGGTTACGAAAGGATAGGTCCCGTGATCCACGTCTAGCAGCGTGCCCTGGGCTCCTTCAAAAAGGATATCCTTCTTGGCTTTGGTCGCGTCATAGAGGAATTTCGGCGTATCGTGGGAAAATTCAAGGAGCCGCGCGCGATATTTCATAAAATGATCATAGATCTTTTTGAAGGAAAGCGGCTTGGCATGATGGATCTTGACGAGAAATTCGTTCCGTTCCTTGAGGACATAAGTGAGCCGGTCCTTGAAATACGGGAGCGACTTCAGATCCCCGACGCGGATCCCGACGCGTGCCATCTTGTCGGCATAACAGGGCCCGATCCCTCTTTTTGTCGTGCCGATCGCCTTGCCCTTTTTGGAAGATTCCTCTTTCAGCTGGTCCATCAGCCCGTGATACGGAAGGATCAAATGAGCCTGGTCAGAGACGAGAAGCCTGCCCTTCACTATGATCCCGGCTTTTTCGAGAAGCGCGACCTCGTCAAAAAGAGCCTCGGGATCGATCACCACGCCGTTCCCGATCACGCAGATCTTACCGGGATGAAGGATACCGGAGGGAATCAGATGGAGGACGAACTTCTGATCGTTGAATTTAATGGTGTGACCCGCGTTATTGCCGCCCTGGTAGCGAACGATCACATCACTTTTTCGTGCGAGGAGATCGATGACCTTTCCTTTGCCTTCATCACCCCACTGAGCTCCGATCAGAATACGGTTCATTGGATCCCTCTCTTCTATAATTTGACGACTTTAACGTCCAACACAAGCTTGTTCTTCTTGATCAATGCCACGACTTTGGCAGGAATTTCACTATCCGTATTGATCGCGGTCATGGCATAAGCCTTCTTGCCTTTGCCAACTCGCCCGAGCGACATCTCTGCGATATTGACCCCATTCTTGCCAAGCACAGTCCCGATGGTCCCGACCACGCCGGGAAGATCGTCATTTTTCACGAAAAGCACCCAGCCTTCGGGGACCACATCGATCATGAACTCATTGATGCGCACAATGCGCGGCTCGTTAGAGAAAAGCGTCCCCATGATCCGGTAAGTTTCCTTGCCCTGGACCACTTCGACATCAATGAAACTCGTAAAGCCTTCGTTCTCATCGCTGCGACTCTCCGTGATCGAGATCCCGCGCTCTTTGGCCACGGCCAGAGCGTTAATAAAATTCACGGAATCTCCACAGATCGGCTTGAGAAGTCCTTTCACCACCGCCATCGTAAGCGGTGCGACATTGAAACGGGTCGGATCTCCGCCGTAGCGAATCTCCACCTTTTTGAAACTGCCGCTGAAAAGCTGCGCGTAAAGCATGCCTATCTTTTCCGCGAGCACAAGCCAAGGCTTCAGACCTTTGAGCGTGTCGGGATCAAGATTCGGGAGATTCACAGCATTACGGATCGCGCGATCATTTAAAGCATCGATCACTTGCTTGGCCACTTCCACCGCGACGTTCTCCTGCGCTTCCTGAGTCACGGCGCCAAGATGCGGCGTGCAGATAAATTGCGGGAGTTTTAAAAGCGGATGATCGGCCTCGGGAGGTTCGGTCACAAACACATCGAATGCCGCGCCGGCGACTTGCCCGTTTTGAATAGCTTCGACAAGCGCCATCTCGTCCACAATGCCGCCGCGGGCGCAGTTGACGATCCGGATACCCTTTTTGCAAAGCTTAAAGGTTTCTCGATTGAGAAGGCTTTGGGTCTCTTTCGTAAGAGGCGTGTGAAACGTCAGAAAATCCGAGTTCTTGAGAAGCGCCGGGACATCGACGAATTCCACGGGATATTGCTTCACACTTTCCTTGGAGATGAAGGGGTCAAACACCATAACCTTCATATTGAAGACACTTGCGCGCTTGGCGACCTCGCGTCCGATACGGCCAAAACCCACGATCCCGAGCGTCTTGCCGTTCAGCTCTGTCCCCTGGAACTTGTTGCGCTTCCATTCGCCTTTTTTCACATGGGCATCGGCTTGAGGGATGTTACGTGCCAAAGCCATCATCATTGAGAAACTGAGCTCCGCCGTCGAGATGGTGTTCCCTTCGGGAGTGTTCATGACAATGATACCGCGCTTCGTCGCAGCATTCAGATCCACATTATCCACACCCACGCCCGCGCGACCGATCACGCGGAGTTTCTTGCCCGCTTCAATGATGTCGGCAGTCAGCTTCGTGGCGCTGCGAATAAGGATCGCGTCATACTCCCCGATGATCTTCTTGAGCTCTTCGGGTTTAAGACCGACCTTTTCATCAACCTGGAGGTTTTTTTCTTTGCGGAGGATGTCCATCCCGCCTTGGCCCAACGAATCCGAAACAAGTATTTTCATTTTTAAATCTCCTCTTTTGAAAGAATGGCCTAAAGGGTTCGCGTCCGTCTGTTATTTACAACAGCAACAGGAAGAACCGGAAGAGGACTTCATCTCTTTAAGAGTTTCGCCGAGCACTTTAAGTCCGAGTTCAATATCTTGCTTTGTGATCGCGCCCATGTGGCAAATACGAACGACCTTCCCCTTCATCTGATCGCCTTGCCCGCCCGCCATCGCGATTCCTTTTTCATCGCGCATGACTTCGCAAAGCTTCTCGCCATCGACTCCTTCAGGGAGCCATGCGGCCGTCACAGTCGAAGAGGCGGCTTTGGAAAAAAGCTTTAAACCCATCTTCTCGAGTGATTCGCGCGTAAAAGCGGCGTTCGCGGAGCAGCGTTTGAAAACGTTCTCGATCCCTTCTTGTTCGATCAGATCAAGCGACTTCTGGAGACCGATCACAAGCGTCAACGCCGGCGTCCAAGGAGTGTCACTATCCTTCAGAGATTTTTCGTAATATTTCAGGTCGTAATAGAACTTCGGCAACTTGGACGTCGCCATGCGGCTCTTGGCCTTTTCGCTAACGCTTAGGAACGCAAGCCCCGGAGGTAGCATCAGAGCCTTCTGAGAACCGCTGACCACGAGGTCCACATGCCAGGCATCGGTCTCGAGACGATCGGCTCCAAGACCCGAAATGGCGTCCACGATCAAGAGCGCGTTCGTTTTTGCGACGATCTCACCGATCGCTTTGATATCGCTTAGAACCGCGGTCGATGTTTCGCAGAGCTGGACGCAAACGGCCTTGATATCCGGATCCTTTTGAAAGGCTTCCTCGATCAGCTTCGGATTCGGCGCTTCGCCGTAAGGAACTTTGAGACTGATCGGATTAAGCCCAAACGCCTTCGCGATCAATGTGAAACGCTCGGCGAATTTTCCGTTCTCCACAACGAGGACCTTGTCCCCGGCAGAGTGAAAATTAACCAAGGCCGCTTCCATGGCCAAGCTCCCCGAGCCCGCAAAGGTATAAACGGGATTCTTCGTCAGGAAAACTTTTTTCAGGCGCTCGGAAACATCCCCGAAGATCTTGCGATAACGCGGCGTGCGATGATGAAAAATAGGTTCAGCCATCAACTTGCGGGTAACTTCAGGAACGGGAGTAGGACCGGGAGTTAAAAGAATCGTGGGCTTGCTCATGATTTTGGAACCTCCATGCGGGTTGTGATGACTTGATCGACAATACCGTAATCTTTGGCTTCTTGAGCGGACATAAAATAATCGCGATCCGTGTCTTTTTCGATCTTTTCAATCGTTTGACCGGTGTGATGAACAAGGATCTGGTTCAGCTGTTCTTTGAGTTTTAAAATTTCTTTGGCCTGAATGTGAATGTCGGAAGCCGTCCCCTGCGTACCTCCCCAGGGCTGATGGATCATCACGCGGGCATTCGGCAGGGCGTAACGTTTCCCCTTGGTGCCAGCTGCGAGAAGAAGAGAACCCATGCTGGCTGCCTGCCCCAAACAATAGGTCGCGACATCGCACTTCACGAAACGCATAGTGTCATAGATCGCGAGGCCTGCAGTCACGGAACCGCCGGGAGAATTGACGTAGACGTTGATGTCCTTGCCTGGCTCTTCCATATTAAGGAAGAGGATCTGGGCAATAATGAGGTTGGCGATCACATCATCGATGGGCGTTCCGATGAAAACGATCCGCTCTTTGAGAAGACGAGAGTAAATGTCATACGCCCGCTCCCCTTTTCCGGTTGTCTCAATGACCATCGGGACCAAATAGCTCATAGAACCCTCCGTGAGACTGAAGACTTCAGACTGAAGACTTCAGACTAAAAAAAATCACCTCAGTCTGCGGTCTGTCGTCTGTGGTCTGCGGTCTGTTACTTGCTTTTGGCGTTCTTCTTTAAAAATTCAATGACCTTCTCGTTCCGGACCTGGTCCAGCAACGTTTCCCGCGCTTCTTTGTGTTCCTTATAATATTTCTCGATCGTTTCCTTCGGCTGGCGATATTGCCCGCTCAGAGCCTCGTACTTCGCCCCAAGGTCGGACTCTTCCGCCTTGATCCCCTGAATGTCCGCGATCTCGTCCAGAAGAAAAGCGATGTGGATCTGGCGACGAGCTTCAGATTCGAACTCTTTCAGCATCTTTTCTTTTTCTTTATCGAAGATCTCGTCAGTCCCGCCCTGCTGAAGAAAGCGCTGACGCGCCTGGTCCATCAGGTATTCCGCGCGCCGCTGTAAAAGCCCGCTCGGCAGATCGATCTTATTCTGTTTGACCAACTCGCTCAGAAGTTCCCGTTCAAAAGCAGCCTCTTTTTCATCAGCGTCCCGTTTTTCAAGATCGTCCGTGAGCTTCTTCTTGAGATCGGCGAGATCCTTGTACTCCCCGGCCTGCTTGGCGAGATCATCGTTAAGCTCTGGGAGTGTTTTTTCCTTGATCTCCTTGACCTTCATCTTGAAAAAAGCGGTTTTCCCGGCAGCTCTTTTATCCGTCATATCCTGCGGGAAAGTGATCTGGACATCTTTTTCGTCGCCAATATTAGCGCCTACGAGCTGCGCGGAGAACCCTTTCAGGTATTCTTCTTCTTTGAGCTCGATCCAATCATCATTGCGTTTTTCCATTTCTTTGCCGTCAACCGTGCAGACATAATCGGTAATGACGAAGTCGCCAAGCTTGGCCGCACGGCCTTCGACCGCTTTATATTGAGCATGCATCTCCTGAGTCTGCTTGAGCGCTTTCTCAATATCCTCGGCCTTCACCCCAGGCTTTTCCTTCTTCGCGCTCAATCCGGTCACACGGGACAGCTTAACCTTGGGACGGATCTCAATATACGCTTTGTAGGTGAGCTTTTCCTTGGAGAACTGGATATCCTTGATCTCAGGCGTCGTGAGCGGGTTCAGATCTTTTTCGCGAAGCGCTTTGGGCATGGAATCCGACAGAAGAGCCTCCAACACGGAGTCGTTGGCGTTTTTCTCATAATGCATGACCAACACATCGCGCGGTACTTTCCCCGGACGGAATCCAGGCACTTTGGCGCGGGGCGCGATCGAATTATAAAAAGACTCGAATTCTTCGCTAACACGGGCTTGATCTATTTCAATCGTCAGAATTTTTTCGCAGGCCTTGCCATCCTGCAATTTAATCTTGAGCGAAGAGCCTTGAGGCTGCGAGGTTTCGGTGAGGGAAAGGTCTTCGGATGTTTCTTCTTTCTTCTTTTTAAGCAACACAAAAACCGCCTTATCTATTAAAGATGGAGCGAGTGCCCTTGCGCCCAATGCGCAAGGACTCCGCCTCAGGAGCTTGATGCTCCTGTATGCGGTGGAGGGTTCCCCGCTTAAAAATTTCCTTCTTGCTCATAGCCGTAGAGAACTGTCATCAAGTTCTCACGGCGTAATACTTGTTCATTAAGAACAAGTATGGAGCGAGTGGAGGGAATCGAACCCTCGTAGCTGCCTTGGCAAGGCAGAGCATTACCACTATGCTACACTCGCTTGTTAAGAAGGTAAGAACTTCCAGTACCGTTTGACATTAAATTTCAAGTGTAAACGGCACGGCACTACGAACCCGCGAAATTAATATACACGCAGTGCCAGTGATGAGGCGCCGTATTCTAGGGAATAAACTCCGCTTTGTCAAACACCCCAAAACCATTTTTATCGACCCCCTGTGTGAAAAAAAACGCGAACTTCTTGTAATGTGCTCCTTCCTTCAGTAGAATAACCCCCGTTTTTCCAAGACCCGTCATCATTATCCCTTTTATGCGCCCTTAGCTCAGTTGGTAGAGCAAGTGACTCTTAATCACTGGGTCGAAGGTTCAACTCCTTCAGGGCGCACTTTTTCCTCCATTAAGTATTTGGTTTGCGGTCGTGGCGAAATGGCAGACGCGCAAGACTTAGGATCTTGTCCCGAAAGGGGTGGGGGTTCAAGTCCCTCCGGCCGCAATTAATTCAAGAAATCGTATCAATAAAATTCAGAGCAGCCCTGGCCCTGATTAAGATTCAAAGGTGGCCAGAACAGTCCAAGTCACCATTCATGAAGTAAAAATAAAGACTTGGGCAGACGCGCCCGCCACAAAGCTCGGCGAGGTCCGTCCCAAAATCGCCACGATTCATTAGAGCTTTGCGGACGGGTCTCGCCACGATTTTCGGCGAACAAGCCTTAGGATCTTGTCCCGAAAGGGGTGGGGGTTCAAGTCCCTCCGGCCGTACTGAATCCCAATGATTCAGTACGACACCGTGAGAATTAGAAGAAATCCTCAACGGTGCTCGCACTTTTGTAATGGCTCAGGAGGTGCCAATCGCATCTCGGAGCGTCAAGCTCCGGGAGCGTAGTCCTTGTGCATGGGGCGCAAGGGCAAGTCCCTCCGGTCGAATTTTTTCTTGTCGCGTATTAAATTCCTCGAAGAATTGGATCGGAACAATCGTGAAAAAGAAAAAAATCTTACTTGTATCCCTCATTTTCCTCTTGTCGATCCTAGGGATGGTTCTCTGGATCCTTCCCCGGCTTCCAGATATGGGGCGGGATTTTCTTCAGAAACTCGCGAACCGTTCCGCCAAAGAATATTTTGCTGATTCCCTGAGAATCGAAAAAGTTTCCTTGGACCGTCACTTCAAGATTCATCTTTCCGGGATCACCGGCAAACTGCAAACCCGTCAGGGGCCTGTGCCTCTTGAAATAAGATCTCTTGAGTCCCAGGATTCTCTCATTCTTTTTCTTACTCAGAAACCCGTCCGGTTCATCTTTGAAGGGATCCGCCCGCAAATATCTTCGCGCATGGGGCTCTCAGGGAATTTCATGATCCAAACGGGGTCCGCTGCGCGCTTTGAATTGACGGCAGATCTTGGGAAAACAGGTCTGGAGGACTGGCAATGGATTGATCCTCAGAACCTTGGCGGTGCCACCGGGACCATGAAAGGCATTCTGACGTTCCGCCAGATCTTGGGCCGGGAGCCTGAGTTCAGCATGGACCTTGAGGCTCCCGAACCCGGCGGCAATATCCAAGCCCGATTTTTTGATCTCTTCCTTCCTTATCTCCCGGCTTCCCTCCAAAAAGAAAGAGTCCAGGAAGTCTCTGAAAGCCACCAATTGGTCCGATACGGCCGGGCCGCTTTAAGGGTGGATCTGGTCCAAAGCGACAACATGAAAATCCTCCTCCTAATCTTCATTCCGGCATATAATCTTAAGCTGACATTGAACTCGACCATCATAACCGACCAAAAGGACGCTTTCTCACAGATCGCCCGGCTCATGGGCCTTATCGAGGTGAAATAATATGAAACCTATCACAAAAGCAGCAACCATGCTCTTAGCCGTGATCGCGATCACCGGCTGCACGCTCAAGGCCGTGGGAGATCCCAACCGCCCCATCACAATTAATGCGAATGTCGTCGTGGATATCCGGGGCCTCAAAAAGACCGCCGCGAACATCGAAGATATGGTCGCCCAAGGAGCTGTGAAATGAATCCCTTCACTACTTTAACTTCCAAAGAGGATCTCATCATGAAAAAAATTTATACTTTGGGGCTGGTTATCAGCCTGGTCATTCTGACCGCGACATCGCTCTGCTTCGCCGCAGATTATGGTTACAAGACCATGACGCCCGACATGGAGAAAGCTTTGAAGAACCGCCAGTCACGGTACCAACAGATTCAAAGCCTCAAGCAGGAAGGCGTGATCGGAGAGAACAACACGGGCTATGTGACCGATCTAAAAGAAAATGCCGCGGCCGCCACACTAGCCGCCGCCGAGAACCAGGACCGCAGAGTCCTGTATGAAGCTCTCGCGGAACAAAACAAGCTTGGCAGCACAGGACTTTTGGAGATCCAAAAAGCGTTTGCCTATGTTCAGAGCGAGAAAGCCGGCGCCGGGGACATGGTCCAATCCTCATCGGGTGATTGGAAGAAGAAATCCTGAAAAATTGTCATCCCCGAATGCTTCAGCGAAGCAGCCCTTTAGGGTTGTCGGGGATCCAGGACTGGATTCCCGCCTTCGCGGGAATGACAATTCTTTCCGAGACGCTCCGTCTCAGATCAGCGCGTCGTCTTATAGATCTCGCGCACTCCCCTAGTGACCTCGTGATATTCCACGGGATCGGTGATCAGGGATTTCTCGGTAAGCGGTAATTTCTGAAATTCCTTCTTAATGGCCTGGATACGTTCTTCCGTGATCGGACGGGACTGGTAGTAATCATAGAAGTAAGGCGTCATCTTCTCACCGGCTTTCAGAAAATGCTCCTGCACATCCATCAACGCCTGCGGGTCGTACCCGGTATTCATCAAATACTTCATGGCGGCGGCATCGCTCCCCAAAAGCCGTTCCCCAGGCGTCTTGAACGTACTTTCATTGTAGGCCTGTAAAAGCACCAACCCCAAGCTTGCCAAAGAACCCAGCGGCCCGAACATGGGCCCGACCTGCGCTCCGATCTGGGCGGCAGCGCTGATGGCATCATCACTTTTTGTGAAACGCTTATCCGCATATTGTTGTTCGGCGATCTCATGCGCGAGCACCGCGGCGAGCTCCGCTTCATTTTGCAGGAAATTCAGCATCCCGGTCGTCACATAAACATAACCGCCGGGCGAGGAGGTTGCATAGATCTTTTCGCTGTAAAGGATCGTGAACCGGTATTGGAGGTCGTGGCGATCGGCCTGAGCCGCTAGCGACTGTCCGAGGGCATCCACATACTTCACAACCTTTGGATCCGTGTAGGGATAAAACGCCGCGAGGATCTCACGGTGGATCTGAGCACCCACCGCTTGCTCGCTAGTGGAGGAATTTTGCTGAGCAATCGCCTCCGTGTCCAGACCTCTTTTCTCCGCCGTCGCGCAGCCATTCATGAGGGTGAGACAGCTAAGAAGCAGTGAACAAAGCCTCGAGAGATTCTTCAAGCCAAAATCCTTCTTGAACTTAGATGAAGTTTCGAGATAGGATGCGTCCTCTTCACACGCGCGTCCGCCGTAGGCAGCCATCCAGAAGCTGCTACGGCGACGCATTGATTTATTAAAATCATTGCGCCCATAGCTCAACTGGATAGAGCATCAGCCTTCGGAGCTGAGGGTTGCAGGTTCGACCCCTGCTGGGCGCACTTAATCTCAATCCTAAAGGACTGCACAAAACACTGGGATCAAGAATCTTGTCGTCGGGACTTTTAGAATGCCTTGCACGACAAGGCAGCCTCTTAATTATTCATTTTGAATTCTTAAACACCAGAGCCAACGCACCAAGATCGCCGGAGTGGCCAAGCAACGGCGACTGGAGAACTTTCGTTGTCTGGAACGCCTCCGGCCAAGCGTGCCCCTTCGCGCTTCGCAGAACTTCTTTCCAGTAAACCGGCGGCGCAGATTTCAGGACCCCACCCCCGATCACGATCGCCTCAGGATTTAAAACATTCATAAGATTCGCAAGCCCGATCCCGAGATAATAAGCGGCTTTCCGGTAGCTTTCGATCGCAACCTTGTCACCCGAAGAGGCTGCGAGCCCGACTTCTTTCGCGCCCTTAACTTTTTTCTTTTTTAATTCATTATAAAAATGAGCAATCGCAGTGCCGGAGGCATAGGCCTCAAGACAACCGCGCCGACCACACTTGCATTTTCGGCCCTCGGGAACAACGCTGATATGGCCGATCTCCCCCGCCACGAATCCCGCGCCTTCATAAAGTTGCCCGTTGAGGATCAGACCCCCGCCGACACCGGTGCTGACGGTGATATAAATTAAATTTTTCATTTTACGCCCGGCCCCAAAGACCCACTCGCCCAGCGCCGCAGCATTCGCGTCATTGGCAAGATAGATCGGGAGCTTGAACTTATTCCGAAAAATGCGAACGATAGGAATGCCGGCCCACCCCGCCAGATTTGGGGAGCGCGGGAGAACACCCGTTTTAGAGTTCACAGCGCCCGGCGCGCCGATCCCGATCCCGAGGATGTCTTTGGAGGAGAGTTTGAATTCAGGGAAGATCTGACGAACACTGGTGAGGATCTCTTCAACGCATGCCTTGCTCTTGGAGAGGATGCGGGTAGTGACTTTTTTCCGGGCCAGGATCTTCCCGCTTGAAGTCCCCAACGTCACGGAGATCTTAGTCCCGCCGACATCAATGCCGATTGCGTATTTCATCGCTCAGACCTCAGACCGCAGACTGGAGACTACAGTTTTTTTTAAAGTTACGGAAGGGTAGCCCAAATTTCTTCTTTTATTTTAAAAATGAAAAGTTTGGGCAGGCCCTGATTCTCATTAATTTAAAATCAACGAGTAATCAGGACCAGTCCAAGTCACCATTATTGAAAAAAATAAAGACTTGGGCAGGGAGGGAATTGAACCCCCGACACAGGGATTTTCAGTCCCTTGCTCTACCGACTGAGCTACCTGCCCATGAATGGGGATATGTTAGGATGGCTAGAAAACTTTGTCGAGCTGTTTGTCAGTAAGGTGGATTATAAAGGAGCTTCAGTCAATGTCAAAGATTTTACTTCTCCCGGGAATTCTTTTCAATGCCCGGAGTGATAGGGCTGATGATGGAGGATGGT
>SESH01048382.1_pt1 | contig 18184 bp, 13 predicted proteins | sample 3171561 | NCBI WGS metagenome assembly SESH01 (sample SAMN10866947, study PRJNA518727) | freshwater metagenome | biome: subpolar coniferous forest; feature: holomictic lake; material: water; isolation source: holomictic Lake 442 2011 16.5 m and 2014 13 m | place: Canada: near Kenora, Ontario
AAGGGTCTTGTCGAACATGATCTGCTGCTGGATGGCGCGGAGCTGCTCGCGGTCCTTGCCAAGGTCCTTGGCGAGCTTGTCCGGCCGCTGCCCGCCGCGCATGGCTTCGCGCATGAGCCAGTTGTTGAAATCCTTCTCGTCAACCTTGATTTTTTCCGCCTCGGCGATCTTGGCGAGGATGAGCTGCACCTTGACCCGGGACACGGCGGCCTTGGTGGCGCTCTCGTGGAGCTCCTTCTTGTTTTGCTCGAACTGCTCCTGCGGCACACCGCGGCGCATGTTTTCCTCGATGAACTGGCGCAGCACGCCGTCGCGCTCGGAGGCGATCAGGCTGTCCGGCACCGGGAAATTGGCCTGGGCCACAATGGAGTCCGTGACCTGGCGACGCTGGGCGGCGCGGTTCTCGTGCTCCTTCCGCATCTTCAGATTGGTGCTGACCTGAGACTTCAGGGCCGCGAGGTCGTCGACCTGGCTCTGCTTGAAGAAAGCCTCGTCCAGCGGCGGCAAGACCCGCTCGCGGACTTCCTGTACCTCGATCGCGTAGCTCACGGCCTTGCCGGCCAGAGCAGGCACGGCGGCGAAATCCGCCGGGAACGTAATTGTCACCGTCTTCTTGTCCCCGGTCTTCAGGCCGGCGATCTGGTTGGACATGCCGGGGAGCAGACCCTCGTTGGTACCCTCCACCTCTTCCCAAGTTTGCGGGGCGCTGGCATAGATCGCCTTGTCGCCGACCAAAGTGGTCAGGGCCTGGCCGTCGAGCGTGCCTTCGTAGCCGAAGCGCACATAGTCGCTCTTGGCGGCGGCCCGCTCGGCCACCTTGAAATCTGCCCGCTCGGCGCGCATGCCCTCGATCACGGTGTCCACCTCGGCCTCGGTGGGCTCCGTCGACTGGATCTCGGTCTTGATTCCGGTGTATTCCGGCAGCTTGAACTCCGGGCGCACATCCACCGTCAGCTTGATGGCGGCAGACAGGCCGGGCTCGATTACGCCCTCCTCAACATCGATGAGCGAAAGCACCTCGAGCTTCGATTGCTCGAGGCCGTCGCGGTAGGCCTTGCCGATGACCTTCTGCTTGAACTCATCCTTGAGTTCCTTGCTGTAGCGCTTCGCCACCATGGCGGCCGGCGCCTTGCCCGGGCGGAAGCCAGGCAGGCTGACCTGCTTGGTGAAATCCCCCAGGATCGTGTTGTATTCACCATCAACCTCACTCTTGTCGAGGGTGACGGTCAGCGTTTTGCGGGTCTCGTTGATGTCGGTAATTTGAACGTTCACGGTATTAAAATAGGGGGAATTGATGCGGTAAACCGGCCAAGCTAGGTGACCGCTCCGCGCACGGTCAATGCCAGATTCAGCGGATACGAAGCGCGAAACCAACGTGGACATTTGGCCACACGCTCCCAAGCTGCCCCTCGCGTAATGCCTTCGCTTACACAGCTTTTGACCAGCCACCGCTGCCTGCTCGTTCTCGATGCCACTTCGATGAACACGCAGGTTGGTCTCTTGCAGGCTGATCAGCCCGCGATCTGGGATAACTCGCCGAAGGAAGCAGGCACGGCGCTGTTCACTGGAACCGAGGCGGTATTGCAACGTGCTGGTCGCCCTTTCTCCGATGTCGGCGCCTTCGTCTTCTGCACTGGTCCCGGCTCCATGCTTGGCACCCGCACCATCGCCATGGCACTTCGCACCTGGCAGGTGATCGGAACCCGACCGATCTATTCCTACCAAAGTCTCGCCGTCGCGGCCTGCCTGGAATGGACCAGACAACCCAGGCGAAGTTTTAGTGTCGTCGCCGATGCCCGCCGCGACACTTGGCACGTGCAGACCGTCGAGACCGACGGCCGGATGGCAGGGCTGCAACGTGTGCCCACCACGGCATTGCCGCCGGGAGAATGGGTGACCCCCGAGGGCTTCCGCTCCTGGTCTCACCTCCCCCGCCCCGCCGCGGCCTGCAGTTACGACCTTGCCACCATTTTTCCCGCCTTGGGTGACGGGGATTATTTCCAATTCGCTGCCGCACCCGACGCCTTCCAGCACCAGGCGCCGGAATACAAGAAGTGGTCGGCTCAGATTCACCGCGCGGCGCCGCGATGACCGCCTCCGGACAACTCCCACGCCGCTGCTGGGTCGAGATCGATCTGGCGGCACTGGAGCGCAATCTGCTGCTGATTCGCGCCTCGCTGCCGCCGCACATCAAGTACGTCGCCGTCGTGAAGGCTGACGCGTACGGCCATGGCCTGCCCCACGTAGCGGCGCGCCTGATGCACGCCGGGGCCGATCTTTTCGCGGTCGCCAACCTGGCCGAGGCCATGACCCTGCGGGAGCTGAGCAGCGACTGGCCGGTGCTGCTCCTGAGTCCCGTATTGCCGGACGAGGATCGTTACCTCGCGGAATATGATCTGGCCGCCACCGTTTCGTCAGCCGATGAGGTGCGGCGCTTCGATGTCATCGGGCGGACCGCGGGCAAGCCTGTCGCCGTCCATTTAAAAATCGACACCGGCATGGGCCGACTGGGCGTCTGGCACACGGCCGCGACGGAACTCTTTTCCGCCATCGCCGCTGCACCCGGGATCCGGCTGGCCGGTGTGTTCACCCATTTCTCGAGTGCCGATGAGGACCCGGCCTACACCGAGGAACAGCGCCGAATTTTCCTCCAAACCCTTCAAACTTTTCCGGGCTTCGATCCGGCGCCGCTCTTCATCCATGCTGACAACAGTGCCGGACTGGAGACGGCCCCCGGCCGCAGTGTCTTTAACGCCGTGCGCGTCGGCCTGCTGCAATTCGGCATTTTGCCCCACCCGCACTCGTTGCTGGCCCGGGTGCGCACCGAGCCGGTCTTCAGTTTCCATACCCGCGTTGGCCTGGTTAAAAAACTGCCGGCCGGCACCGGCATCAGTTATGGGCGCACCCATAGGTTGAGAAGGGACACAACCGTGGCGATCCTGACCGCCGGTTACGGGGACGGCATCGCCCGCGCCTGCAGCAATCGCGCCTTCGTCCTGATCCATGGCCGGCGCTGCCCCGTGCTGGGTCGCGTCACCATGGACCAGACCATCGTGGACATAACCGATATCGGCACCGCGGTGGCGTGTGGCGACCCCGTGGTGCTGGTCGGCAAGCAAGGCGACGGCAATATCAGCGTCACTGAATTCAGTACCTGGTCCGACACGATTCCCTGGGAGACGCTGTGTTCGGTGACCAAGCGAGTGCCAAGATTGTACCGGACTGCGCTGGGCGTCTAAATGAACGGAATGCCGTGGAAAACCACCACGGATGGAAACGAATATGTGCTAATCGTCACTGAAACAGGGAATTGCATCCATTAATCCGCATTATTTTACCCAATGAACGAGGTGTAAAATAGAGTCCGCGCTGAGTAGTAATACCTATTTTATATAGACGGGCACTCGAAAAATTCGTATCCTCCCAGAGCGTTGCCTATCATGTTTTCCAGTGCTCACGGCAGCAAAACCCCGTTTCCCACCTCATGGGCTGGGCTTAGTGTGGCCATACGCTTTGCGGTGCTATTGAGCATGGGATTGGGTCTGAACGGTCAGGCGATGGCCGCCACCATTGTTTGGGGAAACACGGCCACGGCGTTCGGCACCAACGCCAATTGGATTGGCGGAACTGCGCCGGCCAACAACCTCACCGGCGATATTGGATCTTTTCAGGCTGCGACGGTCAGCTTTAATCCCCAGCTAACAGCCAGCCGCAGCATCAATGGATTGGAGTTTACGAGCGGCACGGGGGCTTGGACGTTTTCAGGCAACTCAGGCACGAGAGTGCTCACGCTCGGTGCTTCGGGCATCTTGAGCAACGACGACTCCACCCAGACCTTCAACCAAGCAAATCTTGGTATCGCGCTTGGCGCCAATGCCGCCTTCACCTCGAACAGCACCGGCGCCCTGTCTTTTGGCAGCACCCTGGCTTCGTTCGCTCTCAGCACTTTCACCCTGACCCTTAATGGCACGAGCACCAACACGGCCAATGCGATTGCCGAGCCCATCAGCGGCACAGGGGGCATCACCAAGGACGGCACCGGCACCTGGCTGCTCTCGGGCGCCAATACTTACACGGGCAAGACCATTATCAATAATGGCGTCCTCGCCATCACGGCTGAGACGGGACTTGGCGCCAATCCCGGGGCATCTGTGGCCGACCAACTCACGCTCAACGGCGGCACCCTCCGCACCCAGACCGCAGCCGTCACCATCAACGACGCCAACCGCGAGATCTCGATCGGTGCCGGTGGGGGCACTTTCGACACGGTCACAGACCTCACTATCGCCAGCACGAATATCATCTCCGGTTCCGGCGCGCTCAACAAGACCGGGGCCGGCAACCTCACGCTCCAATCAGTCAGCTCCTATTCCGGCAACCTGACCGTCAGTAGCGGCACGGTGACCTACGGCGTTTCGAACGCCCTCTCCACCGGCGGGGTGACCGTGAGCGGCGGCACCCTGGCCATGGGGACCTTCTCCGACACCGTCGGTGCGGTCTCGCTCACCAGCGGCAGCATCACCGGTTCGACCGGCGTGCTGACCGGCACGAGCTACGATATGCAAAGCGGATCGGTTACAGCCATTCTCGGCGGGGCAGGTGTCGCCCTTACCAAAACCACCGCCGGTACCGTGACGCTCTCCGGGGCCAATACCTACACGGGCCTCACGACCGTCAACGCCGGTACCCTGGCGTATGGGGCCAGCAACGTCCTCAGCACCGGGGCCGTGACCGTCGATGGCGGCACGGCGGTGCTCGACTTGGGCCTCAATCAATCCGACTCCGTAGGCACGGTGACCCTCGCCAACGGTGGCAGCATCACAGGCTCGGGCACCTCCACCCTCACCAGCACTGGTTCGTTTGAGATGCAAAGCGGGTCGGTCACCGCCATTCTCGCTGGTAATGTTGCTCTGAATAAAACCACCACCGGCACGGTCACCCTGTCTGGAACTTCAGCCAATACCTACACCGGTACCACCTCCGTCTCGGATGGGACCCTCAACCTGAACAAGACTGCCGGCAACAACGCGGTGGGGACCGGGGCTATCACGGTGGGTGATGGCGTCGGTGCCTCCAGTTCCGCCAACATCGTCCTGCTTGCCAGCAACCAGATCGCGGACACCGCCGCAGTCACCCTCAACAGCGACGGCCGGCTCTCAACCGGCAACTTCACTGAATCCATCGGCACGATCGCCGGCACCGGGCTGATCGATCTCAGCACCAGCGGCTATCTTACGGTCGGAGCCAACAATGCCTCCTCCACGTTTGGCGGCTCCATCACCGGCACCGGCACCCTGGAAAAGGCGGGCACCGGCACCCTCACCTTCAACAACACGATCAATTACGCCGGATCACTGCTGTTGAGCGGAGGAACCCTGCAGCTCAATGGCATCGGCGTCACCGTCGACACCCTCACCCTGACCGGCAACAGCACCATCGATTTCGCCGGGACCAACGCCACCCTCAACGTCACCAACCTCAATCTGAACGGCTTCACGCTGAACATCACGAACTGGGCCAACGCGGCGGACTATTTTTACGCGACCAACTGGGCCGGGGCCACCTTGGACACACGCGGGACCGGATCGGAAACCCAGGTTGTTTTCAATTCGCCAACCTACAGCGGCAGCAATACCAGCTGGCAGAGCTACGACCACCAGATCACCCCGGTACCCGAACCATCCACCTACGGGGTAATGCTGCTCGGTTCGATGTGCGCACTGGTGGGAGGATATCGTCGCTGGCAGCAGAGCCTCGTGGCCGTCAAAGCATAACAGCTTGAGCGTGACGGGACAGTAAGCGCGAAGTAGCTACAGGCGTCCCTGCCTGTAGAACCATTCCCAACAGGCGCGGAGGCCTGTGGCTACGGCGGACCAACGAATCTGCCGCCTACGCCTTGCCGATACCGGCGGCGGTGAAGCCGATCTTCCGGAGCGCGGCCAAATCGAGGATGTTTCTCCCGTCGTAGATGAAGGCCGGTTTCGGCATGCCCGCAAAGATGCGTTGGAAGTCCAAGGTCTTGAATTCATCCCATTCGGTGACCACGGCAATGGCATGCGCCCCGGCGCAGGCTTCGTAGGCGTCCTTCGCGATGGTCAGACGCGGGTTCTCCCCTCCCTTGCCCAGGGTGTCGGCCTTGATCTCGTGGGCCGGGACCTTGGGATCATACACACTGACCTGGGCGTGCTCACTGAGGAGATCCCGGCAGATGTTGATCGCTGCCGATTCGCGCGTGTCGTTGGTGTCCTTCTTGAAGGCAAAGCCGAGCACGGCGATTTTCTTGTCGGCCACGGTATTGAACAGCTCCTTCACGATGCGGCCGGCGAAGCGCTTTTTCTGCCAGTCGTTGATTCCCACCACACTCGCCCAATAGGCGGCGACCTCGGGCAGGCCAAAGCTCTCGCACAGGTAAGTCAGGTTTAGAATATCCTTCTGAAAGCATGAGCCGCCGAAGCCGACAGAGCTCTTGAGGAATTTGGGTCCGATACGGCTGTCCTTGCCGATCGCATTGGCCACTTCGTCAACGTCCGCCCCCGTAGCTTCGCACAGGGCGGAGATCGAGTTGATGGAGGAGATGCGCTGCGCCAGAAAGGCATTGGCCACCAGCTTGGATAGTTCCGAGGACCAGAGATTCGTGGTGATGATGCGTTCCCGTGGCACCCAGCGCGCATAGACGCCGACCAGGGCCTCGACGGCCTTGTCGCCCTCCGGGGTGCGCTCGCCCCCGATGAGCACCCGGTCGGGATTGGTGAGGTCCTTGATCGCCGTGCCTTCCGCGAGGAACTCGGGGTTCGACAGCACCTGGAACTTCAAACCCTTGGAATTGGACGAGACGATGGTCTGGATGGCATCGGCGGTCTTCACCGGGATGGTCGACTTTTCCACGATGATCTTGTTGCTCTCGGCATGCTCCGCGATGGTGCGGGCCACGGACTCGATGAACCGCAGGTCGGCCGCGCGCCCGGCGCCGACCCCGTAGGTCTTGGTCGGGGTATTGACGGCGACAAAGATGATGTCCGCCTGCTTGATATGGGCGGCGACATCGGTGGAGAAGAACAGGTTGCGCCCACGGGCCTGGTTCACCACTTCATCCAGGCCGGGCTCGAAAATGGGCAAGTTGCCGGTGTTCCAAGCGGCAATGCGAGCCGCGTTCATATCAACCACCGTCACGGTGATGTCGGGGCATTTCAGGGCGATCATGGCCATGGTCGGGCCACCCACATATCCGGCGCCAATGCAGCAGATTTTCATAAATAAAGAGGCCGGCAGACTGCCGGCCTCCGGGGATAAAACCAAGGATGATTTTGGGCAGTAGGTCCCTTCGGTGTAGGTCGGGGTTTATCCCCGACTCGTCGGGCGTAAAGCCCGACCTACAAAAACGGCCATGAAATTTTTGAAGCCGCTCTAGCCGAATTTGGGGCTTCAGGCCGGGCTGGGCGCCGGGGTTCCGGCGGGGCCAGATTCGGCACTAGGCGCGGCCTTCTCGGCCACCTTATCCGCCTCGGTCACGAGCTTCGGCGGCTTGACGCTGACGATCGGCGTGCGGATTTCACCGTGTGCGATGATTTCCAGGACATGCTTGCCCTCGATGGTCTCGTGCTCGAGCAACGCCGCGCCAATCTTGTCCAGGGAAGCCCGGTTATCCGTGATGATCTGCTGGGCCCGCTTGTACTGCGAGTGGAGGATATCCGAGATGGCCAGGTCGATTTTGCGCGCGGTGTCCTCGCTGACATGCTGGGAGCGGGTGATGTCCCGACCGAGGAAAACCGTGTCCTGGTTTTCACCCATCGCAACCGGCCCGAGTTCACTCATGCCATAGTCGCACACCATGGCCCGGGCAATCCGGGTGGCCTGCTTGAGGTCGCCATAGACGCCGTTGCTGAAGTCGCCGGTAACCAGCTCCTCGGCAATGCGCCCACCCATCGCCATCGCGATTTGGTTGAGCAATTTTTGCCTGGGTTGGGTCAGGATATCCTTGGTCGGCAAATAGGTCGTGCTACCGAGACTCTGGCCGCGCGGGATGATCGTGACCTTGTGCACGGGCATCGTGCCGTCATCGAGCACGGCTTGGACAATGGCGTGGCCGGCTTCATGCCAGGCGACGAGCCGCTTCTCGGCGTCGTCCATGACCCGGCGGCGTTCGCGCCCCCAGAGAACCTTGTCGCGGGCATCGTCAATATCGATCATCTCCACCCGCTTCTTGCCGCGCCGGGCGGCGAGCAGGGCGGCCTCGTTGAGCAGGTTCGCCAGCTCGGCGCCGGACAAACCGGGTGTGCCGCGGGCGATGAGGCCGAGTTCGACGTTTTCGGAGAGGGAAATCTTCCGGGCATGGACGCGCAGGATCTGCTCGCGGCCGATGATGTCGGGCAGGTCGATGTAGACCTGACGGTCGAAGCGACCGGGGCGCAGCAGCGCGCTGTCCAGCACATCCGGACGGTTGGTGGCGGCGATGATGATGACCCCTTCCTGGGTGTCGAAGCCGTCCATCTCGACCAGCAATGAATTCAGCGTCTGTTCGCGCTCGTCGTTGCCGCCACCCAGTCCGGCCCCGCGCTGGCGGCCGACGGCGTCGATTTCATCGATGAAGATCAGGCAGGGCGCGTTCTTGCGGCCCTGTTCAAACATGTCGCGCACGCGGCTGGCGCCCACGCCCACGAACATCTCCACAAAGTCGGATCCGCTGATGGAGAAGAACGGCACGTCGGCCTCGCCGGCGATGGCTTTCGCAATGAGCGTCTTGCCCGTCCCGGGCGGCCCCACCATCAAAATGCCCTTGGGGATGCGTCCGCCGATCTTCTGGAATTTCTTGGGATCCTTCAGGAAGTCGACCACCTCGCTGACCTCCTCCTTGGCCTCGTCGCAACCGGCAACGTCGGTGAAGTTGATCCGGTCCTTTTCGCGGGTGAGCATCTTGGCCCGGCTCTTGCCGAAGCTCAGCGCACCCTTGCCGGCCTGCCGCAGTTGACGGACGAACAGGAAATACAGGAGGCCGATGACAATCACGAACGGCAGCACCTGCACGAGCAGGTTCATCATGGCCGTGGTCGCGGGTTTTTCCACAAAGGCCTGGGTCTTTTGCAGCCGCTCCAAATTGGGATCGGTCAGCCAACCGGTGGCGACAAAGGCCTTGGTCGTCCCGAGTTCGTTGTGCAAGGTGGCTTCCTTGAGGCTGCCGGTGATTTCAAACCAATTGCGGCCGCCGGTGGCATCGCTGCGGATATAGCCCTCGGCAATCTGATCCTTTTCAGCCAGTTCGACCACCTGCTGGATTTTCAGCGTGGCCGGCTGGGGCGCCCGGGCGGGATTCAGCCAGAGCAGAGCGACCAGAAGCCCGATCCCAATCACCCAAAAGAGGATCATCTTGATCGGGAACCCTTCCGGCGGGATGTTTTTCAGGGGGCGGCGCTTCTTGTTGTCTTCGTTATCGGACATAAGTGGGGAGTGAGAGTGGTTGGGCAACGTGTAGGTTCCGTCCGGATATGTCAAACGCACCGCAGGTGGAAAATCAGTCCTATTTTCCGCCGTATTCGCTGGAATTCCCCTACCGCAAAAACCGACAGGCTCTTGCTACGCTAGCTGATAGGTCAATTGGCCGCGTCGGATCAAGGCAAACCCCTTTGCCCCGAGGCTGAACCGAGTGGGCTGCCCGCGCTCGATGGCGGTCAGGAGCAATTCAAACCCCTGGCGGGACAAATCAGGCGGATGTTTGAGCGCCAGCAGCCAGCGATGGAGGGCCCGGCGGGTAAGGGCCCGGGGCTTCCCAGCCAATAAGGCCAGATTTAATCGGCCGGTGCGGTCCAAGGGCTGCAGCAAGTCCAACCAGGCCTCCAAGGCCACTTCGTCTTCCTCCAACCGCTCCCGTGCCAAAGCCGCGCCAGCCAGGGCATCGCGACCGGCGGCCTTCACCCACCCGGGCAGCACATGCCGCCGGATGCGGTTGCGGAAATGATCATCGCGCGCATTCGAGGCATCCTCGCGCCATACCGCCCCCGCCGCCCGCAAGGCGGCGACCAGTTCCGTTTTTTTGAGATTGAGCAATGGACGCACATTGGTGGGCGCCCCGCTGATTTGGTGCACGGGACGGGGCGCCGCCAGACCACCGGCACCGCTCCCGCGGGCCAGTCGCATGAGCATACTCTCCGCAATGTCGTCCTGTTGGTGGGCCAGCCAAAGCACCCGACAGTGCAGTTTTTTCAGCTCCTTGGCGAAAAATCCATGGCGAGCCTTCCGGGCTTCAGCCTCGCTGACCGTGGGCCGGGCTTTGCGCCCGACCGTCGGGCGTAAAGCCCGACCTACAGCCCAGGCCCCAACGATCATTCGGATTCCTAATCCAGCACACACCCGCCGGCAAAACTGTTCGTCCCGCAATGATTCCCGTCCGCGCAGCCGGTGATTGAAATGCAGCGCCACCAGTCGGTCCCGGCGCTCCGGCCAGTGGGCCCACAACAGGAGCAAAAGGGCGAGCGAGTCCGCCCCGCCGGAAAACGCCACGCCCCAGACCTCCGACTTGCGGCGCTTGGCCGCCCAGCCGGACACGGCCGGATGCAACCGGCCAAATGGGAGCGACTCGCCGAGTTGTCCAGCCCGGGCCCGCCAGACCGACGCCAACTTTGCTTTTCGGGTCATGCGGAGCGCGGTGAATTATTCAATGGAGGGTTCGCGTCCCCGCGAACCGCGCGGCCCGCGGGGACGCGGGCCCTCCCCTATTTAAAGCTGAGGTATTCCTTGCCAAAGTACGGCACGAGGGCGGCGGGAATCTTCACCCTGCCGTCCGCCTGCAGGTTGTTTTCGAGCAAGGCGGCCAGGACGCGCGGCACCGCCAGGCCCGAGCCGTTCAGCGTATGCACCAGCTCGGGTTTGCCGGTTTCCTTGCTGCGAAAACGGATTTGGGCGCGCCGGGCCTGGAACGCCTCAAAATTGGAACAGCTCGACACCTCGAGCCAGCGCTTCTGGCCGGCAGCCCAGACCTCGAGATCGTATTTCTTCGACTGCGAGAACCCGAGGTCGCCGCCGCACATCAGCAGCACGCGGTACGGGAGCTCGAGTTTCTGCAGCAGCCGCTCGGCGTCCTGGCGGAGTTTTTCCAGCTCATCATAACTCGATAAAGGGTGCACCCACTTGAGCAGCTCGACCTTGTCGAACTGGTGCACCCGGTTCAGCCCGCGGACGTCCTTGCCGTAGCTGCCCGCCTCGCGGCGGAAGCAGGGCGTGTAGGCGCAGCGGCACACGGGCAGCGCATCCGCCTCGAGAATTTCATCGCGGAAAAAATTGGTGAGCGGCACCTCGGCCGTGGGCACCGCGTACAACTTGTCGGGCGTCGTCTCATACATCTGCCCTTCCTTGTCGGGCAGCTGGCCGGTGGCCGTGGCACTCGCGGCATTGACGAAGATCGGCGGGCTCACCTCGGTGTAGCCGGCCTTGACGTCTTCATCCAAGAAAAACTGCAGCAGGGCGCGGGAGAGTTTGGCGCCATCGCCAATCAAAAAAGGAAACCCCGCCCCGGTCACCTTGGCCCCGCGGGCAAAGTCGATCAAGTTGGCAAAGCCGGGAATTTCCCAGTGCGGCTGGGCGTGGGTTGAGGCCGACTCGATCGAGCCATTCGTGGCATAGACTTGGTTTTCCTCGGGGGTGCGCCCCTCGGGCACGCTGGAATGTGGAATATTGGGCACTGCCAGCAGGGCGGTGTGCAATTTTTCCTCGGTGTGCTTGAGGCTTTCATCCTTGGCCTTGATCTCGATTGAGACGGCTTTCATCTCCTGCACCTTGGCGATGAACCCCGGCGAGCCCTTCGGCAAGGCGGCCATCTCGTTGTTTGCCGCCTTTTGCTTGGACCGCAGCGTCTCGACCTCAGTCACGAGGGAGCGCCAGGCGGTATCCAAGGCGAGCACCTCGGCGAGGTCCACCGTCAGGTGCTTTTTGGCAATAGCCGCCCGGACGGTATCCGGCGACTCACGAATGATTTTGGGATCGAGCATGGCAAGCCATGGTCTGACGCCTCCCGGTACCGGAATAAACAAAATTCTCCGGTAGGGCGCGCTCTCCGAGCGCGCCGCGGCGGCGAAGGGACTCGCCGCCCTACCATTTTTAGATGCACCCCAGCCAATTCGCCTAGGCGTGAACCGTTTCCGCCCGCGCCAGAGCCCGCTCCAACTGCGCCTCGATGCGCTTGAACAGGTAGAATACTTCCTTGGCCGACAACAGTTTCATGTCCCCCACCGGCGCCTGGATGGCATAATTCTTGGGACTTTTCAGGGGGTAAGGCCCATATTGGCGCGGATCCGTCGGGCCAAACAGCCCGATGGTCTTCAAGCCCATCGCGGCGGCGAGGTGCATGGGGCCGCTGTCATTGGAGATCACCCAGTCCGCCTTGGTCAGCAGGGCCGGCAGCGAGGTCAGGCTGGTATTGCCCGTAAGATTGAGAAAGGAGCCAGGCGCGAAGGATTCCTTGCCCGGCAGGTAGTTGTTGCCGGCCCAGACCACCTTGCGGCCGGCCTCGCGGATCAATTGCGAGGTGAGCTGGGCATACCCGCTCCATCTCTTGCTGCTCTGTCCGCTGTCCGGGAAAATGAGCACGGGCCGCAGGCCCTTGCGCGGCTCCATGAAATTGAGGTTGAGCCGCTCCAGTTCGCGGAAACGCAACGGGCCCGCCAGCCGCGGCTCCGCGCCCACCGCCGGGCAAAACTGGAGCAGGACATCCAAGACATGGCTTTGACTGCCCCCCGGCGGCAGCGGAATCTTCTCGTCGTAAAAGATGCCGGCCCCCTCGCGCGCATCGGTCCGGCCGATCTTGCGCCGGCCGCGGCTCCACTTGGTCATCAGACCCGTGCGCAGCAGGCCCTGCAGATCGAACACCAGGTCGAAGTTCTTTTGCCGGACCTCGCGCATCAGTTTGATGAAGCCCATCGTCCCCTCATCCCGCCGGAAGACGTAAACCTGATCCACCGCGGCGCACGACCGGACGAGCGGGGAAAAAATGTCCCGCACGATCCAGGAGATGCGCCACTCGGGCCGTTGCGCCTTGATCGATGTCGCAACCTGCAGACCGTGGACAATGTCCCGGAGGGCGGAGGGTTTGATGATGAGCAATTCCGGCATGACGAAGATGACCTGACACCGCGAAGCGAGCGTCGTTCCTAAGATTGGAACGAGACTCCGAAACGCAAATGCGAAGCGAAAGTCGTGGTGCTTTTTTCGGGATTTACCGGGTATTCAAACGCGCCGAACTGAAAGCGCCCCTGCCCTATTCTTCGTAGCAGCCGTGGTGACACGGCCGTTTCGATGGGCTCAAAAGTCTGAGCTGTAGGAGGGGCTTTATGCCCCGATGTTTGGCGCTCGAAAGCGACGCAAGTTGCGAATCGGGGCATAAATCCCTTCCTACAGCCCTGTAACTTCCCGTCACAAGCAAATCGCGTTTTGCGGCCCAGGCTGCATGAGTCCGGTTCAACCGGTCCGGGCCAGCAATTCCTGCAAGGCGGCCAGCACATCTGCCGCCGCCAACCGGGCCAGCACCCCCTCTGGCGCCGCGACGGCGCGATGCTTGGGCGCCGCCAGCGGGTAGGGGCCGAACCGCTCGGGGGCGGTCGGGCCAAAGATCGCCAGCACCCGGTTGCCCACCGCTGCCGACAGGTGCATGGGGCCACTGTCGTTGCCGATGAAGACGGCCGGCTGCCGCACCAAGGCGATCATCTGGTCGAGCGGGCAACCCGTCAGGTTGAGGAACCGCCCAGCGGGCACGGTCCCCTCGGGCTCGCTGGCCCGACCGGCGCACCAGGCAATGCGACTGTCCGGGATGGCCCGAAAGATCAGCGCCGTCAGCTCGTTGAAATAGGGCCATTGCTTCTCGGCCCCGCGACTGTCGGTGAAGATCACAAAAGTCCTCAGCGGATCACCCGCAAAAAAGTCCTGCCAGGGGAAAGGCGCCCCGGGTTTCAAGGTCAGGGGAAAATCGAGCCGCGGGGTGACGCCGGCGGACGGCAGAAACTGCTGCAGGATGTCGAGGGCATGGTGCGGCCCCGTTCCGGCCGGCCGGTCCACCCGGCGGTTCGCAAACCAGCCGGCGCCCTCGCGGGCATCGGCCCGGCCCCACTTGGCGGGCGCGCGTGCCGCCGCCATCATCAGGCCGGAGCGGAGCAGGCCCTGCATATCCCACACGGCCTCAAACCGCCGCTGCCGCAGACCGCGCAGGAGGCGCAGGAAGGCCCGCCAGCCATCCCGCCGGCGAAAGATGATGACTTCATCGACGAAATCCGCCGCCTGCACCAATCCAGCGAACCGCTCCCGCACCACCCAGCTGATCCGGCACTCCGGCCGTTCCCGGGCGAAGGTCTGGACCACCTGCAAGGCATGCACGATGTCGCCGAGCGAGGAGGGCTTGATGACGAGCAGGGATTTCACGCAAAGAATGCGCAGGCTTGTGTCCGGGCCGCTTTTCTTCAACTCCATTCCCCTGCCCAACCATGAAATTCGACGCCTCAGCGCTCGCGGACCAGCAGACCAAACTCACCGCCCAGTGGCACCAGGCCCCGCCGGCGGCCACCGGCGAGGGCTTCAGCCGCTTGCTGGAGGAAAACCATCTCCGCAATTTTTCCCTTTGGCATGAGGAGGATGTCGCCCGTCGCGACGATCTCGGCTTTGAGCGGGTCTACCAGGCCAAGCGCAACATCGACCGCTTCAACCAGGAGCGGAACAACTACGCGGAGGAGATGGACAAGGCGATAGTCGCGGCCCTCACCCCGCCCCTGACCGGCTGCCCCCGCAATTCGGAGACACCCGGGATGATGATCGACCGGCTGTCGATTCTCGCGCTCAAGGAATTCCACATGCACGAGGAAACGGTCCGCCCCGAAGCGACCGAGGCGCATCGGGCGAAGTGCGCCGAGAAGCTCGCCCGGATCCGCCAGCAGCGCGCCGACCTCACGGTCTGCCTGGCCGAGCTGCTGGCCGACGTCGTCGCGGGCCGGCGGACCTTCTCCGCCTATTTCCAGTTCAAGATGTACAACGACCCGGCGTTGAATCCGCAGCTTTACCGCAACGCCCCGAAATCCGGCCCGGCATGAGCCGCGACGGCGAGCATCCCCGGCTCTGGCTGCCGCAATACTGGCCCATGTGGGTGGCCATCGGTTTTCTGTGGCTGGCGGACAAACTGCCTTGGCCGGAAAAACGCCTGCTGGCCCGCGGACTCGGCTGGTTTGTCTTTAATATCCTCTGCCTGCGCCGCCGGGTGGTCTTCACCAATCTGCGCCTGTGCTATCCCCGCGCCACCACGGCGGAGATCACGCGACTGGCCCGGGCCCATTACGATTCGCTCGCGCTCGGACTCTTTGAACTCTGCGCCGGCTGGTGGTCTCCCACCAGCAAACTGCCCGCCCACCGCATCATCGGCCTGGAGCACCTGACGGACGCCCTCGCCCGCGGCCACGGGGTCATCCTGCTTACGGCCCATTTCACCACCCTGGAGATCGGCGGCCGCTTCATATCCGAGGCGCACACCATGGGCGGACTCTACCGCGACCCCAACAATCCGGTCGTCGCCCACCTCATGCGCAACCAGCGCGCCCGGCACATGTCGCCCGCCGTGCATTTCGACGATCTCCGCGGACTGATCCGGGCCCTCCGCGCCAATGCCGCCATCTGGTATGCCCCCGACCAGGGCAAGCGCAGCAAGTCTTCCGAAATTTTACCCTTCTTCGGAGTCCCGGCCATCACCAACACCGCCACCAGCAAGATCGCCGAAATGACGGGGGCCGCCGTGGTGCCCTTCTTTGCCCGCCGCGAGGCCGACCAATCCTACACCCTCACGCTCCACCCGCCGCTGGATAATTTCCCGACCGCCGATGCGACCGCCGATGCCATCCGGGTCAACCAGCTCATCGAGGAAAACATCAACCTCTGCCCTGAGCAGTACTTTTGGGTTCACAAACGTTTCAAGGCTCGCGGGGCCGGTTACCCGGAGGTGTATTGACCCATGGCTTGGCCTGATCCCCGCCCACTGCGTATTCTGGTCATCCGCTACCGTTTTATCGGCGACACGGTCCTGGCCATTCCCTTTCTGCGCAACCTGCGGCAGGCGTTTCCGCAGGCCAAGATCGATGTGCTGGCCGAACCCGTCTCGGGCGACACCCTCGCCCTCTGCCCCTACAAGGACGAACTGCTGTTCTACGCTCCCCGGTGGAAGGGCGAAAAAAAGCGGGCGGCAAAATTCCCGACCAGTCTCCTAGGCGCCGCCCAATTTCTCCGCGCGCGGGGCTATGACCGCTGCTACATTCTGCGCCGTTCCTTCTCCAGCGCGATCTTGCCGCTGCTGGCCGGCATTCCCCATCGCGTGGGCTTCGCCACCGAGGGCCGCAACTGGCTCCTGCAGCGCAGCGCGCCCTATGCCGACAAACACGAAGTCGAGTGCTTCCTGGATATTCTGCGGGCCGACGGCATTCCCGTCACCAACACCGGCAACGAAAACTGGACCGACCCCGCCACCGATGCCCGCGTCGCCGCGGCCCTGCCCGCAGGCCGGCGTCCGCGGGTGTTCATTTGCGCCAAATCGGTGTTTGCCCTGAAGGATTGGGCGCCCGACCGGTTTGCCCAGCTGATCGCCTGGCTGGTCAATGATCGCGGCTGCGAGGTCCACCTCTGCGATTCCCCCGGCCTCGCCAACTACTACGCCGAAATCCGCGCCGCCCTGCCCGCTCCGCTCCAGCGCGACTGGATCGACTGGAGCAGCGAACTCGGGATTCGCGAGGTCAATTCCCTCTTCAAGCGGATGGATCTCGCCATTGGCATCGACACCGGACTGCTCCATCTGGCCGCCTCATTCCATGTCCCGGTCGTGGCGCTCTTTGGTCCGCTGGAACCCTGGCGCTGGCATCCCTGGGATACCCGGCACACCATCCTCCGGCCGGACGACCTTGCCGGGCCCCGGCCCCTGCTGCGCCTGACCGTCGCCACGGTGCAGGCGGCGGTCGACCCGTACCTCCCCACCCTGACCTTGGCATGAACCCCAAACCGCGGGTCCTTCACTTCGTCACTGGCGGCGGCTCCGGGGCCACCAAGGTCGCCCTCGAACTGGCGTGCGGCCACCTCGCCAGCGGGCGTTTTGAGCCGCTGCTGGTGTTGCGGCGCAAGCGCGTCCCCTTGCCCGCCGCGATGCAGGCCCGCATTACCGCCACCGGCCTGCGGACGGCCTGGGTGGACAGCGGACTAAAATTCAGGACCCTCCGCCAACTGGCGGCAATCATCGCTGAATTCCAGCCCCAGGTCTTCGCCGCCCATGGCAACAGCGAGCACCTCTGGGGCCGTCAGGCCGCCTTCGCCGCCGGGGTGCCGGTGGTCATTCACATCGAGCAAAACTGCGAGCGCTACCCCTTCTGGCGGCGCTGGACCGCCCGCAGACTCGCCGCCCGCACCCATGCCACCGTCTGCGTCTCATCCGGTGTCGCCGCCCATCTGCAGCCGCTTGGTCTGGCCGGCCCCCGGGTGGAAATCATCCATAATGGCGTCGAGGCGGCGCGCTATGCCGTGGGGGCGCCGCCCTTCGCCACCCGTAGCCAGGACATCATCATGGTCGCCCGTTTCGCCCGGCAGAAGGACCAACCGACCCTGATTCGCGCCGCCCAGCGCCTGGTGAGCCAGGGCTGGACCGGCCGACTCCTGCTCGGCGGCGATGGCAAGGCCAGCCATCGGCGCGCCTGCGAACGACTAGTCCAGCGGCTGGGACTTGGCGGTCGCGTTGAATTCCTCGGCCGCGTAAGCGATGCCGCCCCCCTCTATCATCGCTGCCGCGCCGCCGTGCTTTCGACTCATTATGAGGGCCTGCCCCTCGTGCTTATCGACTACATGGCCGCCGGCTGCGCCACCGTGGGCAGCGAGGCGCCTGGGGTGACCGACGTCATCCAGCCAGGCGTCAACGGCTGGTTATTCCCCCACGGCGATGATGCCGCCTTGGCCGCCACGCTGACCCAGGTGCTGGCGGGCGGAGCGGAAGTGGAGGCGATCGTGGCCCGCGGCCAAGCCGACGCACCGGCTCGATTCTCCCTCGATAAAATGATTGGCGGTTACGAGACACTTTTCAGCGAATTGCTGACCTGAGCACGGATTCGTGGCAGAGCCTAGTATCCAGTAACACCAAATGGTTTGGATTCCTGGCGCTGCGGGCAGGGATTTTGTCACCGAGGACACCGAGTTCCGACCC
>SESH01091348.1_pt1 | contig 18159 bp, 19 predicted proteins | sample 3171561 | NCBI WGS metagenome assembly SESH01 (sample SAMN10866947, study PRJNA518727) | freshwater metagenome | biome: subpolar coniferous forest; feature: holomictic lake; material: water; isolation source: holomictic Lake 442 2011 16.5 m and 2014 13 m | place: Canada: near Kenora, Ontario
GATCCCGTCGACGCCGAGCAGGTAGGAGACGCCGAGCTGGGGGATCCAGTCGAGCCGCTCGACGAACTGGAAGCCGCCGATGGCCGGGCTGTAGCCCAGGAAGACCAGCACAGACAGCACCAGCGACAGGAAGGCGAACCCCGTGCCGACCAGGCGCATCAGCTGGCGCTGGCCACCAGGGATGACGGCGATCAGCAGCGTCGGTGCGAGCAGGCTGAGCCAGGTCAGGCTCAACCAGGGGATACTTGTTGGGAGGGTGATCAGGCCCATAGAGCTCCGGGTTGGCGCGGTAGGGGCGCGTCGCGACGCGCCCCTACGACACAATCTGCAATCTTCCTACAGCACACGCTGGAATACCGCCACCATCTGGAGCGCGGCGGCGTTAAACAGGTTCATGATCGGGTACGGGTAGACGCCGAGTACCAGCAAGATCGCCAGGAAGGGCACAGTCGCCCACAACTCGGCAGGGCGCAGGTCGGCGAACCCGTGGGCGGCCTCGCCGGTCGGCCCGAGGAAGATCCGCTGGTACATTAGCAGCAGGGCCAGGGCGGTGATGATCAGGCCGATCACCGCCAGGTTGGTGAAGAGCGGCAAGGTGGCCCAGGCTCCACGGAAAATGAAGAACTCACCGACGAAGCCAGCGAGGCCGGGCAGGCCCAGGTTGGCGAACATGGCCACGCCCATCACCCCGGCGAAGGTAGGTGCCACCGTGCGCAGGCCGCCGAGGCCGCTCAGTTCCCAGCTCCCAGTGCGCTTGTGCATGGCACCGGCCAGGTAGAACAGCGCGCCGGTACTCAGGCCGTGGGCCACCATCTGCATCAGCGCACCGTTGATTGCAATCGCCCGCGAGTCCTGCGAGACCCCGACCTGCCCGGCGGCGGCCGCCGCAATCGCCAGCATCACATAGCCCATGTGGTTGATGCTGGTGTAGGCAATCAGGCGCTTGATATCGCCGCCGACATTGGCCAGGGCACCGAAGGATCCGGCCACGATACCCACCAGGGCCAGGGCACCCATCACCGGGGCGAAGGCGTGGGCCGCATCGGGCACCAGGGGCAGCAAGATGCGCAGCATGCCGTACGCGCCCATCTTGCTCATCACAGCGGACAACATGATCGATCCGCCAACCGGAGCCTGGCTGTAGGCGTCGGGCAGCCAGGTATGGAAAGGCCAGACCGCCAGCTTGATCGCAAAGGCGACGAAGATCGCCCAGAAGGCGATGCTGGTGTAGAGCAGCGGGTAGGGGCCGTTCGCCCCGAGCATACGCACCACGCCGATCTTGGTCATGTAGCTATAGATGATCTCGCGCAGGGTGCCGGTGGTGCCCTCCACCGCCAGACCCTGGCCGAGCCGCCCGAGGCTGATCAGGTCGAAGGTGGGCGCGCCGACATTGCGGGTGGCCAGGTAGAGTACCTGGAAGAGCAGCAGCAGGCCGACCGAGCCAGCCATGGTGTAGATAAAGAACTTAAAGGCGGCGTAGCGGCGATTCTCACGGCCCCAGAGCTGGATGATGAAGAAGGCCGGCACCAGGCTGAACTCCCAGAAGATGAAGAAGAAGAAGAAGTTCAGGGCCACAAAGTAGCCGATCATCGCCGCCTCAAGCAGCAGCAACAGGGCGAAGTGCGTTTTAACCCGCTCGGTCACGCCCCAGGATGCAGCCACGGCCAGGGGGGCCATCACCACGGTGAGCAGCACCATGGGCAGGCTCAGGCCATCCACACCCAGGAAGTAGTCGACGCGGATCGCCGTGATCCAGGCGATCTTCTCGGCAAACTGCACCACCCCCTGGCCGTCGGCGGTCGCCGCAGGGCTAAAGCCAGCCGCCACCACGGCGGCGATGGCGATCGGCAGGCCCATCCAGGCGGCGACGCCGATCTTCACCAGGCGATCATCCCAGCGCAGCGCACCGGCCAGGCCGACCAGGGCCATGCCCAGCAGGGGCGACAGCAGCAGCAGCGTCAGCCAGGGCACGCCATCCGGCGAAGACATAAGGTAGGCAGGCATATATTCCTCGTAGGGGCGAAGCATTCGCCATAAATGGGGGGCGGCGCACACTTCACCCTCACCCCAAACAACGCACTGGCATCCCTGATACTACCAATTGGGGCACGGCGAATGCTCCGCCCGGCACCCCAACATTATTTTTTAATCACATACAGGTAGAGCATCGCCAGGGCCAGCGCACCGGCGAATACATAGGCCACATAGTCCTGGGCCTTGCCGGTCTGCAGGCGGCGGGCCTGCCGACCGACGGCGTTCGTTCCGCTGGCCAGGGCGTCCGGCCCATCGTTGAGCAGCGTGTCGTCGATAATAAAGTTCACCCGGCTGATGAAGAGTGTCAGCTTGCCCACGCCGTCCACAATCCCGTCGAGCAGGAGGCTATCGAGGACGGCCCAGGCCAAGGTCAGGATCGCGGTGAGCCGACCGAAGCTGGCCGCGTATAGCTCGTCGATGCGGTACTTCTCGTTCAGCAGGCGGAACATGCCCGGCACCCGCGCATCCAGCGGGTCGGTGTCCTGGGCCGCAGCGAAGGCGCTGCGGTAGGCGAGCCAGCCGGCGGCGATGCCGGATCCCGCCACCAGCAGGGAGATGCCCGCCACCAGCCAGTTGATCTCCGCCACCTCTTGGCCCCACAGGCGAGCCAGCCAGAAGCTGCCGGGGATGTTGTGGAAGGGCAGATTGAAGAGTCCCGCCGTCAGCGCGAAGCTGGCCAGCACCACCAGGGCCGCCGTCATCGTCGGCGACTCGTGCCAGGGGCTGTGGGCGGCGTGAGCGTCGGCGTGGTTAGCGTGGCCGGGGTGATCATCGTGGCCGAGATGATCATCATGCCCGACGGGGTGCGGCTCCGTGTTCACAAAGACCACCGGCTTCTCGCCACGGAACGCGCCGAAGAAGACCAGCAGCCACTGGCGGGTCATGTAGAATGCGGTCAGGAAGGCCGCCAGGGTCAGCACGCCATAGACCACGAAGTTGCCGTCCTCCATGGCGTGGGCCAGGATCTCGTCCTTGCTCCAGAAGCCGGCGAAGGGCACGATCCCGGCCAGGGCCAGATAGCCGATCGAGTAGGTCCAGAACGTCCAGGGCAACTTGGTGCGCAGGCCGCCCATATTGCGGATGTCCTGCGCGGTCTGCTGGGCGGCGTACTCGTCGCGGTGATGCAGCTTCTCGATGGCGACGGTGCCTTCCATCGCGTGGATGACCGCGCCGGAGCCGAGGAAGAGCAACGCTTTGAAGAAGGCGTGGGTGAGCAGGTGGAACATCCCGGCCACCCAGCCGCCGATGCCGAGGGCGGCCACCATAAAGCCGAGTTGGCTGAGCGTGCTGTAGGCCAGAATGCGCTTGATGTCGTACTGGGCCACCGCGATAGTGGCCGCAAACAACGCGGTGAACGCGCCGATGAACCGCACCACCGTCAGGGCGGTGCCGTTATCGGCCAGGAAGATCGGGTAGGTGCGGGCCACCAGAAACACCCCGGCGGCCACCATGGTCGCGGCGTGAATCAGCGCCGACACCGGGGTCGGACCCTCCATCGCGTCGGGCAGCCAGACGTGCAGCGGGAATTGGGCCGACTTGCCGATGGTGCCGCAAAAGAGCAGCAGGGCGATCCCGCTGGCGTGGCTCATGCCCAGCATGCCAGGCTCGCTGCCGATGCGCTTGAGGAATTCGGGGTTGAAGATCTCGCCCTCGCCGGTACCCAGGGCCAGGCTGCCCGCCTGCGTCCACAGGTAGACGAGGCCGACCATCATCAGCACATCGCCGATGCGCGTGGTGATGAACGCCTTGACGGCGGCGCGGTAGGCTTGGGGCCGCTCGTAGAGAAAGCCGATCAGCAGGTACGAGCAGAGGCCCATGATCTCCCAGGCCATGAAGAAGAGCAGCAGGTTATCGGCCATGGTCATCAGCAGCATCGCCGACGTAAACAGCGAGATGAAGCTGAAGAAGCGGCTCTGGCGCGGGTTGCTGGCCATGTAGCCGATCGAGAACAGGTGGATGCAGGTCGCGGTGATCGTCACCATCGCCAGCATCACGGCCACCGGCGAGTCGATGTACACCCCCATGCTGAAGGTGGAGGAGCCAGCGGGTGCCCAGGCGAAGCGCTGGACGACGGCGGGCGCCGGGAAGGTGAACCCCTCGCCTTCCACGACGGCATGGGATGCCCCGGCCACCGCAGCGAGCAGGCCGATCGCCACCAGTGTCGCGGCCAGCATCAGGCCGGTGGCCGTCCACGTGCTGGCCGGCTTGCTCTGGCGCAGCGGGGTGAAGGTGATCAGCGCGAAGCCGAGCAGCGGCAGCGCCGGGATCAGCCAAGCGTATTGCAGGAAGAACGTCATCTGCTCCTCTGTCCACTGACACGGTGACGGGGTGACACAGTGACCGGGTGACACGGTGACGGGGTAACAGCTTTGCTGATTCCCGTATTCCTCTGCCACCGTGTCACCGTGTCACGTTGTCACCCCGTCACATTATCACCGCCCTAACCCTTCAGACTATCCACACTATCGATATTCACCGTGAGCCAGCTGCGGTAGATGGCGATGATCATAGCCAGGCCAACGGCGGCCTCGGCGGCGGCCACGGTGATGATGAAGATGGCGAAGGTTGGCCCGGTGATAAAGCGCGGCTCCAGATAGCGCCAGAAGGCCACCAGGTTAATATTCACCGAGTTGAGCATCAGCTCGACGCCCATGAGTACACCGACGAGGTTGCGGCGCGAGAGGGCGCCGAACAGGCCGATGCAGAACAGGGCGGCGGCCACCACCAGCACCGCCTCAAGCGGGATAGCGCGGGTCATCGGGCATTACCTCCGGTAGCGCAATTAATCGGCCGAATCGGCGGTGACAAGGGCCGCCTGCGCAGCAGTAGCGGTGGCCTGCTGGCGTTGGCGCAGGATATGTTCCTCGGACAGGGTGAGTACGCGGCGGCGGCGCGAGCGCTCCTCAAAGGCAATCACAATCGCGCCGATCAGGGCCACGGTGAGCAGGATGCCGGCCACCTCGAACTGGATCAGGAACTCGTTGACGAAGCCGCGCCCAAGCTCCTCCACCCCCGCGAGCGACTCGGGCGTGCCGGCCGGGCCGGTGGGCAGCGGGAGGTTCCAGTGGTGGCCGACCAGCGTGGGCAGCAGCACGGCACCGAACAGGCCCAACGAAATGATCGCCGCCGCCCACCAGTGCTGCGTGAGCAACCGCTCACCCTCGCTCGACCGGGTCAGCATGATCGCGAACAGCACCAGGATCGAGATTGCCCCGACATAAACCAGCACCTGCACCACGGCGATGAACTCGGCCTCGAGGGTCAGGTAGAGGGCGGCCACCCCGAAGAACGACGCGATCAGCCACAACGCCGCGTGAATGACATTGCGTACCGTCACCACCATCATCGCCGCGCCGATGATCAGGGCCGACAGCAGCCCAAAGATGATTTGAATCAGTAGGTCCATCGTTCCCCACCGTAGGGCCGAAGTATTCGTGCTGTCGCGTAACGATAGCGCGAACGCTTCGGCCTTACACCACGTTGATCAGACTCTCCAGCACCTCGTCGTCCAAGCGTTCGCGCTCAGCCTGCGAATGCGCGAAGATCCGCGCCAGGTAGAGGTAGGCCCCCAGATTCATGGCCAGCGTCACCACAAAGGCCACCGCCCAGCGTACCAGGGGCGACCAGCCCTCCACAAAGGCGAGACCATCGGCCGCGCCCCACTTCGTCAGCGCCACCCAGACCGCCGCGCTGATCACATTCACCAGGGTCAGCGGGATCAGGAACTTCCAGCCGAAGTCCATCAACTGGTCGATGCGCAGGCGGGCGAAGGCCCCGCGAATCCAGACCATCACAAAGAAGAAGAAGTAGGTCTTAGACAGAAAGTAGACCACGCCTAGCACGCCGGCCAGCACATTGAAGACCCAGCCACCCTGCGGGTTCACAGGCGTGATTGCCTGGGCGTAGAGCCAGCCCACGCCCGGCCCCTGCCAGCCGCCGAAGAAGATGACCGAGGTGATCGCGCAGAGCAGGAAGTTGAGCACATACTGGGCCAGGTAGAACAGGCCGAACTTCATGCCGCTGTACTCGGTCATATAGCCGGCGACGATCTCCGAGTCGGCCTCGGGGATGTCGAAGGGGGTGCGCTCACCCTCGGCCAGGGCGGCGATAAAGAAGGCCACGAAGGCCAGAAAGCCCACCGGCGTGAAGATGAACCAGCCCAGCCCCCAGTCCGGCACGCTGGCCACATCTCGGCTGCTGATAAACAGGCCGCCCTGGTAGCTGATCATATCGACGATTGAGAGGCTGCCCGTGATCAGCACGAGGGCCAGCAGGCTGATCACGGCGGGGATCTCGTAGCTCACCATCTGGGCCACGGCCCGCATTGCGCCAATCAGGGCGAACTTATTGCTCGACGCCCAGCCGGCCATCAGCAGGCCCACGGCGCTCACCGAGGAGATCGCGAAGAAGAAGAGCAGGCCGATGTTCAGATCGACCGGCACCATGCCCGGCCCCCAGGGCAGCACGACGAACATAAACATCGTCGGGGCCACCACCACGCAAGGGGCGATGAAGTGGACCCAGTGGTCGGCGGCGTCGGGGACGATGTCCTCCTTGGTGAAGATCTTCACGCCGTCGGCCAGGGGCTGGAAGATACCCTCGGGGCCAACCCGGTTCGGCCCGACCCGGTCCTGCATGCGGGCGATTGCCCGCCGCTCGTACAGGGTCAGGAAGAGCATCTGGAAGGGCGCAATCGCGAAGAGGATCACGGCAACGATCAGGTAGCCGATCAGCGCGATCGCCCAACTCGGCCAGTTCCAGCCGAAGGTCGTATTGATCACCTGGTTGACGACATCTTGCATGAGCTGTTCTCTCGCCGTAACGGCGTGTGGCGAGCGCCACCTATTCGCTGTTGCCCTGCTCGGCAGCCTTCTTGGCCGCGTTGGCCGCCTTGATTGCCGCCAGCTTGGCCGCCTTCGCATCGGTCGGGGGCAGCTCGGCGGGCACCTCGGCGGGCGGGGCGGCGGCACCCGCCTGCTTGGCCGCGTTGGCCGCCTTGATCGCTGCCAGCTTGGCCGCCTTCGCATCGGCTGGGGACAGCTCGACGGGTGCCTTGGCGGGCGGGGCGGCGACACCCTTATTCGCGTTGGCCGCCTTCATCGCCGCCAGCTTGGCCGCCTTCTCCTCCGGCGTCAGCTTGGCGGCGGGCGCGGCGGGCGCGGCGGGCGCAGGTGCCGCAGCGGCGGGCGCGGCGGCAGCGGCAGCCGCCAGTTCCAGACGGCGGGCCTTAATCTTCTCGGTCAGAACCGCCGCAAGGCCGATCACATCGGGGCGACGCTTGATGCTGCCCTGAAGCTTCTTCATGGCCCCGGCCTGCACCTCGGCCCAAAGGTCGGGGGCAATGCTGGCGTAGTACGAGATCGGGCGGTTTAGCTGCGCCTTACGCATCGTCAGCGAGACCCGATCCGCAGTGGACAACTCATACACATGATCCATCTTGATCGAGTCAAAGGGGCAGACCTCAGCGCAGAACCCGCAGCTCATACAGGCGTCGTACTCAATAATAAACTCCGTCGCGGCCGGCACCATCTTGCCAGTGACCGGATCCTTCGCCTGCGTGATATGGATCACCTGGGGCGGGCAGATCCGCTGGCACTGGTAGCACCCGGTACACAGCTCGTGGCCGCTCTCATCATCGTAGAGCAGCACCGGCATGTTCCGGTACGTCTGCGGAAGCGGCAAGCGCTCGTCGGGGTACTCGACCGTGAAGGTGCCGTGGATCTGGCTGAAGTTTTCGTTCTTGTGGAACGAGCCAGCCCAGTGATCCCAGACCACCTTGAGCCCTTGGATCAGGCCCTGCCCGACGCGCAGTTTCCCCCGGCGCCGATCCATGACGATGATATTCCCACGCGGTATGTCCATCTCGACCCTTATATGGGAGCGATCTGGGGAGGGCCGGCCCTCCCCAGATCGCTCCCCCCGCTATCGATCGACCTCGCCCATCACGATATCGATACTGCCCAGGATCACCACCACATCGGCGACCTTATAGCCCCGGCACATATCGCCGAGGGGCGTGAGGTTGATAAACGAGGGCGCACGCACCTTGTAGCGATAGGGCTTAGTGCTGCCGTCGCTTACCAGATAGAAGCCCAATTCGCCCTTAGGCGTCTCGACGCGGGCGTAGACATCGCCCACCGGCGGGCGCACATTCTGGCGGGCCTTGGGGTTCATATGGCCGCCCTGCGCGTCGGGCAACTGCTCGATAATCTGCTCGATGATCCGCTTGCTCTGGCGCATCTCCTCGATTCGCACCAGGATGCGGTCGTAGACATCGCCCACCGATCCGACCGGCACATCAAAATCGAAGCGGTCGTAGATGCTGTAGGGCTCGGCCTTACGAATGTCGTAGGCCACACCGGAGCCGCGCAGCACCGGCCCAGTGACGCTATAGGCCAGGGCCAACTCCTGAGGCAGGATGCCGATGCCCTCAGATCGCTGGAGCAGGATCTCGTTCTCGCGCAGCAGGCGCTCCATCTCATCGACAAAGCCCGGCATCGCCAGCAGCAGATCCTTCAGGCGCGGCATAAAGTCGGCCGGCAGATCGCGGGCCACCCCGCCGAAGCGGAAGTAGTTGCACATCAGGCGGGCACCGGAGGCCGACTCGAAGAGGTCGAGGATCTTCTCGCGCTCGCGCATGCCGAAGGCGAGCTGAGTCTGCCAGGCACCCATATCGTTGATCAGAAAGCCCAGCGCCCCGGCGTGGTTGAGGATGCGGGTCAGTTCAACCATCAGCACACGGATATACTCGGCGCGCTCGGGCACCTCGATCCCGACCAACTTCTCCACCGCAATGGCATAGGCGTGGTTATTGGCCATCGCGTTGAAGTAGTCCAGCCGGTCGGTATAGGGCATATTCTGCTGGTAGGTGTTCATCTCCGCGAGCTGCTCGTGGTTGCGGTGCAGATAGCCGAAGACCGGCTTGAGATCAGTGATCGTCTCACCGTCCACCGTCACCAGCATACGGAACACACCGTGGGTCGAGGGGTGCTGCGGCCCGATATTGATCTGGAGCTCTTCCGTTTTCAGCATACCTGAGTAAACCCATCGGGGAGGGTTCTCAAAGGAGGGTCAAGCCCTCCCTTGAACCCTCCCGCTTACTCCTCTTCGCCAATATACTTATCGCCCTGCTTGGGGAAATCCCTACGCATCGGGAAGCCCTCGAACTCGTCCCACATATAGATGCGACGGAGGAAGGGGTGGCCGACGAACGTGATCCCGTAGAGGTCGAACGCCTCGCGCTCGTGGAAGTTTGCCCCCGGCCAGTGGGGTGTGAGCGAGGGCACTTGGGGCGACTCGCGTGGCACGCGGGCCTTGAGCGCCAGGGAGGGGCCGCCCTCGACGTGGTAAAAGCGGTAGACCAATTCAAAGACCCCGTCGGCGAGGTAGTCCACCACACAGATATCGGAGAGGAAGGCGTAGCCCAGGGTATCGCGCAGATACAGGGCGGCCTCGATGATCCGATCTGCGTCCACCAGCGCATCGGCGGTGGTGAAGGGCGGCGGGGCGTGGCCGTGGGCGGGCGGCGGGGCGAGGTGCAGCGGGTACGCCTCCTGCAGCAGGCCGGGGAGATCGCGGCCCAGGAGCGCGCGCAGGTCTTCAGCCCTCAGATTAGGCATCGGACACCTCACCGCGCTTAAGATCATTGGCGGCGATTTCGGGGGACATACCACGAGCCTTGAGGGCGGACTCCAGTTCAATCGCGGGATCCATAATCGGGAAGCGGCGGGCGATCTGCGGGTGCTCAAGCTGGCCGCTCTTATGCTCGCCATTTTCAGGCGAGGTGTACGGGCTCAACAGCGGCAGGCCGCCCACCGGATCCACCAGCTTGCCATCAACCTCAAGGCCCATGGCCCCGAAGGTCGGCACCGGGAAGTCCTGCATCTGCGGCTTCTCACCCTTGCCATACCAGCGCAGATGGCCAAGCTTCTGGCCGTCGATCTGCTCTTGGAGGGTAATCAGCGCGTGCATCAGCGCCTCGGGGCGCGGCGGGCATCCGGGGATGTAGACATCCACGGGCAAGAACAGGTCAACCCCGCGCACCACATTGTAGCCGTCGCGGAAGGGGCCGCCGGAGGTGGCGCAGGCACCCATCGAGATCACGTAGCGCGGCTCGGCCATCTGGTTGTAGAGCCGCACCACCTGGGGCAACATCTTCTTGGTGACGGTTCCGGCGACGATCATCAGGTCGGACTGGCGCGGCGAGGCGCGGAACAGTTCGGCCCCGAAACGTGCGACATCGTAGCGGCTCAGGCCGAAGGCCATCATCTCAATGGCGCAGCAGGCCAAGCCAAACGACATCGGCCAGATCGATGAGCGCCGCCCCCAGTTGTAGAAGCGGTTGACCGTCGAGAGGAAGATCCCCTGCTGCTCAAGGTCTTGCTGAAGGTTGTTTACGTCTGCCATATATCCCATCCGGGGGAGGGCCAGGGAGGGCCAAGCCCTCCCTGAAATCCACCCCTACACCCACTCCAGGGCACCTTTGCGCCACTCGTAGACTAGCCCGGCGAAGAGCATGACCAGGAAGACCGCCGCCGCCGCGAAGCCGTACACCCCTAGCTTATGGAAGGCCACGGCCCACGGGTAGAGGAAGACGACCTCAATATCAAAAACCACGAAGGCCAGGGCGTAGAGGTAGTACTGGGCCTTGAACTGCATCCGGATATCGCCAATCACCTCGAGTCCGCACTCGTAGGTAGATTGCTTCATTGGCGTCGGTCGTTTGGGGCGGAGGAAGAAGGCGAGAACCAGGGGGGCGAGCGGAAAACCTAGCGAGGCAACGAAGAAAACACCAATAAAGGCATAGTTCGCGAGCATCGCGGGAGTCCTCCGTGGCTATACAGTACTCAGTTGGGCGCGGGAAGTATAGCACAGCATACGGGGCGATGCAAAACGGGGCAATTCTAAGGGTTCGCTTCCTGATGCCAAATAGTGCGTATTGTAAAAAAAATCACAATGGCAATGTAGTTCACTACAATGGTGATCTCTTAACCAGAGATAGCGAATCAAGCACTCTGCGCCATAATATGGGTGGGAAGAGGGGCGGAGATCTAGCGCACCACCAGCTTCAACTCGACGCGACCGACGCGGATCACGTCGCCATCGTTTACCTCGGTGGAGGCGCGCACCTCAAAGCCATTGAGGTAGGTGCCGTTGGTGCTGTTCAGATCCTCCAGCGACCAGACACCATCGCGGCGCTCAAGGCGGGCGTGTTCGGACGAGAGGAAGGTGTCATTGAGGGCTACCTCCGTCTCGGTGCTGCGACCGATCAGCATCACCGGGCTCAGCGGGAAGACCTTCCCGACCGGGATGCCAGTCTGCCCCGAGCTGGTCACCACCAGTTGCCCGTAGGGGTTCTGCTGCGCCGGGGACGCCGGGCCGGCGCGCAGATCGCGCGAGACCACCCGCACTACCTGCCAGAGGAAGAAGTAGAGCAGGAAGACCACGGCCACGCGCAGGAGCAGGATAATCACGCCAATCGAGAGGTTCGCGATGTCGAACATAATCATCGTCACCGTAGGGGCGCAGCATTCGGCCTTGTCACTTTGTGACAAGGCCGAATGCTGCGCCCCTACTCTTTAAACGTCATCTCCAGGCCGCCGAGCGAGATCACATCGCCATCGCGCAGGGCCGTTTCATTCACCCGTGCGCCGTTAACAAAGGTGCCGTTGGTGCTGTTCAGGTCGGTGACCCAGAAGCGGCGGGCCTTGTAGCGCAGCTGGGCGTGGTGCCGCGAGACGCGGGTGTCCTCCAAAATAATATCGTTGCCGAGGCCGCGCCCGATGGTGGCGGTGGTACTCTCGACGGGGATCGGCTGCGGGCCGGTCGTGGTCTGGAGCAGCAGCATCGCGTGGCCCCGGCGTACGGGGGCCACCAGTGTCGCCGTAGCCGACATCACCTGGGTCGTCTCGGCTGTCTGCGCGTTAGCCAGATCCGCCACCACCTGGATGCTGCGCTTGGGCACCGCCGCCTCCTCGGCGAGGGCGACTCGCGGATGCTCCAGCATGGTGAACCCGCGCTCGGCGGCGAGGTCGCTCAGGTAGGTGGCCATCTCTTGCTCAAGCTGGGCGCGCACCGGCTGGAAGGCGGCGAAGTCCTGCGGGTGCAGGTAGGCCCGGTAGAAACTGGGCACAATCACACGCTTGACGCTTATCGACTGCTGACTCTCCATGGCCCGCTCCAGGCGGCGCGCAATCTCAATCGGCTGCACCGGGCTGCGGAACAGCCGGGCCACCGACCCCTCGACCATCTGTTCCATCAGCTGCTCAAAGCGGCTCAGGGCAGACATAGGCACCTTTGAAGGGATGAGGGGCGAGGGGTGAGGGGCGAGGGGTGAAGAAAAATACGGTTCATCCTTGCATCCTTCATCCTTCATCCTTTCGATTTCACAGCCTCACCCAAATAAACCGGCTCCAGCGCCACGAGGTCATCGCACTCACCGTTTTGGAGGCGCTGCCAGGCTAGATCGGCCAGGAATCCGGGGCGGCGCAGGGTGGCGGCGGGCGAGGGAAAGAGCGCCCGCTCGCCAAGTGCGGCCCGGATCTGCCCGCGCACCTGGTCGTTGAGGTCGCCGCAGAAGAGCGCGCGGTCGACGACCTCGGCGCAGAGCGCGTCAAGGCCGACGTTACGGTCGGGGCCGCAGCGCGCGATCCCATCGCCGAAGACAAACTCAGCGCTGGCGAAGCGCTCACGGCCCAGGCGGATCAGCGGGTAGATCGGCATATCGCGGCGCTGCTGCTGGTAGGCCAGCGCCTCCAGGCTGCTAACCCCGAAGATCGGCAGGTCGCCAGCGAGGGCCAAGCCCTTGGCCACGCTCATGCCGACCCGCAGGCCGCTCCAACTGCCCGGCCCGAGGGCGACCGCCACTGCCCGCAGCGACTCGTGGTTCGCACCGACGTGGCGCAGCAGCAGATCGAGTTGGGGCAGGAGTTGGGCGCTATGGTGGCGGCCCGAGACCCAGGCGCACTCGGCCAGAAGTTCGCCCCCGTCGCAGAGGGCGATGCCGGTAATGGTGGTGGCGGTGTCGATGGCGAGTAGCATTGTTGCGTGTTGCATGCGGAAGGTTATGGGTTGCATGCGCGCATGCAACCCATAACCTCCCGCATTACCCGAAGGTTATTCCTTTAAAGCGGTCGAGCAGATCGATGTAGCGTTGGCCGTGGGGGGCCAGGCGCAGGCGGCGCTTGGTCTCGCTGAGGTGCTGCATGTAGATGGCCATATGCTCGGCGGGCAGCATGGCGGCGGCGCGCTCGGGCCACTCGATCAGGCAAACCCCGTCGCCGGCCCAGAGTTCATCGAGGCCGATGGTGGTCAACTCGCCCGCCTCGGCGATCCGGTACAGATCGACGTGGTAGATCGGCATGTGTCTGTGGGCAGCGCCCGAGCGATACTCGTTCACCAGCACGAAGCTCGGGCTGGTCACCAAGTCGGTCGACTCAAGCCCGCGCGCCACGCCCTTGACCAGATGGGTCTTGCCGACGCCGAAATTCCCGATCAGCAGAACGAGGTCGCCCGCAGCGAACTGCTCGCCGAGGCGCTGGCCGATCCGCTCGGTCTGCGCGGGGCTATGACTGATAAAATCAAGATCGTGAACCGCCTGAGTGGCGGGCAGCCTATGCTCGCTCATAGGTGCCATTGTAGCACGGGCGGGGGGATATCAGGCAGCAGGCAACCGGGAGCGGGCGATAGCGCCCATAGTCTGGCGGTTGCCGATTGCCGATTGCCGATCACGGCTTCTCGGTAGAGACCCGATGCGCTAGCCGCCAGGGCAGCCCCGGCAGCAGGCCAGCGAGCAGGCCGGTGGCGACAATTGCCTGGGTCAGAGCGGCAATCGTGTCGGGAGTGCGGATGACCAGGGGGAAGACCACGGGGATGATCCAGCTAAGAACCAGCGGATACCAGGGCCAGTCGCGACGCCAGCGGATGACCACGAAGGCGACCGCGATGGCGATATAGACCACCGAGATCGGGTAGATCAGGGTATTCACAAGCAGAGCCAGGCCGAAGGCATCGCCTCGTCCGTGGCGATACCAGAGGAGCAGCGCCAGCAGGCCAAGGATCGGACCGACGGGCGGGAAGAGCAGCGGTCGGTCGGGGATGGCGCTGGTGTAGCCGCCGAGTCCGGCGATCCACTGGGCATAGATCTGTGGCCCGGCGATCAAGGCGGCCCCGCCCCAGAGGGCCGCGCTGATCGCGGCAAAAAGGGCCAGCAGGTGCCAGCGGCGACCAGAAAGCGCGCTGAGCAGCAGCCATGCGACCGGCAGCACGCCCACCTGAGGCTTGAGCATCACCAGGGCCAGCAGCACGGCGGCGCGGATATCGCGGCCCTCGCTGAAGGCATGCTCGGCCCAGATCAGCCCCACCAACACCAGCATGGTGGTCTGCCCGATCCAGATCCCCTGGGTGAATGGCAGCCAGAGGATCAGCCAAGGCATGCCAACCCGCCCGCTACGCAAGCGGACCCAGCGCTCAAAGCCAATAGCACAAACCAGGAGCATGATCGTGCTGCTGATCGGCCATGGCAAAAGCGCCAGGGGGGTGGCCAAAAACAGCGTGGGCGGCGGGTAGGCATACCAGCCGACGTGAACCATGGTGTTGGGAAAGACAGGGTGCGGATAGCTCCCGTAGGGATTGCCGCCAGCCAGCCAAACCTGGATGCCAGCCATCAACGAGCGCCAGTCTGCGAAGATTGCCTGCACCGTGCCCTCGCTTTTGCTCAAGGGGCTGGACGGCAAAAGACGCCGACCGGCCTGATGACCGGCTCAACATAGCGGATCGCGGTTACCCACAGTTCAGGCGATCTCAAGGGCGGTGATGGGGTGATGCAACTGGCGGACCGATGGTAGGCTACCGCAGAGTACAATCTGTGGCTGGCTCAACTCGGCGGCGGTGCGCTGGGCCTCGGGGCTGAATCGCCCGTCCACGGCAAGCAGGTAGCCGGTGTTCGCATGGCTCAGGCGCAGCAACTCGGCCAGATCCTGCACATCGCAGGCGCTAATCAGGGGGCGCTGCTGGGCTAAGATCAGCACCTCACCCTCGGGGGATTCGGCAAGCAGCAACCAGCGGTTCGCCCGCAGTTGCTCAATACAGATCAGATGGTAGCCCGCGTCGCGTACCATCGCAGACAGGTGGATAGCTGCTGGAATCATGCCGTATCTCCGGGCACAGAGGACTCCGCTCTGGGGGTCAGGCTAGAGCCCTGGTATACGCCCAAGATTCGCCGGCATTGATAGTTTCGGTCAGGCGGGCGAGTATGGAGGGCGGGAAACTGAGGAAGCACACACAATATCCCGAAGCCTAGCGTTTTATCGCATAGCCTCACGGTTTGGTAGGGCCGCCCTGCTGGGTTCCACTACTGAGAGGAGTATACCATAAGTCTACTACTGGCTAGTATGGCACTACCGCAAAAGACGTTCATGCGCGGGGCGCACACCGCCGCGATGAACATGGTCGCTGATGCCCGGCTATCGGCTATCGGCTATCGGCTATTTTCACATCAGTCACGCTGTCGCGGCAACGTTCGCCGGGGGCTGAAGCCCCCGGCGAGGTCTACGACGGCCGCTGAAGCGGCCTGTCTGAGGCCGCTTCAGCGGCCGTCGTAGACCTCGCCCGCCCGTTTACGGGCCGGGCGCTCAGCCGGGCAGCGTGCCTTTTGCGGTAGTGCAAAAAAACCTTTGCGCCTTGGAGCCTTGGCGTCAAACGCGATCTCGGTGTGACGCCAAGGCATACGAGAGGTACACGATGCCCAGATATTCACTTGCCCGTCTGCTTTTGCTCGTCATACTCAGCCTGGTGATCAGCGGATGTAGCAGCCCCTCCTTCCCATTGGCGGCGCAGGCCGAACACGTATGCGCCGCGAGTGCCTATGTGGAACTGACCAACACGGGGGCGCAAGCGTTGCGACTCGAAGGCTGGGTACTTCGTGACAGTGACGGGAAATACACGCTACCGACCCGGCTGCTGGCTCCCCAGGCCAGCCTACGCATCTGGCGCGGTGCGGGTCTGAACGACGACGCAAATCTCTATTTGGCGCATCCCAAGGTAACATGGGACTTGATCCACAACGATAGCCCCAGCATTGAGCGTCCGACCTTCTGGCCGTGGGATTTAGTGCACACCTTCTTCTTCGCATGCAACCTAGACTTGGTTCGATGACATTGACGCAGCAGGCTGTGGAAGCGGTGGTGCCCTGACCACCATTAAGCAAACACCTACCGCTGTGATACGGTAAAACCAACTCTCTCCGACAGGCTGCTAGAGCATCACCATGCCGGTCGTATCATGCGCGTTCTGGTTCGTGCGCTGATGGTGTGATTGCCGATGATGGTTCCATCATCCTGGAGCCTCCAGAGCATTGATACCAGTCATCCATAGGTGTGCGAATTGTGCGGTCAGTATCCTCATCAGACAACCATGCGGCTCCGCCACACAACACCCGATGAAAATGGCCACGGATGCCCGATTATCGGCTATCGGCTATCGGCTATTTTCACGTTAGATCGTCCACAATATCTGTCCGATCAGGCTGCCCAGGCAGCCCATGCCGATCAGGAAGAGCAGCAGGGCTAGGCGCAGCGACCAGACCTTGACCCGGCGCATGCCCTCGCGGGCGCGGCGCATGGAGCTGAGGTTGTTTTCCTGGTAGGGGTTGGCCCGTGGGTACTGCACCGCCAGGGCTGCGAGCAGGGCCAGGAAGAGGGCTACCAGGGCGCTGCTGCCCAGCCAGCGCACGCTGAGGTCGCGGAGGTAGGGCGGGGTGGGGTTGGCGCTGAAGGCGAGGAAGGCGAAGAGTGCGCCGTACAGTCCGGTGATGAGTTGGGTCAGCGTCTTCGCCCCTTCCTCTAGCCGATCCAGGTTCTTGCTCTGCTGTTCGGCGAACCAGGCCCGTAGCTGGCGATCTTCCTCGGTTTCTGGCCCAACTGGACGCATAGCGATTACCTTTTCTTGGTGACGGTTACCTTGTAGTATTCGGGGCAGGCCGGGCGCGGGTGCGGGTTGCGGCAGGGCAAGCTGTAGATCTCCTCGTCGCTGCGGTAGATCACCTGCTGCTTGAACTGGTCAATCTCGTCGCGGGTCCAGGTGTTGATGTAGCCGCAGTTCGGGCAGGTGTAGGTAATCTTGTCATCGCTCATTGTGTCTCTCCAGGTGTTATAGCAACGGCCCCACCAGGCTGCGGAAGGGCTCGGCCAGGGTCTCAGGATCCACGGCACCGCCGCGTAGACGGGTGGCCAGGGCGCGCAGGGCGGCGGCCGCATCGAGCCAGGGCGAGCCCGGTGCCTTGCCGGCGGCAGCTTGGTTGGCTACGTCCTCCAACCGCGTGGCGAATTCGGCCCGCTCCTGCGGGCCAACCTGCGGATTGCTCAGGGCGGCGGCGGTGGCTTGGATGAAGGGTAGGATCTGGGTGATGACCGAGGTGAGGATGGGGCGCTGCGCAGGCGGGACGACCTCCAGCATCGTTGCCAGATGACCAGCCATTGCGTTGGCTTCCTCATCCTCAGGCACGTCCTCGTCCTTGTCAGGGGTACCGGCGATGCTGCGCTCCATATTCTCCAGTGCGCCGATGAACATGTCCGGCAGTCCGGCACGGAGTTGGGTGGCCCGTGCGGCCATTCCTGGCTCATCGCGCAGCCAGAGTTGGAGCAGGTGCAGGAACTCGTTGGTCGCCGGGATGGGCAGCGGGCGCACGGCCCGCAGCAGCGCCAGGTCGGCGGCCAACGCCTCGCGTGCATCCCCGTCGCCCTCGCGGATTATCCCGACCACGGTGTTGCACGTCGCGTTGAGCAGGGCCGCCAGGCTATCCTCATCGCGCTCGCCATCGCGCCAGGCAATGATCGCGTCGCGCAGACCGGGCGGCGGCGCGCCAGCGAGCGCCGCCTCCATTTGCTGGATAATGCTGGCAACCTGCGCGGCATCGGAGGCCGCGCCCATGCCCTGGAGGAGATCGAAGCTTGTGCGCGCATTGTGCAGCGCGGTCGCATGGTCGCCCTGGCGAAATTGAAGACCAGCCATATTTGCCAGGGTGGCGCTCTTGCCTTTGATGTCGCCCAGGCTCTCCTGGATGCGGAGGGACTGCTCGTAGAGGCCCATGGCCCCCGCCAGGTCGCCCCGCGTCACCCGCACATACGC
>SESH01037017.1_pt1 | contig 18156 bp, 11 predicted proteins | sample 3171561 | NCBI WGS metagenome assembly SESH01 (sample SAMN10866947, study PRJNA518727) | freshwater metagenome | biome: subpolar coniferous forest; feature: holomictic lake; material: water; isolation source: holomictic Lake 442 2011 16.5 m and 2014 13 m | place: Canada: near Kenora, Ontario
GACGTGGGCTAAGGAGGCTCCTGCATTCCTACCGGGCGAACTCTGGCCGGATAACAACGGGGTTCACGTCAACGCCCACGGTGGCGGCGTGCTCTACCACGATGGCACCTACTATTGGTTTGGCGAACACAAGATCGCCGGGCCCGAGGGCAACTCCGCGCAAGTTGGCGTCTCGGTCTATTCCTCGATCGATCTCACCCACTGGAAAAACGAAGACATTGCCCTGAAAGTGTCGGATGACCCGAAGAGCGACATCGCCATGGGCTGCATCCTCGAGCGCCCGAAAGTCATCTTCAACGCGAAGACCGGCAAGTTCGTCATGTGGTTTCACCTCGAGCCCAAGGGCCAGGGCTACCTCGGGGCCCGCAGTGGAATCGCCGTCGCGGACCGTGTCACCGGTCCCTATCGGTATATCGAGAGCCTCCGCCCCAATGCCGGCGTCTGGCCGCTGAACGTCCCCGCGGCGCTGCAGACCCCGCTGACACCGGCGGAAGCCGCCAACTTGTCGAAACTCCAGCTGCGCGGCGGACCAGTGCCGGGCTACCCGACTGACCTGGTTTTCCGGCGTGATTTCACCGGCGGGCAGATGGCGCGCGACATGACCCTCTTCGTCGACGACGACGGCGCCGCCTACCATGTCTATGCCTCCGAGGAAAACGGGACTCTCCATATTTCGCAGCTGAGCGACAACTTTCTAAAACCGGCCGGAAAATATGTGCGCGTCTTTCCCGGTGGCTTCAATGAGGCGCCGGCTTTATTCAAGCATGGCGGCAAATACTGGCTGTTCACGTCCGGCTGCACGGGCTGGGCACCAAATGCCGGCCGACTTGCGGTCGCCGATTCCATCTGGGGGCCGTGGACCGCGCTCGGCAATCCGTGGCTTGGCCCGAAGGCCGACACCGATCTTAGCTTTGATTCGCAATCGACCTTCGTCCTGCCCGTGGCGAATAAGCCCGGCAGCTTCATCTTCATGGCCGACCGCTGGCGCCCCGACAATCCCATCGACGGTCGCTATATCTGGTTGCCCGTGCACTATCGGGCCGACGGCGGGCCGAATGTGGAATGGCGCGACTCGTGGGACCTCAGCGTATTTGCCAACACCGGCACGCAACCATGAGACTAATTCTGTTTTTCGCGCTTTTAATGCTTCCCGCGCTGCTCGCGGCAACACCGAAGACGGGCGAAGTGCGGCTCCAGGCGGGGCGAACCACGCTCTTCGTCGACGACCAGCCCGTTGTCCCGGACTTCTACGCGCTCACGCACGCCTACGGCGCGCGCTGGAGTTGGGAGGAAGTGCCGCAGCGCAACCTCAAGAACTTTGCCGACCTGGGCTTCCGGTTGTTTCAACTCGATCTCTACTTCGAGGACATCTGGCGGAAGGACGTGGCCGCGCTCGACCTCGCGAAGGCGCAGCACCAGATCCGCGGGTTGCTCGAGGTGTGTCCTGACGCGGGCATCGTCATGCGCATCCACGTCAACGCGCCGTTTTGGTGGAACGAGGCCCACCGCGAGGAATGCGCCACGTATGCTGATGGTCCGGTCGACCAACGCAGCTACGGTCCACCCTTCAACAACGAGGATGGCGATGTCGATCGTCCGCTGCGCGCCAGTCTGGCATCGCTCAAGTGGCGGCACGAGGCAGGCGAGAAACTGCGCGAGTTCTGCCGGCGGCTGGCGGCGACGCCCGAGGGTGATGCCGTGATCGGCATGCATGTGAGTGGCGGGGTGTATGGCGAGTGGCACAACTGGGGCTTCATCGACCACGATCCCGACACCAGTCCCGCCATGACGGCGTATTTCCGGGACTGGTTGCACAAGAAGTACGGAAACGATAGCGCGCTGCGGCGGGCCTGGCGCAGCGACCGGCACACGCTCGCCACGGCAACCGTGCCCGATCTCGCCGAGCGCGAGTTCACCGGCGACGGCATCTTCCGCGACCCGCAGCAGGAGCAGCGCGTGATCGACTATTTCACCGCGCAGCACGAGGTCGTGGCCGAGGATATCGAGGAGTTCACCGGTATCGTGAAACACACGTGGCCGCGGCCGCTGATCGTCGGTGTGTTCTACGGCTACCTTCACATGACGTTCTGCCGCCAGGCCGCCGGCGGACATCTCGCGATCGAGCGCATCCTGAATTGCCCGACGATCGACTACCTCTCGGCGCCCCAATCCTACTGGGGCCCCACGCAGAACGCCGGTGGTTCGGGCAACTCGCGCGGACTGATCGAGTCGACGCAACTGCACGGCAAACTCTGGCTCGATGAGCTTGACAACGGGCACATCCAGAAGAAAACCGCGCTCGATCCGGTCCGGAACTCAGGGAAATTTGATCCAGAGTACGTGCCCGTGCTGCAGCGCAGTGCACTTCTCCCCCTCATGCGGGGCGGCGGGCTGTGGTACTATGACTTTGGCCCGCGCGAGAGCTTTGGCTGGTGGGACAGCCCCGCCTATCTGGAGGGCATCCGCAAGGTGAAGGGCATCTTCGATGCGCGCCTCGGGCAGGAACACGCGCCCGTGGCCGATGTGCTCTATGTCTGGGACCAGGAGAGTTTCTATTACGTGAAGAACCGCTTCACGCCGGTCGCCTATGATCTTATCGACCAGGCCGCCGAGGAAGCGCTGCGCGCGGGGGCGGCCGGCGATCACATTTACCTGTTCGACCTCGGGCGGGTCGACCTGCGCCGCTACCGCGCCGTCATGTTCATGAACGTGTACAAACTGAGCGCAGCCCAGCGGGATTTCATCCATCGCGTGGTGGCGCGCGACGGCCGCACGCTGATCTGGAACTACCTGCCCGGCTACACGGATGGCGCGCGCAACAGTCTGGCGTTTGTCGAGGAGTTGACTGGGTTCGCGCTCGCACCCCACGCCACGACGCATGGGCCGACGGTGCGGATCGAGCTAGGAGGCGGCGAATATTCCTGGAAGGAGGCCGTTGTGCCCATGGCGGTGATCGCGGAACCCGGCATCGAAATTTTGGCCCGTCTGAAGGACTCCGGCGAGCCTATCGTCGCACGGAAAGTTTCAGGTGACGCAACGCACGTTTTCTCGACTCTGCCGTTGCACGACACGGCGTTTTTCCGCGCGCTCTTCCGGCGGGCGGGCTGCCATGTCTACAACGACACCAATGATTTCACCTACGCGAACTCCGGTCTGCTCATGGTGCATACGCGCACCGGAGGCCAGCGCACGCTGCATCTGCGAAACGGCAAGGACATCTCGCTCGAGCTTCCGCCCTTCTCGACCTGGCTGCTCGATGCTAACTCCGGGGAAGTCCTACTGAAATAACCACGACATGCACCTCCGGCAGTGAACGCCATGCCCGCTAGCATCGTCCTTTCCCCCTCGAAATCCTGTCACCCAACCACCTCCGCCAAGATGCCAACGATGATTTTGTTTCCCCGGATAGGCCGCGCTGCCCTGCTGGTCGCACTCGCCTCGCCGCTGATCGCCGCCTCAGCCTACGAACCCCGCCAGGACGACCGTCCGGAATTGATCGCAGGGGACGAGCCGGGTTTCCAGCGCATCTTTGACGGCCGCTCTTTGGAGGGCTGGGACGGAAATCCCGCGTACTGGCACGTGGAAGATGGCGCACTCGTTGGCGAAATCACCCCCACCACCCTGATCAGGAGCAACACTTTTATTATCTGGCGCGGCGGCCGGCCCCGGGACTTCGAGTTGAAACTGGAATACCGCGTTACGCTCGAGGGCAATTCCGGCATCAACTACCGGAGCGCACGCATCGCGGATCCCGTCACTCCTGGCAACGCCTTCGCGATGCGGGGTTATCAGTTCGATCTCGACGGCCACAACCGTTACACGGGCAATAATTATGAGGAAAAGGGGCGGCTTTTCCTCGCCGAGCGCGGCCAGCTGACGCACGTCGTGGGTGGTCGGACACCCATCCTGCTTGCCTCCATCGGCAGTCCGGCGCAGACGGACTCCGCCCAACTCCCGGGCTGGAATGCCGTGCATGTTATTGTGCGGGGCAACGTCCTGATTCATTCTCTCAATGGCCGACTACTCAGCGTGGTAATTGACGACGATGAAACCCATCGCCTCATCGACGGGGAGATCGGCGTGCAAGTACATGTCGGCCCGCCAATGAAGGTGGAGTTCCGGAATATCCGGCTGAAAAACTTAGCTCCAGCCACGCCGGGAAGCGCGCGATGATCGGCACAGTCTAGATTTCCCAGTCCCATGCATGCATTTTCAATCCAACGGCCAGCCCTTTCTGCAATGGCCAGACAGCTGGAAGCTAAACTATGATGTGTCTTCCAACTCTATTTGTCATCGCGCGGTGCGCGCTGCGCACTGTGGCGATCCATTGCTTATCCTTCGCGACAAGCCCGGACTCGGTCATGAATGCTGGATTGCTTCGTCGCCCCACGAGGTGGGGCTCCTCGCAATGACAAGTTTGAAGCCACCCCTCACCCCCAAATCCCATGAAAATCTCCTCCATTCTTTGGTTCACCCTCGGGCTGGCGACGGCCAACGTTTCCGCCGGCGAACAGCCGTCCTACTCGGCCAACTGGGAATCACTCGACCGCCGGCCGATGCCGACGTGGTTCCTCGACGCCAAGTTCGGCGTATTCATCCACTGGGGCGTCTACTCGGTGCCGGCCTGGGGCCAGGTGGGCGAGTACGCCGAGTGGTACTGGAACCGCCTGCCCAGCAAGGACGCCAAGTGGGCACCCTCAGTGGAATTCCACGCCAAGAACTACGGGGCCAATTTTGACTACAAGGATTTCGCCCCGAAGTTCACGGCCGAACTCTTCAACGCCAAGCAGTGGGCCGACCTCTTCGCCCGCGCCGGCATCAAGTATGTCGTTCCCACCTCGAAGCACCATGAGGGCTTCGCCCTCTGGCCCAGTGCCGAGGCCAGCCGCACCTGGGGCCGGCCGTGGAATGCCGCCGAGATCGGCCCCAAGCGCGACCTCCTGCGTGAACTCGCCGACGCCACCCGCGCCGCGGGCCTGAAGTTCGGATTCTATTACTCCCTCTACGAATGGTACAATCCCCTCTGGCTCTCGGACAAGCCGCGCTACGTGGCGGAGCACATGATGCCGCAGTTCAAGGACGTCGTCACCCGCTACCAGCCCTCGATCATCTTCAGCGACGGCGAGTGGGAAATGGATTCGAAGGCCTGGCGCAGCGAGGAGATGCTGGCTTGGCTCTTCAATGAGTCGCCGTCGAAGAACGAGGTCGTGGTCAACGATCGCTGGGGCAAGGAAACCCGTCACAAGCATGGCGGCTACTACACGACCGAATACGCCGCCGGCATGCAAGACGACTCCCACGCCTGGGAGGAAAGCCGCGGCATGGCCTTCTCCTATGGCTATAACCGCGCCGAGCGGGTCGAGGACTATAAGACCGGGCGGGAATTCATTCTCGTGCTGGTCGATCTCGTCAGCCGCGGCGGCAACCTCCTCCTCGACATCGGGCCGGCGGCCGACGGCACGATCCCCCCGCTGATGGAGCAGCGCCTACTCGAGATCGGCGACTGGCTCAAGGTGAACGGTGAGGCCATCTACGGCACGCGCTTCGCCGGCCGTTCCTGTCAGTGGACCGCCGGCGAGCAACCGAAGCAGGAATACGGCGAGTACATGGTTAAATACACACTACTCGATCAGGTCGGCCAGGTCCCGAAGGAAGGCCGCGCCGTGAAGCAGGTCTTTTTCACCAAGAAGCCGAATGCCCTCTACGCCATCACCGCCGGCTGGCCGGGCAAGGAACTCGTTCTGCGCGGGGTCAAGGTCCCAGCCAACGCCACCGTCACCATGCTCGGCTTCCCCGGCGTGCTGAAAACCACCGTCATGGGCGACACCCTGACAATCACCACGCCGGCATTCGGCCCCGAGGATGCCCCCTGCCGCCACGCCTACGCCTTCAAGATCACAGGTGGCGAAGTCCGGCCATAATTTTAGTTAGCGCGTGTTAGCAAAATCCAAATACGACCATCTGCGCGTAGCCACAGGCCTCCGTGCCTGTGGGATAGGCTGCTTCCACCAACCCGGCAGGCAGGGACGCCTGCCGCTACACCCTGAGGCTTTTTGCAAACACGTCTTAGCGAAGAGTGCCCGTGAAACGTGGTTTTTTTGAATCGCCGTCGCTCGCCGCTACTTTTCTCCCCGCCAGTTGAAGCAATCATTCAATCCATGAACCGACTAGCCGCCATTCCTCGCCTCACGAGTTGCTCACTGACCTTGGCCCTCATTTTCCCTTTCGCTTACTCATCGGCCACAGCCACGGTCACCCCGGCCCTGTTGCGGGGCGACGCATCCGCCCAGACGGCGAGCCTTTCGGCAGCGGCCCCATTGGATCGCCTGACGGTGTTGGCCCCGACCGACTCCACTGTCGAAGTGAAGGACGGAGCCGGACATACCTATTACGAATCGAAATCTGCCGGTGCCGTGAGCTTCACCGTGGGGGGCGGACTCGGTGAGCAGCTGGTGCTAGTGCGCGATCCCGCGGGCCAGGAGACCCGGATGAAGTTTGTGGTGCAGGCCGAGACCTCCATCGACGACGGCGGACGGTACCGGGACATGTTCAAGCTTTTCCGATCGGGCATGAACACCTATGCCCCCACCGGCGTCAGCCAGATCAAGTGGAACAACCGGACCTGGCAGTATTTCGTCAACTGGGGCCTCGACCACAACCACACCATGAAGGGCATGAAGTATTTCAGCCCGGTCGGCGCGCAGTTCGTGGACATGATGCGCACCGTGCAGCGCGAGGATGGGATGATCTGGAGCTTTATTCTCGAGGAAGATCACACCGCCTTCTATTACCGCACCTGCTACGGCCCGTTCGGCTACGTGCGGCAATACGGCGACCGCTATTTCGTGCGCCAGCCGAGCGAGAATCATCCCGAGTACATCTACGCCAGTACGGTCTACCAGTGCTGGAAGGCCTCCGGGGATGACGCCTGGATGAAGCAGTCGCTCGCCTCGGCGGCCCGGGCACTCGACTACTGCGTCACCGACCCCGCGCGCTGGAGCCAACGCTTCCAGCTGTTGAAGCGGGTCTATACCATCGATTCCTGGGACTTCCAGGTGGAGGACGCCTACACGCCCAAGCTGGGCCTGACCGACACGATGCTGGTCCATCCCGAAAAGTCGAAGTTCGGCGTCTTCTTTGGCGACAACGTCTATTATGCCGCCGCCTGTGAGGAGCTCGCCGAGATGGCCGCTCATGCCGGGGATGTGGCCATGGCGGCGAAATATCGCGAGCGGGCGACCGGAATACGGGCCCGGCTCGATGCCCTGTCGTGGAACGGCCGCTTCTTCACGCACTTCGTTGACGAGGACACGACGGTGAAACGCGACCTCGACGTGGACGAAAAATCCCAGTTCGCCCAGGGTAACGCCTACGCGCTCAACCGCGGCATCCGACCGGACCAGGCGACGGCGATCATCCAGAGCTACCTCGACCTGAAGAGTCATCTCCCCCCGGGCTCGCCCGGCGAGTGGTACGCCATCTACCCGCCATTCGGCAAGGGCTTCGAGCGGCACGGCGCGAAATGGCAGTACATGAACGGGGGCGTCGGAGGGCATGTGGCCGGAGAACTCGCCCGCGGGGCCTTTGCCCATGGCTATGAGGCCTACGGACTGGACATCCTCGAGCGACTCACCGACCTCGGGCACAAGCATGGCGACAAGATCTGGTTCGCCTACACCGGCTCGATCCCACCCCCTCCGCCACCGGCGACTTTTACTCCGGTCAGCCTGGCCACCTTTGCGAACATGGACCTCACCGACCAAGGGGGCCCCGCGTCCGCGACTTGGATGCGCCAGAACAAGCCCGGCGATGACCTTCGCGGTCTGCCCACCGGAGCGCCGGTTCTCGCCGGCATCCCGTTCAACGTGACGGACCCGGCGAAAAACGAACGCCGCAGCGTGGTCGCCGTCTCGCGGCAACCCGGCCTGAGCGCCACCGTGGACATTCCGGTCAACCGCACCGCCGGCAGCATCTACCTGCTTCACACCTCGACCAAGCCCACCTCGGAGAAAGTCTGCGGCAGCGTTTCCTTTGTCTACGACGACGGCTCCACCCGCACCCAATACCTGCTGATGGATAAGCATCTCACCTATTGGTGGTTCTCCCAGCTCAAGACCGAGACCTCGGGCATCGCCTGGGAGGGGCCCAATCCCGTCGCCGCCCAAGTCGGTTTGTCCTGGTGCGCCATAGACAATCCCGAGCCGACCAAAACCATCCACTCGCTCCGCTTTGATGCGCCCCAGGACAACGGCATCTATGTCCTGGCCGGACTCACGCTGGCCGACCGCGGGCACTATGTGGCGCCAAGCCCGACCTCCTTCGGCGGACCCGACAACTGGGCCGCCGCCACGGCCATGGCGGCGCTGATCGAGGGCCTCGCCGGTGTCACCGATGCCCCGCTGACCCAGCGTTATTCTCATCCGCTGCTGTCCCCGCGCTGGAACCTGACTCCGGCGGCCGCCGTGAAGACCGTCGTGCGCTATGCCGCGTCGCAGGGCTACGTCGCCTACACCTACGCCCACCATCCGGCCGCCCGCGAAATCCAGCTCACCATTACCGGCAGCGGCGAGAAGATTGACGGGCATTTCTTGCTGCCGGTCGCGCCGGTCGACACGCTATTGGTCAAAGCCAACGACGCCATCATTGCTCACCGGGTGAGCGTGATCGGCCCGACCCACTACGTGGACTTCACTCTCGCCAACACCCAGCCCCAAACAGTGCTGATCAAATATTAGCGTCTCCGCGGCATTGTTCCGGGAATATTGCTTGGCCAAAATACCCAACCCACAAACCGGCTCCCCATGAAATCAGCGCTCCCCCACCTCGTCTTGCTGGCCATCTTGGCCTGTTCCAGCACTGCTCAGGCCGCCACTTCCACGGCCCAGCCCCACCGCATCCCCGTGGTTTTCGACACCGATATCGGCACCGACATCGACGACACTTGGGCGCTGGCGCAGATACTCCGCTCGCCTGAACTCGACCTCAAACTGGTGCTCACCGAGACGGGGGACGCCACCTACCGCGCCAGCCTGGCCGCAAAGTTCCTCGAAGTCGCCGGACGCTCCGATGTGCCCGTCGGCTTGGGCAAGGATTTCGGCCCGATGCCGGAGGAATCCCGCAACCAGACGCCGTGGCTCAAAGGCTACGATTTATCCAAGTACCCAGGGAAAGTGCACAAGGATGGCATCCAAGCGCTGATCGACCTTGTGATGAATTCCAAGGAAACGGTCACCATCATTGCCGTGGGCTGCACCCCCACGCTCGACGCGGCGCTTGAGCGCGAGCCCCGGATCGCGGCCCGTTGCCGCTTCGTCGGCATGCACGGTAGTTTCAAGGTTGGTTACGGCGGCGGACCGCCCTCCGCCGAGGCCAACGTCAAGGGCTACCCGGCCGAATTGCGGAAGGTGCTGGCGGCCCCGTGGCAGGATATCTTGCTCACACCGCTCGACACCTGCGACCGGGTCGGACTGCGCGGCGAGCCCTACCATGCGATCTGGAGCGCGACCGGCGACCCGCTCCTGCGCGCGGTGATCGAGAACTACTGCATCTTCGCGCCCCGCGTGACTTGGATGCACTGCGATTTCTTCGCCACCCGCTCCACGACACTGTTCGATTGTGTGGCCGTCTACCTCGCCCACGCCGAAGACCTGGTGGAGATCGAAACGGTGCGCTTCCGCATCACCGACGACGGCTTCACCGTGCCGGAGGCCAACGGCCCCCTGCAGGCCCGCGTCGCCTTGCGCTGGAAAAATCTGCCGGGATTCGAAAGTTTTCTGTCCCGCCGCCTGCTGGCCCGCCCCTGAACCATCCATCCGTTTCCCATGAAATTCAGCCGTTCCCCACGAACCTTGCTCGCCACTGTCGGCTTGGCCGTGCTGGGCTGCACTTCCAGTCCGGCCGCACCCGCGCTACTCCCCGCGGTGCAGGTCCACCCGGATGGACATTATCTGCAAACCGCCGACGGCAAGCCGTTCTTCTGGCTGGGCGATACCGCATGGGAACTCATCCACGCCACCACCCGCGACGAATGCAGCTATTACCTCAGTACCCGCGCCCGGCAGGGCTTCACCGTCATCCAGACCAATGTGCTCGGCGAGATGGACGGTCTCAACAAGCCCACGCCCGATGGTCTGCGACCGTTTGCGGACAATGATCCCGCCCAACCCAGCGAGGCATACTTCAATCGCATCGTGCAGATCGTCGACGAAGCCGCCGCCCGCGGACTCTATGTCGCGTTGCTCCCGGCGTGGGGCGACAAGCTCACCGCGCCGTGGGGCGCCGGACCTAAAATTTTCACGCTAGATAAGCTGCCCGTCGTCCGCGCCTACGCGCGCTACCTCGGCGGCAAACTGAAAGGCCGCACCAACGTTGTCTGGATGCTCGGGGGGGATCGGCCGGCTGTGCTCGATGCGACGAAGCCCGATGCGTGGCCGCAGAACCAGGCGAAGGCCACCGGTTTCCCCGTCGACACCGACTGGCGCCCGATCTGGCGCGAGATGGCCGCCGGGCTGGCCGAGGGCACGGGCACGACACCGGTTTGCCTCTATCACCCCTGCGGCGGCGAACTCACCACCTCGGTGATGATGCCGCATGAATCCTGGCTATCGGTGAACGGCATGCAAAGCGGCCACGGGGGCGGCCACGACCTGCCGGTCTGGGATCTCGTCGCCCGCGACTACGCCCTCACTCCCGCGAAGCCGACGCTCGACCTCGAACCCAACTACGAGGACCACCCCGTCAGTCCCTGGCCGCGGTGGGATCCGGCGCTGGGCTACTTCCGCGACCACGACGTGCGCAAGCAATGCTACCGCTCGGTCCTCGCGGGCGCCTGCGGGGTCACCTACGGACACCACGCGATCTGGGGCTTTGTCGGCAGCCGCAACGACGTCATCAACCACGCTGATCGCGACTGGATCGACGCCCTTCACCGTCCGGGCGGGAGCCAGATGATCTACCTTCGCCAACTGATCGAGTCGCGGCCGTTCTTCACGCGTATCCCGGATCCGACGATGGTCTCGAATCCTTCCTCGGGCGGCGCACTGCATATCACCGCGAGCCGCGACCGCGAGGGCACGTATGCGATGATCTATTATCCCACCAGCGACCAGACCGCCACGATCGACCTCGGCAAACTTCGCGGCGCGAAACTAAAGGCGTGGTGGTTCGATCCTCGCACCGGCTTCGCGCATCCACTCGGCGTGATCGACGGCAGTGCCAGGAAGGAATTCACCAGCCCATCTTATGGTCCCGACTGGGTGCTCGTGCTCGACGACATTGCCCGTAACTACGCGCCGCCGGGGCAATTTGCATCCGAGCGCTGAGCGCGGCCGAGGCAGAGACCACCGGGCCGGTCGCAAGTCGCACCCCTCATTCAATTCGGAAACAACCAAACTCATTCCCGGCAGATGAGCGTTTTCATATAGTAGGCCCAACCCCACCCTGATCATGCGCACTTCTTGTTTCGCAATGGCCTTGCTTGCCCTCGTCACAGTAACCGTGCCTCAACCTGCTCAGGCCGCAGATCGCGCGTATACTCCCGACTGGCCATCGCTCGCCGGCTACTCCGTGCCGGCTTGGTTCCGCGACGCCAAGTTTGGCATCTTCATGCACTGGGGCGTGCAGAGCCTGCCCGCCGCCGCCAACGACGGCTGGTACGCCCGCCAGATGTACCTGCAGACCGGCGCCCAATGGGGCCGCGCCTACGAACACCACGTCGCGACCTACGGGCATCCCTCCGTCTTCGGCTTCAAGGACCTGATCCCGCACTGGAAGGCGGAACACTGGGATCCCGATGCACTGGTGAAGTTCTACCAGGAGATCGGCGCCCGCTACATTGTGCCGGTCGCCGTGCACCATGATAATTTCGACCTCTATGATTCCAAATTTCAGCCGTGGAACTCCGTCAACCTCGGACCCAAGCGCGATATTGTCCGGGAATGGCGCGACGCCGCCGTCCGCCACGGCCTGCACTTCGGCGTCTCGTCGCATGCCGACCGCAGCTGGGATTGGTTCGATCCAGCGCACGGCGCCGACACCACCGGCCCGCTCCAGGGCGTACCCTACGACGGCAACCTGACAAAGGCCGACGGTAAGGGAAAGTGGTGGGAAGGCTACGACCCGGCCGACCTCTACGGACCGCCGCACGCGAAGCAGGAGCCCAACGAACTCGGACCGTTCGCCGACAGCGCAAAATACCGCGCCCAGCGGCTGGCCTTCATGGAAAAGTGGTTCGCCCGCACCCAGCAGCTCATCGACGACTACCAGCCCGACCTGCTCTACTTCGATTCGCCCATGCCGCTCGCCGGCTACGGCCTGCGCACCGCCGCCCACTTCTACAACACCAACCCCAATGCCGTGCTCAACATCAAGGTGTGGGAGCCCGGCACGGTGCCCGATGAGAGCGCCATCGTCCTCGACATCGAGAAGGGCCAGAGCGACCGCCTGCGGCCGTTCCCCTGGCAGACCGACACCTCGCTCAACAACAACTGGTTCATCGACAGCCTGCCGGCCGAGCTGACCGACGAGATGGTGGTGCACAATCTCGCTGATATCGTCAGCAAGAACGGCAACCTCATGCTCAACGTCTCCCTGCGGCCCGACGGCACCCTGCCCGACGACCAGCGGCAAACGTTGACCAACGTCGGCGCCTGGCTGAAGCAGAACGGCGAGGCCATCTACGGCACGCGTCCGTGGCACACCGCCGCCGAGGGCCCGACGCTTGTGACCGGGGGCGATTTCAAGCAGCCGACGAATGCCTTCACGGCGGCCGACCTGCGCTTCACCACCAAGGGTGACACGCTGTACGCGATTTTGATGGGCTGGCCGTCCGACCGGATCGCCCGCATCAAGTCACTCACCGCCGCCGCCCGGATCGAACTGGTCGGCTCCACGGAGAAGCTCACCTGGGAAAACAGTGCCACCGGCGTGACCGTGCATCTGCCGACGCAACCCGTCGGGCGCTTCGCCTATGTGCTGAAGATCACCGGTGCTGAATCCCTGCTGGCCCCGACCAATCTGCTGGCGTGGTGCATCGTGCCCTACGACCGCCTCAATCGCACGCCCGCCGACCGACTCGCGATGCTGCGGCGACTGGGCTTCTCCCAATATGCATGGGACTGGCGACAGCAGCACCTCAAGGACCTGCCGGAGGAAATCAAGTTGTCCCGCGAGGCGGGCGTGCAACTCCGCGCGGTCTGGCTCTGGGTTGACGACAAGACCGACCGACCCGGCCTGCTCAACGACGCCAATCGGGCCGTGATCAATGCAGTGGTGCAGGCCAAGCTCTCCGTCGAGTACTGGGTGGGTTTCAACGCCAACTTCTTTGATGGACTGGATGATGCCGCCCGCGTGAAAAAAGCCGCCGCCATGGTGTCCTATCTCCGGGCGCAGGCCCTGATCACGGGCAGCACCGTCAATCTCTACAACCACGGCGACTGGTTCGGCGAACCCGAGAACCAGCTGAAGGTGATCGCCGCCGCGGGCGACCGGGCCCTGGGCCTGATCTATAATTTCCACCATGGGCACAGTCAGATTGCCCGGTTCCCGGCGCTGCTGCCGCGCATGCTGCCCTATCTGCGCGTGGTCAACCTCGACGGCCTGCGTCCGGAAGGCCCGATGATTTTGCCGCTCGGCACCGGCACCGCGGAAAGGGGCATGATCAAATTGCTGCAGAGTTCAGGCTATCAGGGCGCTATCGGCATCCTCGGCCATACTGAAGGTGAAGACGTTGAACTCGTCCTGCGGCGCAATCTGGACGGCCTGCGCCAAATCCAAGAGTCCCGGTAAACATCCCCGGATCAAGCTCTGGGGCATTTGACAAAACCAACGCCAACACCCGATGCCTGTTACATCTGATCACATTTGTAGGAGCTTGCTTGCAAGCGATTCAACATGTGGTCCGTCAATAGACGCCTCAAATCGCCTGCAAGCAGGCTCCTACAACCCAGCCAAGCCGGAGCAAGCTCCGGGGTATCAAACCCATCACGAATGAACTATCACCGGCTCGGCCAAACCGGGCTGCAAGTTTCCCGCCTCAGCTTCGGCGCCTCTTCGCTGAGCGCCGTATTTCATGCTGTCGATGAAGGTGAGGCGATCAAGGCGGTGCACGCCGCCCTCGACCTCGGTATTAACTATTTCGATGTCGCGCCCGCCTACGGCGGCACCCGGTCGGAGACCATGCTCGGCCGGGCGCTCCAGGGTGTTCCGCGGTCCAGCTATTACCTTTCCACCAAGGTCGGCAAATACACCAACCCCGCAAAATACGGTGATGACACCCTCGATTATTCCCGGGCCCGCATCCGTTCCTCGCTGGACGAGAGTGCCGCACGGCTCGGTACCGACTACTTCGATCTCATTCACCTCCACGACATCGAGTACCTCGGCCGCAAACACACAGAGTGGGCGCTGTCCGAGGGCTTCGAGGCGGTGACCGAGCTTAAGCGCGAAGGCCGCATTGGGGCCGTGAGTTTTGGCATTTTCCCAATGGACTTGTGGCACCGCGTTTTTGCGTCGCTCCCCGTCGACGCCGGGCTGGTCCACAATCACTACTGCCTGCACGACACCCGGCTGCTCGATCTGCTGCCGGTCGCGCGGGAAAAAGGCATCGGCCTGATCAACGCCTCGCCCTTCGGCATGGGTCTGCTCACCGACCGCGGACCGGCGGCCTGGCACCCCGCGACCCCGGCCCAGCGCGCCCTGTTCCGGCAGGCCGCCGAATACTGCACCCGCCAGGGCACCAATATCAGTAAGCTGGCGCTGCAATTTTCCAGCCAGCACCCGGAGATACCAACAACCATGTTCAGCAGCTCGAACCCGGTCACCGTCCGCCGCAATGTCGAGTGGGCCGCCGAGCCCTATGATCCCGCGCTGGTCCAGACGGTCCAGGCGATGCTGCGACCCACCTCCAATCAGGACTGGTTCTGATGCGCCTTGATTCCCACCAGCACTTTTGGGACTACACCAGCCCCCCCACCGATTATGTGTGGATGACCGACGAATGCGCCGCGCTGCGTCGCGACTTCGGTCCGCCGCAGCTCGCCCCGCTTCTCGCCGGCCTCGGGTTCACAGGCTGCATTGCCGTGCAAGCGCGCGAGCTGCCGCAGGAAACCGACTACCTCCTCGGACTCGCCGCCCTGCACCCCATCATCCGGGGCGTCGTGGGCTGGCTCGACCTGCTTGACCCGGGCGTGGAGCGCGACCTCGTCCGCGCCACTGCCAACCCGAAGCTGCGCGGACTGCGCATGCTGATTCATGACCGGCCCGACCTTGGGTTTGCGAACTCGCCGGCCCACTGTCGCGGCGTCGGCTTGCTGAAAAAATACGGGCTTACCTACGATCTGCTGCTCAAGCCCCCGCATCTGCGCCCGGCCACCGCACTGGTCGACGCCTTGCCGGGGCAGCCGTTTGTCGTGGATCACCTCGCCAAACCGGCAATCGCGGAACACCTTTTTTCTCCCTGGCGGGAAGATCTGGCCGAGTTGGCCCGACGGCCCAATGTTTTCTGCAAGCTATCCGGCCTGGTCACCTTGGTCGACTGGACCACATGGCAGCCGGATCAGCTCCTCCCCTACCTCGACATCGCCCTGGAGCTTTTCGGCCCACAGCGGCTGATGATCGGCTCCGACTGGCCCGTGTGCACCTGCGCGGCGACCTATCCGGCGACGATGCAGGTCGTGATCGACTGGACGGCCCGGCTCAGCCCGGCGGAACGCGAGGCGATTTTGGGCGGCACCTGTGCTCAATTTTATGGCATCAAATCCTGACCCCTCCGCGGTCCGCCGCTTCGGCCTGGTAATCGGCCGGCGCGACGAGCACGTGGCCGATTACAAGCGCGTCGCGAACTTCAGGTTGCAGTTCGGTTTCCCTTCTCGCTAATCCGGCACCTCAACCATCGCCTTGAGCACGGCCGGATTGCCGGCAATCTTGGGGCCGAACACGAGCGGGATCTCTGCCAGCGAAAAGCGATGCGTGATCCACGGACGGGTATCCACCCGCCCCTCCTCGACCATCCGGATGACATGCTGAAAGGTGGAAGGCAGCGCATTGCGGCTCGCCAGGATGGTCAGTTCCCGCCGGTGGAAATCGGGATCATTGAAGGCAATCTCCCCCGGGTACAGTCCAACGAACACCAGCCGGCCACCGGGGGCGAGGAAAGTGAAGGCGGCTGCCATCGACTGGGGGTTGCCGGTCGCATCGAAGACGCAGGTCGGCAGGTCGCCGCCCCCGATCCGGCGCAGTTCATCGAGCGCACCCGCTCCCGGCTTGAGGGTGGCGGCGACCCCCGGCAGGGAGCGGCAAAACTCCAGGCGCGTGTCGCTGATATCCATCACCGCAAGTTTCGCCCCGCAGAGCCGCGCAAACTGCACGACAGACAAACCAATGGGGCCGGCCCCGATGACCAAAATGAAATCGTCCGGGGTCGGGGCGCCGCGCTCGACCGCATGCGCGCCGATGCCGAGTGTCTCGACCAGCGCCAACTGGTCATAGTCCAGCTGGGTGGAGCGATGCAGCTTGTTCACCGGCACCCGCAGCCATGGCCTCATGCCGCCATCCACGTGCACGCCGAGCACCTGGAGCGACGCGCAACAGTTGAAGCGACCGCGCCGGCAAGCGATGCAGTGGCCGCAGTTGAGATACGGCTCGACCGCGCAACGGTCGCCGGCCCGGAGTCCGCCCGGCGCATCTCCCGGATCAATCACCTCGACGCCCAATTCATGGCCCAGCACCCGGGGATAACTAAAAAAAGGCTGGCGCCCCGCATAGGCATGCAGATCGGTGCCGCAGATGCCGATGCGGTGGACGCGCACCAGGGCCGTCCCCGGTTCGGCGACCGGTTCCGGTCGGTCCGCGGCCACCAACCGGCCGGGTTCTTCCAGGACAATATGAAGCATGCAGAAATGAGCATTTTATGCCCAATCCGACCGGGCAACAGCGAAATGAGTCTTTCATTGCCATACGGCAACATGGGGGTTGAAAAGCTAGGCCTCGTTCTTCTTCATGCCGCTCGTTCGCGGCCAATCTACCCCATGAAAAAACTGCTGCCCCTCCTGGGGCTTGTCCTGGTTCTTGCCCCCTGCTCACACGCTGCCGGCGAAAAAATCGCCGTGATTCCCAAGGGCACGACCCATAATTTCTGGAAGTCGGTCGAGGCGGGCGCCCGCCAGGCCGGCACGGAACTCGGAGTCGAGATCATCTGGAAGGGCCCGCTCAAGGAGGACGACCGCGCCCAGCAGATCGGGGTCGTGCAGGATTTCGTGGCCTCGAAAGTCTCCGGCATTGTCCTGGCCCCGAGTGACGAGACCGCCCTGCGCGGCCCGGTGCGGAGTGCGGCCGCGCATAATATCCCGGTCGTCATCATCGACTCCTCCCTCAAGGGGGAGGTGGGCAAGGATTTCATCAGCTACGTCGCGACCGACAATTTCCACGGCGGCGAGATCGGTGGCGAAGAACTGGCCCGCCTCCTCGGGGGCAAGGGCAAGGTCGTGCTGCTGCGGCTCGCCGAGGGTCAGGCCAGCACCTCCGCCCGGGAAGCCGGTTTCCTGGCCAGCATGTCCCGGCACCCCGGCATCACCGTGATCCTGCAGAACCGCTACGGCGGGGCCACGGTGTCCACGGCCCAGGACGCCGCGATGAACCTGATCGACAAGCTGCGCGAGACCGACGGCATCTTCTGTCCCAATGAATCCACCACCCAGGGGATGCTGCTGGCCTTGCGGCAGACCGGACTGATCGGCAAAAAAACCTTTGTCGGCTTTGACACCTCGCCGCCCCTGCTGGCCGCCCTGGGCAAGGGCGAGATCGCCGCGCTGGTGGCGCAGAATCCCAGCCGCATGGGTTACCTCGGGGTCGTCACCGTCGTGAAGTCCATCCGGGGCGAAAAATTCGAGACCGCCATCGACACCGGCTGCCTGCTGGTGACCCCGGCCAACCGACATACCCCCGAGGTAGAGGCGATCGTGGGAAAATAGGGAATCTTGAAAACTGAAAGTCGGGCATCTGGAATCGAGGGCGTGTTTGCAAACTGTCATCGTATGACATCGCTGATTAAAAAGCTTACGTCGCCCGACACACCCCGCCCTGTCGGGCATCAGCCTTCGCCAAGCGCTACGGCCCGACAAGCCCCCTCTGCTAGAGCGGATCCCAGCCAGCAAAAACAAA
>SESH01000234.1_pt1 | contig 18154 bp, 17 predicted proteins | sample 3171561 | NCBI WGS metagenome assembly SESH01 (sample SAMN10866947, study PRJNA518727) | freshwater metagenome | biome: subpolar coniferous forest; feature: holomictic lake; material: water; isolation source: holomictic Lake 442 2011 16.5 m and 2014 13 m | place: Canada: near Kenora, Ontario
AGGAGTTCGACCAGCGCACCCTCCAGACCCACCAGGCGCCGCACACCAGCTCCAACCTGCTCTACAAAAACGCCCTCCTCGACCAGGCGAAGACCATCTTCTCGGGGCTGATCGTCGTCGACGCCGACGCGCAGAAGACCGACGCCTACCAGAGCAACCGCAACCTGATGCTCAGCGACGACGCCGAGGCGAACTCGCTCCCCGGCCTCGAGATCCAGGCCAACGACGTCCGCTGCTCCCACGGCGCCACCAGCAGCCGGATCGACCCCGAGCAGGAGTTCTACCTCCAGGCCCGCGGCATCCGCAAGGGCGACGCCGACGAGCTCCTCACCTTCGGCTTCTTCGAGGAGGTCCTCAGCCAGCTCGCCAGCGAGGCGCTGCACGATTCCTTCCGCGACCTGATCAAGGCGAAATTCCGGAAATAGTCGCCCCCCGGGCCGGGCATTTCTGGATCGCCCCCGCCCCCCGGCTTGCTACTCACTTCTCGCCTACCGTATGAACACCGACCGCCTCCTCTCCCGTGAGGTCACCGCCACGCAGATCCCCTCCGGCGACAAGACGCCCCTCGCGGCGGGTACCCGCGTCACCCTCACCCAGACCCTCGGCGGCACCTACACCGTGTCCACCGACTTCGGCCTCTTCCGCATCGAGGCCAAGGACGGCGACGCCCTCGGCGAGACCGTGGTCGCCCCCGCCGTCCAGGCCGCCACGCTCGCCGGCGGCGCCCCCGACCCCGAGGCCATCTGGACCCAGCTGCGCCACGTCTTTGATCCCGAGATTCCCGTCAACATCGTCGACCTCGGCTTGGTCTACTCGATGGATGTGTCGGGCGACGCCACCGCCGGCTTCAAGGTGGACGTGGCCATGACCCTCACCGCCCCGGGCTGCGGCATGGGCCCGGCGATCGCCGAGGACGCCAAGACCAAGATTCTCCTCGTTCCGGGCGTCGCCAACGCCGACGTCCGCATCACGTGGGAGCCGGCCTGGAACCAGTCCATGATCAGCGAAGAGGGCAAGATGAAGCTCGGCCTGATCTGACCGGCCGGGCCGCGCTACCGCCCGGCCCCCGTCCCTAGAGTTCCCGGCGCCGCCGCCGGCTTCGGCCGCCAGACCCGGACCGGGCTGTGCCCGAAATAGGTGTAATAATCCACCTGCTCGACCTTGTCGTAGTGCTTCCGGAGCAGCTCCGCGCTACAGAAATAGGGGTCGTCGAACTCGGTCAGCACCAGGCCGTAGGTCCGCGCCTCGACCTTCGCCCGCACCTCGGCCTCCGTCTCCTCGTACTTCCGCGCCAGCGCGCCGACCGCCGGGTCATGTACGGCGCGGTCGTCCGCAAAGGCGAACCCCATGAACATGGTGTTGCCGTTGTGCAGCACCCGGCGGCTGTCGCGCTCGAAAATATCCGTCACGGACGCGATGCCCAGCACCTCGCGGTGGGTGTCAAACACCAGCCGCTCCAGCCGCCGGTAGGGCGCCACCGAGTCCGGCACGTCCGGCCGGTTCACCCAGGACAGGAAAAATCCGATCAGCAGCAGCCCGCAGCCGATCCGCAGCCACCGATGGCTGACCGCCTGCGCCGCCAGCACGCAGAGCAGCGGCATGAGCAGGTGGAGGTGATAGGTGAAATACGCGCCGGCGTTGCGGCCCATGTAAAAGTACACCACCGCGAGAAAGATGACGAACACCGCGCCCAGCGCCACGTGGCGCAGCTCGTCGCGGCGGAACAGCTCGCCCGGCCGGCCGGTGCGCGCCTCCTCCCTCCGCGCCCGCCGCCGCCGCCAGAACCAGCCGGCCAGCCCGCCCAGCACCATCAGGCCGAACGGCCAGCCCCGCTCAAACAGCATGATCGTGTGCATGATCGAGATGTCATCGCGTGAATTCACGAGGGCCCCGCCGCGCTGCACGATGATCGTCTCGATGAAGAAATAGGGGTAGAGATAGCAGGAAATCCCGAACGTCAGCCCCACCAGGGCGAAATACCCGACGCCCAGCCAGCAGGCCTCCCGCCGGTCGCGAACCAGAAAATGCCCCAGCAGCGTCGCGCAGCCAGCGAGGGCGAAATACGACTTCGCATTGAAGGCGACTAGGGCGCAGACCAGCCCGAAGACCGTCGATCCCAGGCTGTAGTTGCGCTCCCACGGGACCAGGATGCCCAGCAGGAAGAAAAACAGGCCGAGCGTGTCGGGCCGGGCCGTGATCTCAATATTGTTCAGGCTCAGCCAATAGTAGAAAACCACGGACAGCACCGCGATGCCTAGGCCCGCCCCCGTCCGCTGCATCGCCCGCAGCATCACCCCGAGCGAGGCCAGCAGGAAGATCAGCACCACCATGCGGTGCGCCGGATAGTCGAGGCCCAGCAGCGGCTTGAAGGCCAGGACCACATAATTGTAGAGCGGCCCGAAGCAGTAGGCCCCGCCCGGCAGTTCCTCGATGGTGTAGGGATTGCGGCCGTGGTCCAGCTGCCAGGTCGCGTGCCAGATGGCCGGCTCGTTGAACTCCTGCGGCCCCGGCTGGGTGATGATCTTGAAATGGACGAACAGCAGCGCGAGGAACATCATCCCCCCGATGGCGACGCCCGCCAGGTTCACCGCCTGGGCCAGGTGCTCGACCGAGCGCCGCCGCCAGCAACTGCGCAGCCAGGCCGGCAGGCCGGTCAGACCAGCCCGCAGGCTGGCCGGCAGGGCGGCAAACTGGACGACGGATTTCCCAAGCTTCAGCATAGACGGCGGGTGACGGTGCGGGCGACAGTTTCTCGGCCGACCGCCCCGAGGCAATGGCGAATGCCGGCCGCCGCGGGCGCGCTCAGCCGAACAGCGGCAGGAAGGCCCACTGGGATCCGGAGAAGAGGCCGCGGTCGCTGAGCTTCAGGTCGGGAATGACCAGCAGGGCCATGAACGACAGGGTCATGAAGGGTGCGTCCAGCCGCGACCCCAGCTGCTTCGCCCGGGCATCCAGCGCCGTGTACCGCCGCGCGACCGTCCGGCCGTCCCGGTCCGACATCAGCCCGGCGATCGGCAGCGGCAGCACCGCCCGCCGCCCTTCCCCGACCACGCTGAGCCCGCCGCGCTGCGCGATCACCAGGTTCACCGCGGCTGCGAGCGAGGCGTCGTCCACGCCCACCGCCACGATGTTGTGCGAGTCGTGGGCCACCGACGAGGCCAGCGCCCCCGCCCGCAGGCCGAACCCCCGGACGAAGCCCAGCGCGACCGGCGCCTGCGGCGCATAGCGGTTGACGACTGCGATCTTCAGCAGGTCCCGGGCGGGATCGGCGACCGCCTGGCCGGCCCGCACCTGGGCGCGCAGCCGCCGGTGGCGGGTGATCAGCTGGCCATTGCACGCCTCGATCACGTTGAGCCGCCCCCGGCCCGCCGGCACCGCAAAATCCGCGGGGCGCCGCGGGCGGGCGCGAAACTGGTTCACCACGGGGGACGGCTGGCGCGGCAGCCGGCTGCGGCCGCGCGCGGCCACCAGCCGGCCCGCGAGCCAGGTGCGGCGCACGCGGAAATCCTCCCAGCTTTCCACCTCGATGAAGTCCGCCGGATCGCCCGGCTGCAGCAGGCCCACGTCGAGGCCGTAGTGCCGCACCGGGTTGACCGAGGCGCAGGCCAGCACGTCGAACCGGTCGATGCCCAGCGCGAGGGCGCGGCGGACGTGCTCGTCGAGGTGCCGCACCTGCAGCAGGTCCGGATGCAGGTCGTCGCAGCAGAACATGCACCGGTCGGCGGCGGTCCGGAGCAGCGGCGCCAGGGCGGCGAAATTCCGCGCCGCCGAGCCCTCGCGGATCAGCACCTTCATGCCGGCCGCCAGCTTGTCCTGCGCCTCCGCCAGCGTGAAGCACTCGTGGTCGGTCGTGATGCCCGCCGCGGCGTAGCGCGCCACGTCCCGGCCCCGCAACCCGGGCGCGTGGCCATCCACCGCCTTGCCCAGCTTTTTCGCGGCGGCGATCATGGCGCCGAGCGACGGGTCGCGGTTCAGCACGCCGGGGAAGTTCATCACCTCGGCCAGAAACCTCACCTCAGGGCGGGCCAGCAACCGGCCCACCGCCCGGGCGTCCAGCGCCGCGCCCGCCGTCTCAAATGCCGTCGCCGGCACACACGACGGCGCCCCGAAGTAGAACTTGAACGGCGTCCGGCGGCCGTCCGCGATCATGTAGCGGACCCCCGCCGCGCCCAGGACGTTGGCAATCTCATGCGGGTCGGACACCGTCGCCACTGTCCCGTGCACCACCGCCTGGCGGGCAAACTCCGCCGGCGGCAGCAGGGAGCTCTCAATGTGAATGTGGGCGTCGACCAGCCCCGGCAGCAGCAGGTGCCGCCCGCGGACCCGGTCGTCCCGGATGATCCGGCGGATGCGCCCCCCCTGCACCTCGACCGTGCCGGGAAACTCCGTGCGCTGGATCACGTCGACGATGCGGCCCGAGAAAAGCTGGACGCCCATGCCCCGCAGCATGGGGCGCGGACGGCGCCGATGGCAACCCCGGGCGGCGGGGAAACGGCCAAACCACTTGCCAACCGGACGAAGCCAGCCAACCATCCGGACCTATGCATTTCGATTCTCCGCCGCCGATTCCCGCCGCCCCCGTCCCCCGCGCCGACGAGGACGATGACGACGATGAGCCGGAAGCCGCCGCCGCCAAGAAGGGGGGCGGCTCCGTGGCCCTGCTCATCCAGAAGAAATTCCTCGAGCAGCGGAAAATCTTCCTGTGGGGGGCCGTGACCGACGAGACGGCGAAGGAGATCACCGAGAAGCTGCTGTACCTCGAGACCGTGGCCCCGGGCGAGCCGATCACGTTCTACATCAATTCCCCGGGCGGCTCGATCACCGCCGGCATGGCGGTGTACGACACCATGAAGCTGGTCACCTCCCCGATCACGGTGGTCGTGACCGGCATGGCCGCCTCGATGGGCTCCATCCTCCTCTCGGGCGCGCCGAAGGGCCGCCGGCTGCTCTACCCGCATTCCCGGGTGCTGATCCACCAGCCGCTCATCTCCGGCCGCATGGTCGGGCCCGCGACGGACATCAACATTCAGGCCAAGGAAATGGAGAAGCTCCGCGCGGAACTGAACCAGATCCTGGCGGATGCCTCGGGCCAGCCGCTCGAGAACATCAACCGCGACACCGACCGCGACTTCTACCTCAACGCGACGGAGGCCATCGCCTACGGGCTGGCCGACCGCATCGTCGACCAGGTCTAGTCCCGGCCGGCCCCCGCCTTCCTTCCCAGCGCGGCCCCCGCGGGTCGCGCTATTTTTTTGCCCCGGCGGCCAGCGCGTCGAGCTCGCGGGCCCACGCGGCCGCCTGCTCCACCTCCCCCGCGGCCAGGGCCGCCGCCCGGGCGTCGCGCAGCCAGGGCTCGCGCAGCTCCGGCGGCAGCGCCGGGTCCGCCAGGAGGTGCCCGTACAGGTGCACCGCCTGGGCCGGCGCACCCAGCCGTTGCAGCTCGGCCGCCGCCGCCTCGGCCAGCGCCCACTCGTCCGGGGCCAACGCCCCGGCCGGGATCGCGCCGGCCAGCTCCGCGATCGCCCCCGCCCGGTCCCCGGCCCGCTCGCGCTGCCGCGCCAGCTCCCAGCCGAGCGCCAGGCTCGGGTGCTCCTTCTCGCCGGCTTGCAGCACCGCCAGCGCCTGCGCCGGCTGGTGCGCCGCCTCCAGCAGGTGCATCTTCCGCAGCACCGCATAGTCCGCCAGCCCCGGGGGCAGCCCGGCGCGGCGTTTCCACTGCTGGTCGAAGGACCCCGGGAAGGGCCGGTACAGCGGATCCCCGATCGCGATCGCCTGCCAGCTCAGCACCGGCTCGGCATAATAGGCCGCGTCGCCAAACGTGTCCCCGCGCGCCAGCGCGCGCAGCAGCAGGTCCGGCCGGTGCAGCAACTGCAGGTAGGGCTCGAAGACGTTGCCCACCGTCGCCGTCACCCCCCGCGCCACCAGCGGGCCGCTCCAGCCGGCGGTCGCCGAGCGCAGCGTCGTGGCCGACCCGCTGTGGAGGTGCACCGCCACCGCCCCGGCCGGAAACCGAAACCCCGGCAGCGCAAACGGCCCGTTGAGGTTCTCGGCGTACCAGCCAAAATAGAGCACCGGCGCATCGCTGCGCGCCGTCGCCGGCCGCGTGCCGGGCGCCGCGTCCACGTCCGGGTCAAAGCCGAGCTCGCGCAGCTGCGCGGCCACCGCCTGCAGCCAGCGGTCGCCGTCCGGATGCGGGCCCCCGAGGTCGACGTACGCCCGCCCCAGCAGCCCGGTCCGCTCCGCCGCCAGCGCCCGGTCCACCAGCGCCCCGGCGTCCGCGGCCGTCGGGCCGTCGAGCCGCGAGACCTTCACGACCTGCGCCGGCTCCCCCGCGGCCGGCCGGTCCCGGCGGTAGAGCGGGTTGACGAGGAAGGCGTTGATCGGGCTCTCGTTCACGGCCAGCAGGCTCAGCTCCGAGTCGACCGCCGCCGCGTTGGTCTGGAAAAAGGGGTTGTCCGTCAGCGGCGGGTGCGGGCGGTAGAGCGCCGGATCGTGGCGGATGCGCAGCGGCACGCCGCGGCACACGACCAGGTAGGAAAGATGGTGGCCGGAGAACGCGTGCTTCCGGCGCCCCACCGCATCCGTCAGCGCCATCGGGATCGCCTCGATCCACCGGCGTCGGACCAGCTCGTCCTGCAGCGGCTGCCAGATCGCGGTGACGAATTCCGACCACGAGATGGTCTCGGTGAGCGGCATGCCCAGGGCCAGGATGTTCGCCGCCGGCACGCCGCGCGCCTCGGCGTAGTGCTGGGCGATGCGCACCGAGTCCGGATCGTCGCGGTTGGCGAGCAGGATGACCCGCGCGGCCAGCCGGTCGGCGCCCGCCAGCGGGCCCGTCGCCAGCGCGGCCAGCAGCAGCAGCGTCCCGAGGGTCTTGCACAGCAGGGTCACGCCCGGCGACTGTGCCGGGCCGGCGGGCGATTTCGAGGCTCGATTCGACCCGCTTGCCAAGGCCCCGCCAACCCGCTTGGCTCCGCCCGGCGCTGGACTCCGCCGTCCCGCGCCGGCGGGCCGGACGACCCGGCCCATCCTCCCACCGCTCCCCGCTGTGTACCTCTACCTTCTCATTGCCCTGGGCGGCGCCCTCGGCAGCGTCGCCCGCCACTGGCTGTCCGAAACCGTGACCGCCCGCTTCGACGGCGTCTTCCCTTGGGGCACCTTCGTCGTCAACCTCACCGGCTGCCTCGCGATCGGCTTTCTCGCGTCGCTGCCCGGCCTCGGCGGCCGCCCGTTCAGCAGCGTCGAGACCCGGTGCTTTTTCCTGACCGGCGTGTGCGGCGGCTACACGACGTTTTCCACCTTCAGCGCCCAGACGCTCACCCTCCTGCGGGCCGGGGACACCCTGCGCGCCGGCGCCTACGTCGTCAGCTCGGTCACGCTCTGCGTGCTCGGCGTCTGGGTCGGCCACCTGCTGGCGTCGTCGCTGGCGGCGGCCCGCTGAATCCGCCGCCAAACCCCATGGCCAGCTCCTGGATCTTCTGGGCCCTGCTCTCCGCCGTCTTCGCCGGGCTCACGGCCGTGCTGGCCAAGGCCGGCGTGGCCGGCGTGAACTCCCATCTCGCGACGGCCATCCGCACCTCCGTCGTGCTGGTCTTCGCCTGGGCGATCGCCGGACTGACCGTCCGGCCGCTGGCCTTGGGCGAGCTCTCGCGGCGGACCTGGCTTTTCCTCGCGCTCTCGGGCCTCGCCACCGGGCTGTCCTGGCTCTGCTATTTCCGCGCGCTGCAACTCGGCCCCGCGTCGCAGGTCGCCCCAGTCGACAAGCTCAGCGTGGTCTTCGTGCTCCTCTTCGCCGCCCTGTTCCTGCACGAGCCCCTCAGCCTGAAAAGCGGCCTCGGGGCGCTCCTGATCGTGGCGGGCGCGATCGTGCTGGCCTGGCGGCCCTGAGGCCGGCCGCTACCGCGCCGCCGGCGGGGACGCCGCCTGGCGCTTGAGCAGCTGCGTGCGCAGGTAGGTGTCGGGAACCGTGTTGCGCCAGGCGGTCACCCACACCGCGGCGAGCATCTGGCCGCCCTGCAGCAGCTGGCCCTCCATGAAGGCGCGCCCGGCGGGATTGACCGGGCCGTGGTTCCGATCCGGCAGCCCCTGCTTTTCCAGCTCGTTGCTGAACTGGCCGGCCTTTTCCATCCGGTAGATGGTCTCCACCAGCCGGTTCTCCGCCAGCACGTAATCCATCACGGCCACAAACAGCGGATCCCGCCCGTCCGACCGCGCCGGCAGCGCCAGGGCCCGCGCCGGGGTGACCCGCGGCAGCAGTTCGGCCGGGGTGATGCCCGCCTTCTGGATGAAGCCGCTGTCGATCCAGGTGTGAAACTTGTTCCACGTCGTGTAGCCCGCGGGATTGGGGCCCACCCAGCCGTTGTGATGATCCGTGACATGCAGCGGCTGCGCGCAGTCGGCGACGTAGTGGCCCATGATCCCCATCACGTAGAGGACGTCGGCCCGGGCGTTGGCAATCTCCTCGGGCGTGCCCAGCTCCTCGAACGTCTTGAGATACATGAAGGAGGACTTGAGCTTGGCATAATACTCCGTGATCGCCCACGGCACAAAGCCCGGCCACTCGCGGGTGTGGTCGGAATTCTTGGCGGGGTCGATCGCGGGAAAGTGCTGCGGGTGCGCCGCACGGCCGGCGGCGAACGCCACGGCGAAATCCAGGCGGAAGGACGACACGGTGGCCGGGTCGATCCCGGCCGCCGGCAGCTGTTCCACGTCGAGAAAATGGTCGGTCCAGCTCCCGCCCGCCTGGCGCAGCGGCAGGTCGGGGACGTTGCGCCACCGGTCGGGCTCGCCCGCGAGGAACGCGATGCGCTCGGCGGCGGCGGGCTCGTGGACGAACGCCGGGAACTCCGGCGGCAGCGCCGCCAGCGCCAGCTGGTTGACCAGACGATGGCCGTCGTAGTCCCAGGCGCGCACGACGACGGGAGACAGGACAATCGCGGCCAACGCGATCCGGACGAGGGGGGATGATTTCATGGGGAGGAAGCGGAACGGGCGGCGGCGGGCTTCGCCGGGAGCGAGCGCAGCGCGGCGGCGTAGGCCTCCAGGCCCGCGGCCAGCGACTCCGCGATCCGCTGCCGGCCCGGCGCGGTCGCGGCGAGGTTCGCCTCGCGGTCGTTGGAGAGGAAGATCGACTCGACCAGCACGGCGGGGCAGTGCAGGCCGCGCAGCACGGCCGAGTGCATGGTCTTCTGGCCGCGGTCGAGGGTCTGGAGGGCGCCGATCACCTCCCGGTGCATCAGCTGGGCGAGCAGCGCGCTCCACGGGTCGAAGCGGTTGACCGGCGCGGCTTCCCGCTCGGTGTCGTCCGGCTCCACCGGGCTCCAGGCGCGGTCCGAGCGCTGGTCCTGCGGCGTGAAGGTGTAGGTCTCCGTGCCGCTGGTCTTGGTGTCCGGGTAGAGCGAGTTGAAGTGCAGGCTGACAAAGACGTCCGCCCCGGCGCGGTTGGCGAGTTCCGCGCGCCGGCGGAAATCCGTGGGCTTGTCCGGCGCCAGCGGCCGGTCGTCCGTCCGGGTGAGCACCACCTGGTACCCGCGGGCCGTGAGCAGCCGCTGCAGGCGCTGCGCCACCTCCAGCGTGAGCAGCTTTTCCTTCAGTCCGAGCCGCTTGTTTTCCATGCCGTTGTCGTGGCCGCCGTGGCCGGGGTCGAGCACGATCACCTGCAGGCGCGGCCACGGGGCGCCCACCAGCGCGGGCCGCAGGCGCGGCAGCAGCAGGCGCTCGTAGTCCCCGCGACTGAGGTAGAGCACGCCGTTGCGCCCGACCACCGCCCGGCTGAGAAACAGCCGCAGGCCGTTGAGGCTCACCTCGCGGCTGTCGGCCTCAAATTCCACCCGGCAGGCGGCATCCGCCAGCACCAGCCGGCGCTCCTTTTCCCGCCACTCCGCCTTCAGTCCCAGCCGGGACGCGGCCTCGCGCAGGGAGAAATAATCCACCCCGCCGAGTCGGGTGACCGCCAGCGCCGCCGGCCGGGCCTGGGCCTGAGCCGGGGTCAGGGTCGGGGCGGGACCGCCGCCGGTCGGCCGGGTGGGAACCGTGCGCACCACGGGCTCGGCCGCGGCACAGCAGGCCAGCAAGAGCGGCAAGCCCAGGGCACAACGTAGGGCCGCCGGCAACATGGCGGCGCGGGGTCAGGTGCCCGCGGCCGGCTCGGCGGCCGGCGCTTCGTCCTCCGGCTCGTCCATCTCTTCCGGCTCGAACTTCGGCTTGCGCTTGTTCACGGGCAGCGGGGTGAGCATCACGTGGATGTTGCGGCCGATCAGCTTGGGATCCGCATCCGGATGCCCCATGCCGACCAGCTCGGCCACCGCGCGCTTCATGACGTCAAAGCCGATCTCGGTGTGGGCCATCTCGCGGCCGCGGAACTTCAGGCGGAGCTTCACCTTGTTGCCGTGGGCGAGGAAGCCCTCGGCGTGGCGCAACTTGGTCATGAAGTCGTTCTGCTCGATGCGCGCGCTGAACTCGATCTCCTTGATCTTGCTCGCGGTGGACTTCACGTGGGAGGTCTTCTTCGACTCCTCGTAGACGTACTTGCCGAAATCCATGATGCGGCACACCGGCGGCGTCGCGTTGGGCGCCACCTCGACCAGATCGAGCCCGACTTCGAGCGCGAGATTGATCGCCTTGGCCGTGTCGATCACGCCGAGCTGCTTGCCCTCGGGCGAGATCAGGCGCACTTGGGGAACCTTGATGCGGTGGTTGCGGCGGATGGCCGCGAACGGGTCGACATTGCGACGCTGATAGGAGCCGGTGCGATTGCCGCCAGCGGCGGGAGGGAACGAAGTAGCCATCAATTAGGGTTGGATCGGGTGTTAGGTCGGGCGGTTTTTCGCCGGGAAGCGCCTGAATGACAACACCTATTTGGCCCGGCCCCGGCCGGGCGGGGGCCGGCGGGGGGGGCTCAGACACTGAAGCTTTCGCCGCAGGAGCAGCTGGCCTTGGCGTTGGGGTTCGAGAACTTGAAGCCGCCCGCCACCATCGCGTCCGAATAGTCCAGCCGGGTCCCCTTGAGAAAGAGCGCGCTCTTGCTGTCCACCACCACCGGCACCCCGGCCGTCTGCACCAGGATGTCGCCCCGCCGCGGGACGGGCGTGAATTTCATCTTGTAGCTGAGCCCGTTGCAGCCGCCGCCGGTGATCGCCAGCCGCAGGAACTCCCCCTGCCCTTCCCGCGCCATCAGCGCCGTCACCTTCGTGCCCGCCTCCGGCGTGAGCTGCACCAGCTGCTCGTTGCCCGCGCGGACCCCCTCGGGCAGGGCGGTGGGGGTGGCGGGGGTGGACATGCGGGGGCGGACTATTGCTCCGCCCGGTATTTTATCAAGCGCCGGGCCGCTTTCACCGCGTTGGCAAAGCTGGTCCCCCGGGCCCGCCCCTGCCCTGCCAGGCCAAAGGCCGTGCCGTGGTCCGGGCTGGTGCGCACGAACGGCAGGCCGAGCGTGACGTTCACCGCCTCGTCAAAATCCACCGCCTTCAGCGGCGCCAGCCCCTGGTCGTGGTACAGCGCCACGATCACATCGAACTCCCCCTGCAGCGCGCGGGCAAACAGCGTGTCCGCCGACTCGCAGCGCGACAGCCCGGGAAAGTTCGTCCGCAGCCGGTCGAGCGCGGGATCCAGCAGGTCGCGCTCCTCCTCGCCCAGCAGCCCCTGCTCGCCCGCGTGGGGATTGAGGCCGCACACCCCGATCCGCGGCCGGGCCACGCCGTCCGCCCGCGCCAGCAGGTCCGCCGCCGCGACCGTGCGCTGCAGCAGGTGCGGCCCGAGCAGGCGCGAGACCTGGTGCAGCGGCACGTGCCAGGTCGCGAGCACCACCCGCAGCCGGCCGCCGCAAAAGGCCATCACCGGCGCGCCGCCCCAGCGCGCGGCGAAAAATTCGGTCTGGCCGGGAAACTCGAAGCCGAGGCGCGCCAGCCCCGCCTTGCTGACGGGCCCCGTCACCACCGCGGCAAACTCCCCCGTCCGGCAGCCCGCGGCCGCCCGCTCCAGCGCCGCCCACGCCACCAGCGCGCCGTCGGCCGTCGGCTGGCCGGGCACGGCGGAGAAATCCTCCAGCCCCACCGCGACCTGCTGCGCCGGGGTGGCCAGCGTCGCCAGCCAGCCGGCCGGCCCGAGGATCGCCACGTCCCGCGCTTCCGCCGCGTGCGCCGCCAGCCAGCCGGCGATGATCTCCGGCCCGACGCCCGCCGGGTCGCCGCAGGTGAAGGCAAGCTTAGCCGGCATCGGTGGCATCGCCCGCGCCCCGGCGCGGCCGCGCAAAGCTGCGCTGGCCGCCCGCGAAAAATTCCAGGAACCGCCGGGCCTCCGGCGCCGGATACGTCCCGCCCGCCAGCGCCGCCGCGGCCAGCGCCCGGATGTTGCCCGCCGCGCCATAGACCGCCGAATAGGCCTGCTTCAGCTGGGCGATCACCGCGCGCTCCAGCCCGCGCCGCTTGAGCCCGACCAGGTTGAACCCGATCACCTCGTCGCGCCCCGCCACCATCACGAAGGGCGGCACGTCGCGCGTGAGCGACGCGTGGCCCGCCACCATCACGCCCTCGCCAATGCGGCAGAACTGGTGCGCCGCCGCCCCGCCGCCGAGGAAGGTGTGGTCGCCCACCGTCACATGCCCGGCCAGCAGCACCCCGTTGGCCAGCACCACCTGGTCGCCCACCACGCAGTCGTGCGCCACGTGGCTCGCGGCCATCAGAAAGCAGTTCGCCCCCACCACCGTCCACCCGCCCGCCTGGATCGAGCGGTTGAGCGTGACGTGCTCGCGGATCACGGTCCCCGCGCCGACCCGGAGCCCCGACGCGGTCGCCCGGTCGAACTTGAGGTACTGCGGGTCGCCGCCCACCACGGCATAGGGGTGCACCACGACGCGGTCGCCGAGCACGCAGTGCCGCGTGACGATCGCCCCGGCCATGATCTCGCAGTCGGCCCCGAGCTGCGCGCCGGGCTCCACCAGCGCGGTGGGATGGATGACGGTGGGCATCGTGGTCAGGCCTTGGCGCGGCGCGGCGCGGCCACGCGATCGGGAAACATGTCCAGCTGCACGTCCTTGAGCAGGTCGTAGTTTTTCAGGATGCGCATGACCTGCAGCGTGTCGCTCTTGCTGTAGTTCTGGTTGATTTCGATCTTGTCGAGGATGTCGAGCAGCATGGCGCGGAACGAGATGATCGCGTCGATGCCGTGCTCCTTGAGCAGCTCGACGCTCTGGGAGCGGAACGGCTCGGCCGTCGGCAGGCTCGGCAGCACCAGGATCTTGGTCAGCGCGCCGCCCGGCTCCTCCGCGGCATCCGGCGGGAAGAAGTTGCTCGCCTCCTTCAGGACCTTTTCCTCGAGGAAGCGGAAGATCTCCGGGCTGCTCTTGAGGGTCGCCGGCGTGAACACGCCCGTGTGCCAGCCCTTCACCGCCACCACGGCCTTCTGGACGAACGCCAGCTCGGACGAGAAGAGGAAGAAGTCCGGCCGCCGCGAGCCCCGCCGCCAGGCGGGGTTGTAGACGACGAGGTCGATCTCCTCCTCCCCGGTTTTGCGGCGCGCCTGCACCTGATACTTGCGCGCCTGGCGGACGAGAAATCCGTTTTGCTCGAAGTACTCCCGGACAATGCCTTCGTCGATGGCCGACATAATGGGTCAGGTTAGCCGTTGGGGCGCTGATAGCACATCAATTCTTAGCCGGCGCCCAGCTCGCGCCAGACCGTGGCCACCGCCGCCGGGTCGACCGCCGCCGTCGTGACCGCCGTCCCCAGCCCGTGCAGGAGCACGAACCGCAGCTGCCCGGCGCGCACCTTCTTGTCGTGCTGCATCGCCGCCAGCAGGTCGGCCAGCGGCAGCGGCGCGCGCAGGCGGACCGGCAGGCCCTGCGCCGCGACCGTCCGCTCGACCCGCGCGACGTCCGCGGCGGTCAGGTGGCCCAGCTGGTGCGAGAGCCGGGCGGCCGCCGCCAGCCCGACGGCCACCGCCTCGCCGTGCAGGTAGGGGCCGAAGCCCGTGACCTGCTCGAGGGCGTGTCCAAAGGTGTGCCCGAGGTTCAGCAGCGCGCGCCCGCCCTCCGGCGCCAGCTCGCGTTCGTCCGCCTGGACGATCGCCGCCTTCGTCGCGCAGCAGCGCCGGATCACCCCGGCCAGTTCCGGGCGGCCGACCTGGAGCGGCGCCGGTTCCAGCTGCGTGAACAGGGGGAGGTCGCCGAGCAGCCCGTACTTGATGACCTCGGCGGCCCCGGCGGCGAATTCCCGGGCCGGGAGCGTCTGCAGGAAGTCCGTGGCCACCAGCACCGCGCGCGGGTGGTGAAACGCCCCGACCAGATTCTTGCCCGCGGCGAGGTTGAGCCCGGTCTTGCCGCCCACCGAGCTGTCCACCATCGCCAGCAGCGTCGTGGGGATCTGCATGTAGTCGATCCCGCGCAGGTAGCTCGCCGCCGCGAACCCGCCGAGGTCGCCCACGACCCCGCCCCCCAGCACGAGGAGCAGGCCCTGGCGGGAGATCCGCTGCTCCGCCAAAAAGTCCAGCACCCGCCCCAGCACCGGCAGGGACTTCGCGCCTTCGCCCGGCTCCACCACCAGGCGCGGCACCCCGGCCAGCGTCCGCGCCAGCAGCCCGGCCTGGGCCCGGGCAACCCCGGCATCCGTCAGGAGCGCCACCGGCCGGCCGCCGGCCGCCAGTTCCTGCAGCAGGCCGGCCAGCCGCGCCTCCGCCCCGTCCATAAAATGGATCGGATAGCTGCGCGCGCCCAATTCCACCGTCAGCCCAAGGGTCATGCCTAGGTTAAAAAACAGCCGCGCACAGGGGTCAATGCGGTTGTACCCCGGCGCGCGCCCCGGCCGCGGAGCGCCCCGCCCCGGCGCCCCCGCGCCTTTTCCGCTGGTTCCCGTCCGGCCCGCGTCCTAGGGTCGGCGCCCTCGCATGAAAAAAGCCTCGTCCCACTTCCCCCGGATCCGCCCCATCGCCTATGAGGGCCCCGCCACCCGGAACGCCCTCGCGTTCCGGCACTACAATCCGGACGAGGTCGTGGACGGCCGAACGATGGCCGAGCACCTGCGGTTCTCCGTCGCGTACTGGCATGCCTTCCGCGGCACCGGCGCCGACCCCTTCGGCCCGGGCACGATCCTCCGCCCGTGGGAATCCGGCCGCTCCGCCCTCTCGGTCGCCAAGACGCGGATGGATGCCGCCTTCGAGTTCTTCCAGAAGATCCGGGTCCCGTTCTACTGCTTCCACGACCGCGACATCGCGCCCGAGGGCAAGACCCTCGCCGCGTCCAACCGCAACCTCGAGCAGCTGGTCGCCCACGCCAAGGCCCTCCAGCAGGCGACCGGCGTCAAGCTCCTGTGGGGCACCGCCAACCTCTTCTCCCACCGCCGCTACATGTGCGGCGCCGCCACGAATCCGGATGCGCACGTCTTCGCCTACGCCGCGGCCCAGGTGAAGCAGGCGCTCGATGCGACCCACGCGCTCGGCGGCCAGAACTACGTCTTCTGGGGCGGCCGCGAGGGCTACGAGACCCTGCTGAACACCGACCTCAAGCGCGAGCAGGACCACCTCGCGGCCTTCCTCCACATGGCGGTCGACTACGCCCGGAGCATCGGCTTCCAGGGCCAGCTCCTGATCGAGCCCAAGCCGAAGGAGCCGACCAAGCACCAGTACGACTTCGACGTCGCCAGCGGCGTCGCCTTCCTCCGTACCTACGGCCTGGCCCGGCACTTCAAGTTCAACCTCGAGACCAACCACGCGACGCTCGCCGGGCACTCCTTCCAGCACGAGATCGAGGTCGCCGCGGCCCACGGCATGCTCGGCTCGATCGACGCCAACGCTGGCGACGAGCTCCTCGGCTGGGACACCGACCAGTTCAACACCAACGTGAAGGAGCTCGCGCTCGCCATGGTCTCCATCCTGCGCGCCGGCGGCCTCGGCTCGGGCGGGCTCAACTTCGACGCCAAGCTCCGCCGCCCCAGCATCGACCCCGCCGACCTGTTTTACGCCCACCTCGGCGGCATGGACGCCTACGCCCTCGCCTTCAAGATCGCCCGGCAGATCATCGCCGACGGCCAGTTCGCGGGCTTCCTCCAGGAGCGCTACGCCAGCTACGACACCGGCTACGGCCGCGCGATCGCCCGCCGCCAGGTCGGCTTCCGGGAGCTGAACCGGCTCGTCCTGCGCCAGCTCGGCGAGCCCCGGCCCCGCTCGGGCCGGCAGGAATACCTCGAGAACCTGCTCAACCGCTACGTGCACGGCTGAGCCCGCCCCCCCGCGATGCGCCTGCCCGCCCTCCTGCTCGCCTGCGGCCTCCTGCTGGGCTGCTCGTCCCTCTCCACCCACCGCGGGGACGGCCTCGACCGGGTCCAGCGCATCTACGTCGAGCACCTGCTCACCGACAACCACCGCCTCGACCACGCCATGGTCGCGGAACTCCGGGGCCTCGGCTACGAGGCGTCGTGCGGCCCCCTGACCATGCTGCCGGACAACACGGATGCCATCCTCACCTATCGGGAGCGGTCGGCGTGGGATTTCCAGAGTTACCTGATCGAGCTGAGCTTCGAGCTGAAGGGCCGCATCACCGGCCAGACGCTGGCCACGGGCCGGTACTACCAGCCGTCGGTGCACCCCAAGACCCCGGAGGAAGTGGTCCACGCGGTCCTCCCGCCGGCCTTCCGGCGGCGCTGAGCCGGCCGCCGCGCGCGGCGGCCCCGACTTTGGGCTTTGCCGCCGCCGGCCCGGCCGCCAAGCTCCGCGGCCATATGTGCCCCGCCCCTGGCCAATCCACCTCCGACGCTGGCCCCGTGCTCCCCACCGACGGACGCGACACCGGGGGCCTCGGCGGACATCCGCGCGGCCTGACCACGCTCTTCTTCACCGAGATGTGGGAGCGGTTCAGCTACTACGGCATGCGGGCCCTGCTGATCCTGTTCATGGTCAAGACGGCCGCCGAGGGCGGGCTGGGCTACGACACCAAGCGGGCCGCCGCCATCTACGGCACCTACACGATGAGCGTGTACCTGCTCTCCATCCTGGGCGGCTTCATCGCCGACAACTTCATCGGCGCCCGCCGCGCCGTGCTCGTCGGCGGCATCGTCATCGCCAGCGGCCACTACGCCATGGCCTTCTCCTCGACGGCCACGTTCTTCGCCGGCCTCGTGCTCATTGCCCTCGGGACCGGCCTGCTCAAGCCCAGCATCTCCACCATGGTGGGCAGCCTCTACCGCCCGGACGACGAGCGCCGCGACGCCGGGTTCTCCATTTTCTACATGGGCATCAACCTGGGGGCCTTCCTCGCCCCGCTCGTGACCGGCTACCTGGCCCAGAGCGCCGGCTGGAAGGCCCGGCTGGCCCAGTGGGGCCTGGATCCGCTGCACTGCTGGCACTGGGGGTTCGCCGCCGCCGGCGTCGGCATGACCTGCGGGCTCGTCCTGTACGTGCTGCAGCGCGACCGCCTCGCCCAGGTTGGGCACGCGCCGACCCCCGCGCCGGATGGCTCCCGCCCCTGGGGCAAGCTCGCGCTCGTCGCCCTCGGCTCCCTCGCCCTCATCCTCGCGATGAAGGCCAGCGACGACCATCCCCAGCTCGTCTACCTCCTCTTCGGGCTGCAGGTTGCCGCCCTCCTCGGGTTCGCCTTCCAGCCCGACCCGGACCGCCGGCGCATCGCCGCCATCCTCGTCTTCTTCATGGCGGCGGAGGTGTTCTGGGCGATCTTCGAGCAGACCGGCTCCTCCCTCACGCTGTTCGCCGACCGCCTGACTCGGAACGAAATCCTCGGCCTGCCCTTCCCCTCCTCCTGGTGGCAGTCGGTCAACTCCGTCTGGGTCATCCTCCTGGCGCCGGCGTTCGCCTTCCTCTGGATCCGCCTCGGCCACCGGCAGCCCTCCAGCCCGCTGAAATTCGTGCTCGGCCTGCTCTTCGTGGCGCTGTCCTTCGTGCTCATGGTGCCGGCCGCCCAGCTCACTGCGGCCGGCCGCGTCAGCCCGCTCTGGCTGGTCGGCCTGTTCTTCCTCCAGACGGTCGGGGAGATGCTGCTCAGCCCGGTGGGACTTTCCACCATGACCAAGCTCGCCCCGCAGCGGCTCGTCGGCCTGGTGATGGGGATCTGGTTTCTGGCCGCCGCGCTGGGCAACAAGCTCGCCGGCGTGATTGCGGGCGAGTTCACCAGCGACCACGCCGACCAGCTCGCCGCGTTCTTCTGGCATCAGGC
>SESH01017892.1_pt1 | contig 18145 bp, 15 predicted proteins | sample 3171561 | NCBI WGS metagenome assembly SESH01 (sample SAMN10866947, study PRJNA518727) | freshwater metagenome | biome: subpolar coniferous forest; feature: holomictic lake; material: water; isolation source: holomictic Lake 442 2011 16.5 m and 2014 13 m | place: Canada: near Kenora, Ontario
GCGCCCCGGCCGAGGCGGACTCCCCGGCATTCGCCGCCGAGTTGCGCGCTCTCGCCGATTCGGTGATCGAGCCGGCCTACGATCGCCTGCAGGGCATCCTCGATGACCGCTATGCCGCCTTGGCGCCCACCGCGGTGGGTCTTGGCCAGTTCCCGGACGGCGCCGCGAGCTACCGGCGGCGCATCGCGCGCGCCATGGGCCGCCCGCTCGACCCCATGGCGATACACGAGCGCGGGCTCGCGGACGTCGATGCAATTGAACTGCGCATGGGGGAGGTTCGCGATGTGCTCGGTTTCCGCGGCAGCCGCGACGAGTTCCACGCGGAGCTGCGGGTCGATCCGCGCTTTCTCGCCAAGGCGCCCGAGGACGTGGAACGCCGCTACCTCTACTGCATGGCGCGGATCGGGCCGGTGATCCCGAGGTATTTCTCGCAGCTGCCGAAGTCGCCGTATGCCGTCCGGCGCGTCGACCCGGCGGCCGAGGCCGGCATGACCTTTGGTTACTACCAGGTCCCGACTCCCGCGGATCCGGTCGGCTACTACCGCTACAACGGCTCGAACCTCGCCTCGCGACCACTCGTCAACGCCGCGCACCTCATCTACCACGAGCTCGTGCCGGGCCACCACTTCCACCTCGCGCTCGAGTTCGAGAACGAGCGCGTGCATCCGCTGCGGAAGTTCCTGTACTACGGGGCATTCGCCGAGGGCTGGGCCGAGTACGCGGCCGGCCTCGCCGGGGAAATGGGCCTCTACGACGATCCGTACGACCTGTACGGCCACCTCGCCAGCGAACTGTTCGTCGCGACGCGCCTCGTCGTCGACACCGGGCTCAATGCCCTCGGCTGGTCGCTCGAGCGCGCGCGGCAGTTCATGCGCGAGCACGTGCTGGAGCCCGACGCGCTGATCGCGACCGAGACGCTGCGCTACTCGACCGATCTCTACGGCCAGGCACTCGACTATCGCCTCGGCTACCACTACTTCGGCGACCTGCGGCGGCGCGCGGAGGCATCGCTTGGTGCCCGATTCGACCTCCGGCGCTTCCACGACACGGTGATCGGTAGCGGCGGGATGCCGCTCGAGGTGCTGGCCGAGCACGTGGACCGGTACGTCCGGTCCGAATCCGGAGCCGCGGCATGAGCGCGAGCGCGATGCCACCGCCCGCGGCCTCGGGTACGACGCGCTCCGGCGTCTACTACGAGGTGCATGGCCAGTCCGGGCCGGCGCTCTTCCTCGGCTTCCCGGTCACTGCTTCGCCCGACGCGCTTCCAAGCGCCGCTGGGTCGCCCGTCGGGCCCCGCTTCCTCACGCGCCTGACCGACCGCTACCGCGTCCTCGTCGCCGACTATCCGAGCATCGGCCGCAGTGCCACGGTCCCGCCCGGCGAGTTCACCGTCGACCGGGTCTGCGCGGACCTCCTCGGTGTCGCGGATGCGGCCGGCTTCGCACGCTTTGCCTGGTGGGGCGGCACGTTCGGCGCCATCGTCGGGCTCCTGCTCGCGACGCGCACGGACCGTTTGAGCGCGCTCGTCAGCGCCGGCTGGCCACCGCTCGGTGGCCCGTACGCCGCGATGCTCCAGGGTACCCGCCTCAATGCGCCGAACCCGCCGGCCCACGCCCGTGCAATCCTGCGCGACCCGGCGCAGTACGCCCAGTGGGTCACGTTCTACGAGAGCCTTGCTGGGTGGCCCGACGAGGTCGCCGCGGTCGGGCGGATCACGTGCCCACGCCTCGTCGCCTACGGCGCGAATGCCGAGGCGGACGTCGCGGGCATCCCCTTGCGCCTGGCGGCGACGATCCGTGAGCGGCGGTCGCAGCTTGAAGCGCTTGGCTGGCAGGTCGTCGAGGTTCCCGACCGCGACAGCGCCCTGATTCTCGACCCGGAAACACTCGTTCCGGTTGTACGCAGATTTCTCGATACCGTTCTGTGATTCATTCTCAATAGTCCATTACACGGGGAGCGTGCCATGAGTTCAATCAATCTGAGGCGGTCCGGCCCATTGGCTGCGGCGATTGCCCTCGCCGTCAGCGGCACCGCGGTTGCGGCAAGCGCGGCGGGACCGAAGGAGACGCTCGAGGAAGTCGTCGTGACCGCTCAGAAGCGCGCCGAGCGACTCATCGACGTCCCAATCTCCATGGCCGCGATCACGGAGGGAGCGCTGCGCGACGCGGGTGCGACTCAGCTCGGCGAGGTCCTAGGCTCGGTCCCCGGCGTCTCCATTGTCGACAGCGGCTCCGGCACGCAGAACATCGAGATCCGCGGCATCAACTCGATCTACGGCAACTCGCCGGTTGGCTACTACCTCGACGAGCTGCCGTTCACCTACTTGGGAAACACGCAGCTCCCGGACGTGCGCATGTACGACGTCGAGCGCGTCGAAGTGTTGCGTGGCCCGCAGGGAACGCTGTATGGCGACGGCTCGCTCGGCGGTACGATTCGCGTACTAACCAACGAACCCAACCTGACGAAGCTGCAATTCGGCGTGGACCTCGATGGTCGGACGACAAAGGCTGGCTCGTCGAGCAATACTGAGCAGGGGATGCTTAACCTGCCGCTGGTTGACAACTCGCTCGCGCTGCGCCTCGTCGGCTCGCACGAGGATCTCGGCGGATGGGTCGACAACCCCGCGACCGGTGTCAAAGACCAAAACGACCGCACCGCCGACACCTACCGCGGCAAGCTGCGCTACGCACCGAGTGACCGGCTCGATATCGTCCTGTCGGCGTGGCACACGAAGGAACATGTCCTGGGTGATTCCACCTCGCTGGCGGACTATACGTCGACAGACCCGGTGACGGACAACACGACCCTCTACAACCTTTACGCGGCAACAGTGCGTTATAAGTTCGATTCAGTGGACGTCGTCAGCGCAACGTCCAAGATGCAGTATCACAACATTGCCGACATCGCCGACTACTTCGGTTTTGGCGCCTTTAACACCGAGGAACACATCGATGTCTTCAGCGAAGAGCTGCGGCTCGCCTCGCGGGGCACAGGCATGTTCCGCTGGACGTCAGGTGTGGCGTATCGCAGCGTCAAGCAGCAGACCAACCTGGAACTTCCGGCGTTCGGCATCACGCAGGACCAGCAGCACAAGAGCGACTCCTACGCGATCTTCGGCGAGGCCACCTGGAGCTTCACGAAGAAGCTCGACCTGACGCTCGGGTTGCGCGTGTTCAAGGACGACCAGCAGTTTCACGAGCCGGTGGATCCCGCGATCCTCGCCCTGATCCAGGGGGTCAACCCGGAGTTCACGGGCACGACCAGCCCGAGCTTCCACACAGTGAACCCGAAGGTGAATCTCGCCTATCACTTCACCGACAACTGGCTCGGCTACGCGACGGCGGCGAAGGGGTTCCGCACGGGTCAGGCGCAACCTGTCATTTCGCTCGAGAGCGCGATTTTGCACAACCCGCCGATCTCGATCCCGATCGGTATTGATCCCGAGACGCTCTGGAGCTACGAAGTCGGCACCAAGGGTCAATTCGCCGATGGGCTCGTGACCGTGGAGGCAGACGTCTTCTATAACAGCTGGAAGAACCTGCAGACCGTGGTCTTTCCGGCGCCCCGCATCGGCGCCTTGATCAACGGCGGCCCGGCTCGCACCGAAGGCGTCGAGTTCGGGCTCGGCCTACGGCCCGTCAAGGGGCTCACACTGCAGCTGACGGGCAGCCTGATCAACGCGAAGTACACCTCGGATGTCGCCGGCACGAATGTCCACGACGGTGATTCGATCATCGGGGTACCAAAGAGCCAGTTCGGGGCGAGTGGCATGTATCGCTGGCCCATCACGCCGGGCCTGAATGGCTTCGCACGGGCCGAGGTACAGCACACCTCGCCGCGCAGTGGCACGATCCTGGGCCTGCCGGATTCAGATTCGATCACCGCCGTGAACGCGCGCTTTGGCGTCGAGACCGGCGCCTGGGGCGTGTACTTCAGCGCGGAGAACCTGACGAACGAGTCCGGCGCCGTGGACATCGCGGCGTCTGGTAACAGCGGTGTCGCGCGGCTCCGTCCGCGCACGCTCGGTCTGCAGGTCACCTACAAGCACGAGTGATCTTGGAGACGATCGCAGCACTGCTGAGCCATGACTGGGCCGGGCTCGCGATCGCCGCGATCGTCCTCGCGCCTGCGCTCTGGCTCACGCGCCCCGCGCGGCCCCTCTGGATGCGCGTGGGTGCCTGGGGGCTGGTAGTGGTCGCGACCTGCCTCGCGGCAGGCGCGACCTGCCATGTCGTCCACATGGCCGGTGTTCATCGGGCGTTCCCGCGACCGGGCAAGCTCGTAGATGTCGGCGGATACCGCATGCACGTGCTCGCCGAGGGAGAATCTCACGGTCAGGCGACCGTCGTGTGGATGCCGGGGTCGCATGCGGCGGGCTATGCCCTCTATCACCTGCACGCGGCGATGCGCCGGGACGCACGCTCCATCCTGATCGATCGGCCGGGGTCGGGATGGAGCGACCCGGGACCCTTTCCGCGCACGACCGCCGGAGAAGCCGAAGAAGTCGTGACGGCGCTCGCACGCGCGGGCGAACAGGGTCCGTTCGTGCTCGTAGGACACTCGTTCGGGGGGTTGCTGGTCGCGAATATCGCGCGCCGGCACCCCGAAATCGTCGCCGCGGTGGTGCTCGTGGATGCAACGCCGCCGGACGCGATCAACTACGCGCCACCCAATCCCTATCTCGCCGCCATGCGCTGGGACGCCATGCAGACGACGCTGTGCCGACTGTTCGGCATCCACCACGACACCATCGCAAGGCTCACGGGTGGCGATCGTGACGCGGAAGCCCGTCGGGTCGGGTCGATCGTGGCTCAGCGCCTCGGGCCGCAGCTCGAGGCCATGGAGAGTGTCGAAGACAGCGCGGCCGTCAGCATCACGGACTACTCGATCTTTGTCGAACTGCAACGCGGCGGTCTCGGCTGGGAGAACAGCGTCTACGACGGCGAGCTCGGTACACTGCCGGTCTATCTCGTCGCACCGGTGGGCATCCCCGGGTTTGATGCGATGGCGCGGGTGATGTACGAGGGCGGGGGCGGCGCCGGCAGGCTCGGACCCGAGGCGGCCTTTCACGAGCGCCTTCGACAGTTCTGGGACGGTTCGCGGGAGCGCTACATGCATGTGTCCCAGCACGTCGAGCGGGTCTACGCAGCCGCGGGGGCGAGCCACAACTTCCCCTACGAGGACCCCGACTTCGTAATCGGGGTCGTTCGCCGCGTACTGGCCGAGCATCCTCCGGGTTCGCGCTGATGGCAGGCACGGAGGTCGAGTTCCACCTCGTGATTCGAAGCGAAATCGAGATCGGCGCCCCGCCGCCGGTGGTCTGGGGCTACCTGGACCGGCCGCGCGACTGGAAGCCAAGCATCGTGTCGATCGAGCACCTCGACGGGCCACCCGGCCAGGAAGGCGAGACGCTCCGCATCGGCCAGCGTCCGGTCGATGAGACCGTCTACGTGATCATGCGCACGCTGCGACTCGAGCCCTACGCCCGGCGCGTGCAGACGCTCACGACAGAGGCGAGCCGGGCGACCGACGGATTCGTCATCTACACGCTCGCCCCGCTCGGAACGTCCACGCGCCTGGCCTGCGAGGTGGTCGCACGCTGCGTGGTTCCCAGCGGCGCGATCGCCGGCAGGACCGCCGCCGAATTCACCCGGGTCGTGAACGAGGCGACGGCCGCCAAGCTGGACGCGGATCACCATACACTGAAGGCGCTCATCGAGCGACGGAGCTGATATGGCGACGGCCGGGCAGGTAGCAGCGATGACGGCGTGCGCACCAGGTCGGTTGCCGCGACGAGTCGCCGCTTGAGCGCCGCTCCCGCCGGCCGCGCGAGGCTCGGCTGGCGCGTTCTCGCCGCCTATGCCGCCCCGGCGTTTTCCCAGACGATGATCCATGGCCCCACCGGATCGGTGATCCAGGGCGTGTACGCGAAGTACTTCGGCGTATCGCTGCAAAGCATCGCGACCGTGCTGCTCGTGGCGAGCGTGTTCGACGCCACGGCCAGTCCCGTCGCCGGCTATCTCTCGGACCGGCATTGCGCCCGTGGCGGCACGCGCCGGCCCTGGCTCCTCGGCGGATCGCTGTTCAGCGTCGTCGCATGCTGGTTCCTGTTCGCCCCGACTCCGCCCGTCACGGTTTGGTACTTCGGCGCGTGGCTGCTCCTCACCTACGCCGGATGGGCGACGGCCGAGGTGCCATACGCGGCCTGGATGGCCGAGATCACCACCGACTACGATGAGCGCACGCGCCTTGCCACGTGGCGCGGCGTTGCGATGTACGGCGGCGCCATGGCCTTTGCCGCGATCCCTTACCTGCCGATCTTCCCGACCTCGGAGTTCACGCCGGCAAGCCTCCGATGGACCGCGATCCTCGCGGCTGTGGCGCTGCCGCTGTTCTCGACGATCGCGGTGCTGAAGGTCCCGGCCGGCGGTACCGAGGCCGTGCCGGGCGTCCAGCGCGACGCCTGGCGGGGCGTCGTCGGCAACCCGCCGCTACTGCGGTTCGCGCTGCTCTTCTTCCTCTACAACCTCGCGTCGGGTGTGATGAACGGCGTGATGTTCTTCTATATCGACAGCCACCTGCATCTGGGTGCGTTCATGGCGGGACTCTTCCTGCTGACGCTGCCGCTCGGCGCCCTCGCGGTACCTCTGTGGGGCTCCCTGTGCAGGCGCTTCGGCAAGCAGCGCGCGTGGGCTGCCGGCGCCGCGGGCGGCGCGCTGGCCACCCTCCTATTCATTGCGGTGCCGGTCGGTCCCGCGGGCACGATCTGGCTCGCCGCCGTCCAGGTGCTCATGATTCTGGTCTACGCGGGGTTTCCGGTCGCTGCACCCGCCGTGCTTGCGGACGTCATCGACTACGGACGCCTGCGGTTCGGGGTCGACTATGCCGGCACCTACTTCGCGATCTACAACGTGATGTACAAGGCCGTGCCGGGCTTCGGCGCCGCGCTCGCCATCGCCCTCATCGGCTTCGGCGGCTTCGACGCGCGCATCGTCGAGCAGTCGTCGTCCGGGACCTTCGCGCTGCTCGCGACGTTCTGCGGCATCCCGGCGCTGCTGCTCGCCGTCGTCGCCCCGCTGTTGTGGTACTTCCCGATCGACGCCCGGCGCCAAAGGATCATCGTCGCGCGGCTGGCGCGCCGCGAAGCGCGGGCGCATCGGACCGCCCCGACTCCTCTCCCATCTCCCTGATCGACGAGGACCCGCCCATGTCCCCCACCCTGCTCCGCAAGTCCCGTGCACCGCATCGCGCCATGCGTGCCGCCTGCCTCGGACTGACGCTCCTGGCGGGAGCCTCGGGCCTCGCCCTGGCGGCCGAGGCGCCCGATCCGGACATCGCCGGGTGGGCTCGCACGCACCTGCACGCCGTCGACCGGGTCACGCCCGATGGCGACTTTCGCGACCTCGAGCCGCTGCGGGCCATCATCGGCGATGCCCGGATCGTCTCGTTCGGCGAGGGAATGCACGGTGCGGCCGAGCCGCTCGAGTTTCGCAACCGACTGTTCCGCTTCCTGGTCGAGCGCATGGGATTCACCGCGATCGCGATCGAGTCGGGCATCTCCGAGGGCTTCGACGTCAATCGTTACGTGCTCGGCGGCGGGGAGGATCTCGCGGGAACCGTGAAGCGCGGGTTCAGCTTCGGATTCGCTCAGCTGCCTCAGGAGACGGAGCTCGTCCGCTGGATGCGATCCTACAACGACGATCCGAAGCATGCCCGCAAGATCGAGTTCTATGGGCTCGATGTTTCGGGCGGCGACGACGACATGGAGCTGCCCCTTCGGATAGCCCTCGAGTACCTGGACGCGCGCGACGCGGGCAAAGCCGCATCAATCCGGGCTCGCGTGGCCGACCTGCAGTCGCGAATGCACCTCAACCGCCAGTCGGAGGCTCCGAACCAATACCCGGAGCTGTCGCAGGCCGAGCGTGACCGCCTCACCGGGGCGATCGCGGACCTGGTCTCTGAATTCGAGGTTCATGAGACGCAATGGTCCGCGGCGACCTCCAGGCGCGACTACGCGGTCGCCTATCGCGCCGCCGTCTCCGCCCGCCAGGTAGACAGCTATCTTCGCTGGGTCCCGGTCGGCTGGACGCCGAAGGACGGTTACGCCGGGATCTTCCCGACGGTCGCCTCGGCCGACCGGACCAAGGCCGACAACCTGGACTGGGTCCTCGGGCAAATGGGTCACGGCGCGCGCGTGCTGGTCTTCATGCACCGCGGCCATCTCATGTATACGCCGTCGACGATCCGTCTGCCGCCCCCGACGGGCCTCACGACGCTGCCGCCGATGGTCGGGATGTACATGAAGGAACGGTATGGCACAGAGAACGTGATGATTGCGCATCTGTTCGCTGCTGAATCCACGCAGTGTGGGGCGCCTGCCCGGAACGCCCCGGCCGGCACCGTCGAGGCGCATCTTGCCGCGTTGCCAGCGCCACTCTTCCTGCTCGACCTTCGTTCCGCGCCGTCCAATGTCGCCGCATGGCTGAAGGCCGACCGAGAGGAATTCGGGATGCCACCGCTCAATACCATTGGCATCGGCAGTGCCTACGATGCCGTGTTCTTCTCACGCAGTGTGACTCGCGCCGTCACGTGTCCAGCTCCCGGCGCCCATTGACTGCACCGCGCGCAATGCATCGCTCGTAAGGGTGCCGGGCCCGCGACGAAGGTCTCGGCCTGCACGTCGCATGAAGGATGGACTCCCGTGAACGAACCCAGATTCCTGCCTCTGAGCACATACCAGGAACTGTCCCCCGACGTCATGCAGCAGCGCGTCGACGCATTCGAGGCGCTGCTGCAGCGACGGCGCACGGTGCGGCAGTTCTCCGACCGGCCGGTGCCGCGGTCGATCATCGAGAAGTGCCTGCTTGCGGCCGGTACCGCGCCGAGCGGCGCCCACCAGCAACCATGGCATTTCGCCGCAATCTCGGACCCGGTGATCAAGGCCCGGATTCGCATCGCGGCCGAGGAAGAGGAGAGGAAGTTCTATCACGGCCGGGCGCCGAAGGAATGGCTCGATGCCCTGCGTCCGCTGGGAACCGACGAGCACAAGCCCTACCTAGAGACCGCGCCGTGGCTAATCGCCGTGTTCCTGCAGCGTTATGCACGCCTGCCCGATGGGAGCAAAGTCAAGCACTATTACACGGACGAATCAGTGGGCATCGCTACCGGGTTGATGATCGCGGCCGTGCACAGTGCCGGACTTGTTTCGCTGACGCACACCCCGAACCCGATGGGCTTCCTGACTGAGATCCTGGGTCGGCCGAAGGCCATTGAACGCCCATATCTGCTGCTCGTCGTCGGCTACCCCGGCCGGGATGCCGCCGTTCCCGACATCGTACGGAAGCCGCTCTCAGAAATTTCGACGTTCGTGCCACCCTGATTGGGCGGTACCGACGATAAGGCAGCCAAGTACGATAACTGACCCTGATCGTGCGCACGCCCGCTGGCAGCGCTCGGCAGTGGCTTCCGGCTCGCATTGCCTCGGCGCCGAACAGCGCCGGAGCGGCCTCCTGGCCTGATCAGCGGCGCCTAGCGTCCATACCCCGTGAGTTTGGTTGTTCCGTTGTTGCAGCGCAGCGCTGAGAACGGCACTTGTTTCTTCGAATGGACCGGAAGGTCGAACCGTGACCCTTCGGACCAAGGGTGGCGTCATCCAGGAGCGCCATCTCGCCCGCGAGGCTCGAATTGCCCTTGAAGAGTGGCGGCGAGCGATAAAGATCAAAAAGGGGCCGGTCTTCCTCGCCATCAAACGGGACGGTTCCGTCGGCACGAAGCCGATCACAAGCGCCGAAGTCGCAAGGACGTTCAAGAGGATCGCCAAGTGCATCGGGCTCAATGCGGAAGCCGCTGGGAACATTAGCGGCCATTCCACACGGATCGGTGCTGCGCAAGACCTCACGACGGCGGGGGCCGCGCTACCCGAGATCATGGCTGCCGGTGGATGGCGAAGCCCCGGCATGCCGGCGCGCTACGCGCGGAAGCTAGATGCTCGACGTGGCGCGATGAGGGGGTGGCTGACGCGTCGATAATCATTCGTATCGTTCCGCGTTGCAATCGCGCGCGACGGTCGGCCTAACGACGCGATCCTTCACTGTTTGAATCGAGGTTTCCGACATGATGAAGGGGGAACCTGAAACGATTTTGGGAGATCCCCCCGTGAAGATCTGCACCCAAACAATCCCTCAAATTCCTGCGCTATCCAAGTACAACCAACAGAACGCCGACAGCATTGGTGCTAGCCATTGATGACAATTTCAGGACCGAAGTACCGTTCCGAACTCTGCGTCAGAACTACCGAGTGCCAGCAACTTCTCATTGTCGAATCGCGCTTCCTGAGCGCGCGTTGAATATGTCGTGGCTCAGAATAAGCACCGGGCGGTTATCGGCTTTTTGTGCCCGCGGACCGGATTGAGATCCGCTCAGCGGACTTTGCCTTTAGGAATTCTGGCCCTAAGGCCTTCGACAGCCGGTGTTTGACACGGTCAGCATTTTGTCGGTCCGGGCACCGTCTACTGCCGCGGCAGGAACCCGACGACTGCGTCGATCCATGGGGATCGCCATCGATCGGACTCGACGAAGAGTTCGTGCCACGCGCCGTCAGCACGCCATGCTCGACAAGAATGCAGCTGCGCGCAAACGGCGAGTGATGTGGCGGGATTGGCGATTGGATCAGCGAGCGGGACACCAAACAGTACCGGGGTGGTCACCTGCGCGAGACGCCTGGTATCCATCGCGACGTCTGCCGAGTCGTAGAGCGCCTCCATCCACCCAAACGTTACGCCGCCGACCCGCAGCGCGGGGTTGGCGGCGAACCAGCGTTTCTGCAGTCCGCCGCGCAGCCTGTCGTGCGATAGCCCATCGGCAGTGTCGGTGGCTTCGAGCCAGTCATGCTGATCCGTCAGATAGGCGCTCGCGAATCCCAGGTGGGCGCCAAGCCAGACATACGCATGCTCGAGCGCGCGTCGCCATCCGCGTTCCGCACCGACCGACAGCGCCGGCGCCGAAAAAATGGCCGCGGAAACGCCCCCGGGATGCTCTTCAAGGTAGCGCAACGCAATCACGCCACCCATCGAGTGCGACACGAGCACCGTCGGTATCCCGACGGCGGGTCTCACCACGTTACCAATAAAGCGCGTCAGGTCGTCGACATCGGCGTCAAAACCGGTCGAATAACCACGCTCGCGCTCGGCTCCAGCCAAGAGCCGGTCGGAACCACCCTGACCCCTCCAATCGAGGACCCACAGGTCCGTGCCGGGGCGATGCAGGTCGTGGAGCGTCTCGTAGTATTTCTCAATGGATTCGCTGAAGCCCGTCACCAGCACGACCACCGTGCGTACCGAGCCGTCGGCGGACCAGTGCGCATAGCGAAGGCGTCGAGCGTCACCGACGGTCATGTAGTCGAACTTCAGTCCCGCCGGCGCGAGGAAGCGCGCCTCCAAAGCGCCCGGCGCCTCCATCGCCGCCGGGGGTGCGACGCCCTGAGCGACGCTCGCGAGCGACAGGACGCCTACGATTCCAACCAGTCGGGCGCACAGGTCCAGCCCTACCTTCCACGCCCGGGCACTTTCAGACACCATACTCGGGTTCCTGCGCTGCGATTCCACTGGACCTAAGACACAATGCCCCAACGACTCCCGCCGCTCAAAGCCATTGAAGCGTTCGTCGCCGTAGCGCGTACGCTGAGCTTCGGCCAAGCCGGTCGCGAACTCAACATTACCAAGTCCGCGGTCTGCCGGCGTATTCAGTCCCTGGAACGCGATCTGGGCACGCCGCTGTTCCGCCGCGGTGGCAAGCTCCTCGCACTCACGGCCGATGGCACGGCCTACTTGCGGCTGACCGGCCCTGCGTTCGATGCCCTTCATCAGGCTGCATCAATGCTGTCCACCGCCCGGCGCAGCAAGCGGCTGCATGTTTCGCTGCCGCAGTCGTTCGCCTCCAGCTGGCTGATTCCACGCCTGTATCGCTTCTACGACGCGCATCCGAACGTGGAACTCGAACTCGATAGCCTCGGCTATTTCGAGGCGCTCGACTCCACCCAAGCAGACGTCATCATCCGCGTCACACGCTCGCCACCCCCATCGTTCCATTCAGACAAACTAATGAAACTCGTGTTGATGCCAGTGGCGAGTCCGACGCTGTTAAGTAAGGTGCCACTGCGGCGAATCGAAGACCTCGCCAACCATACGCGGCTCACGCTGACCTCGATGCCGGAAGCATGGCCCACATGGCTCGCGCTTCACCACCGCGAGACGCCGCAGCCTCGACGGGTGCAGACGTTCGACACGATGCCGCTGTTGATGCAGGCGACTCGCGATGGACTCGGCGTGGCCATGGGAATCGAGGCGCTGTGTGCGGCCGATCTCGCCGGATCACGACTGGTAGCGCCGTTTTCCGAACGCCTCGAGGGCATGCTTTCGCTGTACTTTTTGTGCCGCAAACCTGACATCTCCCGCCGGCCGGTGCGTGCATTCCGTGACTGGCTGCTGGCTGAAGCCACGCACTGATGGCCGTGCCGTTGCGTTTGTTGCAACACCCATGCCCTGAAAGTCAACACCTCCGATCCTCGTGACACCGTAGCATCGCCACAACGGGCGCGCTCTGCAATGAAGTCGTCACGCGTCGCCGAACACAATGGCGACTCCCGCGCCGGTGAAGATCGCCGTCCGGTTGGCTGGCCAGGAAACCAATTTGGGGGAGCCCACGTGATTCAACGTATCCCGTTTTTACTCGCAATCGCCGCCGCCACGCTGATCCAGGTCGAGGCTCGCGCGGCCGCCACGGCGCCGGCAAATTCCCTCGAAGAAGTGATCGTCACGGCGCAGAAGCGCGAGCAGACCCTGCAGGAGGTTCCCATCGCCATTACCGTCGTGCGTGGCGAGGCGATGGAGCAGGCGCAGGTGCGAGACCTGCGCGATCTGCAACGGCTGACCACGTCTTTGGTCGTGGCGCAAGCGGACTCGGCGTCCAACGAGGTGTTCTCCATTCGCGGCATGTCGACCTCCGGCTTCAACGCCGGGCTCGAGTCCGCGGTCGGTGTGGTCATCGACGGCGTGTACCGGGGCCGGCAAGTCGAGGCCGTCGATGACCTCGTCGACATCGATCAGGTTGAAGTGTTGCGCGGCCCTCAGAGCACGCTGTTCGGCAAGAACACGACGGCGGGCGTAATCAACATCCGCACCAAGGCGCCGAATTTCGAATCTGGAGGGTTTTATTCGGCGACGCTGGGCAACTTCAACGCGCTTTCAGTCAGTGGCGCCGCCAACATTCCGTTGACAGCATCGACTGCGGCGCTGCGCATTTCAGGGAGCTTCAATCGGCGCGATGGCTTCATCGAAAACCTGCAGAACGGAAAGAAGATCAATGACCGCTTGCGCGGGTCCGTGCACGCACAACTTTTGCTGCTGCCCTCGGACACGGTAACCGTGCGGCTGATCGCAGACGTCTCCGCGCTGCACGAGCGTTGCTGCGCAGCACCGTTTCTGTACAACGATCCTGGCAACGTCGCAGTGCTCGAGTCAATCGGCGGCACCGTACTCCAGGTCGGGCCATACGATCGCAAGGTCAAGTTCGATGCGGGGATGTACACGCGGGAGAGCAACTCCGGTCTGTCGGCGCAAGTCGACTGGGACCTCAGGACGATGTTGCTGACCAGCATTACGTCGTTTCGCTACTACGACCAGTATGACGAGACCGATTCCGACTTCACCGACCTGAGCCTCGTCGGTTACAACGCGAGTTCTAGCCTTACGCGCACGTTCAGTCAGGAGGTGCGTCTTGCGTCGAAGACCAAGGGCGCGATCGACTGGCTCGCTGGGCTCTACTATTTCCAGCAGGACATGACCAGCGGTGGGCCGAGCACCTATGGTAAGGACCTGCGCAACTTCGTCGACGTTCTTTCCGGCGGCTACGTCGCGATGGTCGAGGAAGGCCTGGGCTTGAACCCCGGCACGTTCTTCGCCCCGGGGCAGGGGCTGGTCAACGAACACTACGTTCAAAACGGCCACACAACCGCAGGTTTTGGCAACCTCGACTTCCACGTCAGTGACCGGTGGACCCTGTCTGCGGGCCTTCGCTACGAGACCGCCGTCAAGTCCGTGCGCAGCGACATCCACATCGACGATCCGTTCGCGGCGCTGGACTTCACGACGCTGTTCGACGGCCAGTTGGCGGGCCTCGGCGCACTGCAGTTCTTTCCGCCGGTCGCCAATTTTGCCAAATCACTGACGGAGTCGGACGTCTCCGGCAAGGCTACGATCGCCTACGCGCCGTCGGCTGCGCTGAACCTGTACGGCAGCTTCGCCCATGGCGTGAAGGCCGGTGGCTTCAACCTGTCGACCACTGCCTCGCAAAGTGGCTTCTCGTTCCGGCCGGAACGGGTCGATGCCTACGAGATCGGTGCCAAGACACGCTGGTTAAATAACCGGTTGACCGTAAACCTCGCGGCCTTCGACGAGCGGGTGAAGGATTATCAGGCGGACGAATTTAACGGCATCGCGTTCATCCTGGAGAATGCCGGTAGCATCCGCCTACGCGGCCTGGAGCTGGAGACCTCGAGCCAGCTCGGGCATGGCTTCTACGCGGATTTCGGGGCGACCTACCTGTTAGGGACGATCGAGTCGTTCCCGAACGGCCCGTGCCCGCTCGGCGCGACTACCGCATCGTGTGACCTCGGCGGAAAGCGCGTCCCCGACGCGCCGCGCTGGACGGTCGCGGCCGGCGGGCACTACGAGTGGCCCGTCAACGACCACCTCACGGGGTTCGCGCAGGCCGGCGCACGACTGCGCACGAGTCGCTACATCATGCTTTCCAACGAGCCAATGACGCTCACGCCAACCACCACCGAAGTGGACGCCAGCGCCGGCATACGCGGTGCGAGTGACCGCTGGGAGCTGACGCTTTGGGGCCGGAACATCACCGGCGCGCACTACCCCCAGTTGATGTTCAACTCCGTGGCGCAGTCGGGCAGCCTTAACTTGTTTCCGAGCGATCCGGCAACCTTCGGGATCTCCTGGCGGGCGAAGTACTGAACCGGCACGAAGGCGGATCCATGAAGCTCTACCAGACGTACGCGTCGCCATTCCCGAGCCGCGTCCGGCTCCTGCTGCATGCCAAGGGATTGGAATTCGAGGTGATCGAACCCCCCGGCTTCGGCGGTTCGACCGCGCCCAAGGGCAACTACCTCGCAATCAACCCAATCGGACGCGTCCCCACGCTAGTGATGGATGATGGCCGGGTATTGCCGGAATCTGAGGTCATCTGCGAATTCCTCGAGGATGTCTATCCGCGCCCGGCGCTTCGGCCATCCGATCCCTGGGCGCGCGCGACAATGCGACTCCTGGCCCGGATCAGCGACATCTACCTGGTCATGGCGTTCGTGCCCCTGTTCGACCTGCTTGCGACGCCGCGGGCCGGTTGGGATCCAGTGGTCATCGATGCAGCGGTTGGTGAGATCGCCGCGGCACTCGGGTATCTTGAAGCGCACGTTGGAACGGAGGGTTACGCGGTGGGACAGGCTTTGACGGCGGCGGACGGCGCGCTCGCGCCAATGCTGGTGCTTACCGACGAATGGCTGCCGGAGACTTTCGGCGTCGCTTCGCCGTTGCCGCGCAATCCCAGACTTACCGCATACTGGCGCGCCGTGCAGACCGATCCGCTGGTCGCGCGCATTGTCGGCGAGACGCGCGACGCGATCGTCGCGCGACGCCGGGCACGGACCGCGGCGCAGACTACGTGATGCGCCGCCGTACGCAGGTCCACCGATGACCCGGGCGCCCGGCCGCGCCCTGACCATCGCTGCCTACGCGGCGCCTGGCGTCCCAGAAGCGATGCTGCTTTATTGCGCGTCGCTCGTCGTGCCAGGTTTTTACGCGACCGAGATGGGACTTAGCACGCAGATCATCGGCACGGTGATGGTCATCAGTCGTTTGTTCGACGCTGTGATCGACCCTGTCATCGGACACCTGTCCGACAAGACTGCAGGCTGGCGCGGTGGGCGTCGCCCGTGGCTCGTCGCCGGAGCGATCGTCTCATCCATCGCCGTTGCATTCCTGTACGCGCCACCGACCGGCGTCGGTGGCGCCTACTACCTGTGCTGGACGGTCTGCCTTTACTTCGGGTGGACGATGGCGATCATCCCGTACGACGCATGGGGCGCCGACATCTCGAGCGACTATCTGGAACGCACGCGCATCTTCACGTACCGCGCAACGGCCTATTACTTTGGCAGCCTGCTGTTCCTGTGTTCTCCATTCCTCGGCATCTCGCCGATCCACACGTTCAACGCGCCGGTGCTGCGCTTCAACGCGAATCTGGTCGCCGTCATGTTTCTGTGCACGGTCCCGATCGCGCTGTGGCTCGGCCCGCGCGGTCGTCCGGTACAGGCCTCCGAGCGCATTCGCTTCTGGAGCATCTTCGCCAATGTCCGTGGCAACCGGCCGATGCTGCGGTTCCTCGCGGCCTACTGCATCAGCGGCTTCAGCCTCGGTGTCTTCCTCGCGCTATCGTACGTCTACGTCGTTAGCTACCTGAAGCTGCCGGAGGCGTTCCCGGTGATCCTGCTCAGCTACGGTGTCGCGAACCTAGCCTCGGTGCCTATGTGGATGTGGCTGATCAAACGCATTGGAAAACACAGAGCGTGGGCGCTCGGCGTTTTCGGTGACGCGGCGATCTATCCGTTCCTGGCGCTGCTGCATCCTGGCCCCGCCAGCTACTTGCCGGCACTGGTGCTGATCACGCTGAGCGGATTCGCGGACGCCGTCGCGCGCATCGCCTCCGACGCGATTCTCGGCGACATCGTCGACTTCGACACGCTGCGTACGGGGAGCAACCGCGCGGCCAACTATTACGCGGTAAAGTCGTTGGTCACGAAAGCAAACGTCGCACTCGGGGGCGGCGCGGCCTACCTGTCCATTAGCTTCTTCGGCTACGACCCGAGTGCAACTGTCAATGGCTCGCGCGGTGTATTCGGACTGCTGCTGACGCTGTTGTTCATTCCGTCGGTGCTGTACGTCCTCGGCGGCCTGATCATGTGGCGTTTCCCGATAGATCGTCGGCGTCAGGACATCATTCGCCGACGCCTCGACAGCCGCCGAGAACGGGCCGACGCCGCACTCGCGGCGCTCGCCAAGCCGCTGGAGGGTCTTCGATGATCGACTTGTATACTGCAGCGACGCCCAACGGCTGGAAGGTGTCGATAGCGCTCGAGGAGCTCGCCCTTCCCTACCAGGTTCGGCTGGTCGGCCTCGGCCAAGGAGAGCAGCGCGCGCCGGACTACCTGCGCCTGAATCCGAACGGCAAGATCCCTACGATCGTCGACCACGCGCGCGGCGGATTCACGGTATTCGAGTCGGGTGCGATTCTGATCTACCTGGCCGAAAAGACCGGTCGACTGCTGCCGGCTGATCCGGAGGGGCGCTCGCTTGTGCTGCAGTGGCTGATGTTCCAGATGGGCGGCGTCGGCCCGATGATGGGCCAGGCCAACGTTTTTCTGCGCTATGCCCCCGAGAAAATCCCGTACGCCATCGACCGGTATCAACGCGAAGTGCGACGCCTGTTCGAGGTCCTCGACGGGCGCCTGGCCGAGCACGAGTTCCTCGCCGGCGACTACTCGATCGCAGACATCGCGAACTGGAGCTGGGCACACCTGTTCGCCTGGTCCGGCGTCGGCATTGATGGGCTGGTACATCTGTCACGATGGATCGAGGCCATCGCGGAACGCCCCGCAACCGTACTTGGCAAGGCCGCCTCTCCGCTCGCAGCAGCAGCGGATGCTGATTCACAGCGCGTGGCGACGGCACGCACGATCCTGGTGTAGGGCATCAACGCCGCAGCGCCCTTAAATCCGAATCAGACAGTGGATTGTTCTTAATTTCGTCGTCAGTGTCTCTAAATAATGTCGTGGACCCAGATCCATGAGTAGGTTAGGCGCGCTGACTGATGATCGTCGGCGGCCTGGCACCGACGTGCTGCAGCACCTCAAAGCCGAGCCGCTGGGAGTTCATGGTCGCCGCGTGTATCGCTGCCCGGCGTCGCAAGTCGACGGCTGTCCCCGTAACGCCGTCGGTCAGCTCGAGTGCGTGGGCGAGTAACCGAAGGTGGATGGCGTGCGGCGAGCTCTTGATCGACAACGTCCGGATGTAGCCCGCCA
>SESH01046164.1_pt1 | contig 18129 bp, 22 predicted proteins | sample 3171561 | NCBI WGS metagenome assembly SESH01 (sample SAMN10866947, study PRJNA518727) | freshwater metagenome | biome: subpolar coniferous forest; feature: holomictic lake; material: water; isolation source: holomictic Lake 442 2011 16.5 m and 2014 13 m | place: Canada: near Kenora, Ontario
CGAGCCGGTCGAACACATCGGGCTGCTGCGCGACTACTACGCCTTCACCTGGGGCGACGCCCTGTTTGTGGTCATCGACCCCTACTGGCACTCCGCGCAAGTGGTCGATAACCAGTTCGGCGCCGGCCACGCAGACAAGAAGAACCGCGACCTCTGGAACGTCACCCTCGGCGACGCGCAGTACCAGTGGTTTCGGCACACGCTCGAAACCAGCACAGCCCCCTATAAATTTGTCTTTGCCCATCACGTCAGCGGCACCGGGCGCGGCGGCATCGAGCTCGCCGGCAGCTACGAGTGGGGCGACGCCGCCCAGCTGGCGGCCCACCGCCCCGGCTGGGACAAGACCATCCACCAGCTGATGGTGGATAACGGCGTCACGGTCTTCTTCCAGGGCCACGACCATATCTTCGCGCGGCAGGAGCGCGACGGCGTGATCTACCAGACCCTGCCGGAGCCGGCCAACCCCAATGACACCTACGAGAATGCCGACGCCTATACGACGGGCGACAAGCTCCCCAACAGCGGGCACGTGCGCGTCACCGTCGCGCCGGACGGCGTCACCGTGGAGTATATTCGCTCGTATCTCAATCAGCCCGATCAGCGCGCCTTCGCCTACACTATTCCGCCGGGCGGCGCAGGTGCGACGCCCCCCGCGTCCCAGCCGACTCAGCCGCCCATGGCGGCTCAGCCGTCCTCAGCGGTCTCGCTCATCCTTGGGCGGCCCACCGGCGATTCGATCACCGCATCGCTGCTTTCCGCCACCGATCAGCAGGTGAGCCTTGACTACGGCACCGCGCCGGGAAGCTACCCCGATCACGGCAGCCCGATAGCGCTTCAGGCCAACGCCCCGCAAGCGGTCGAGCTGTCGCGGCTCACGCCAGACAGCACCTACTACTACCGGCTTATTGTCAACGGCGCGCCCCAAGGCGAGCATCGCTTCCACACCCAGCGCGCCCCCGGCAGCGCCTTCAGCTTCACCATCGACGCCGACCCGCACAACCGCGACCCGCGCTTCAATGGCGATCTCTACGCGACCACGCTGAGCAACGCCCTGGCAGATCGCCCCGACTTCCACATCAACCTGGGCGACACCTTTATGACCGAGAAGGCCAAGCCGCAGACCTACGCTGACGCCGAGGCCACCTTTAGCGAGATGCGCCCGTACTTCGGCGTGCTTGGCGCGGACGTGCCGCTGTTCCTGGTCAACGGCAACCACGAAGGCGAGCTTGGCTGGCTCTTGGGCAGCAAGGACAACAACCTGCCGATCTGGTCAACGCAGCTGCGCCAGCGGTATTATCCCAACCCGACCCCAAACGGCTTCTACACCGGCAGCGCCACCCGCGACCCCGCCCTCGGCGCGGTGCGCGATGGCTACTACGCCTGGACATGGGGCGACGCGCTGTTTATCGTGCTCGACCCGTTCTGGTACACGACCACCAAGCCCAAGCCGGAAAACCGCGACAGCAACTGGAGCTGGACGCTTGGCAGGGAGCAGTACGACTGGCTCGCGTCCACCCTAGAGGCGAGCGACGCCCGCTACACATTCGTCTTCACCCACCACCTGGTGGGCGGGAGCGGCGAGGCGCGCGGCGGCGTTGAGGCGGCGAGCTTCTACGAGTGGGGCGGGAACAACGCCGATGGAACCTACGGCTTTAACCTACAGCGCCCCGGCTGGGGCAAGCCCATCCACCAGCTGCTCGTCGAGCACCACGTCAGCGTGGTCTTTCACGGGCACGACCATGTCTTTGTGAAGCAAGACCTGGACGGGATCGTGTACCAGGAGCTCCCGCAGCCGAGCACGACCGATGTCAACACCCGCATTGCCGCCGACTACGGCTACACCCACGGCGATGTCCTGGGCAGCTCCGGGCACCTGCGCGTGACCGTCACGCCCGAGCAGATCACGGTTGCCTACGTCCGCGCCTACCTGGCACAAGACGAGACGCCCGATCAGCAAAATGGGCAGGTAGGTGACACCTACACGATTGCGCCGTGACCGGCCACTGCGAGCGTGTGGCCGATTACCCACGCGTGGCGCCGCAGTGCATGCGGCGCCACGCGTGGTTCGTTCCGGTGGTCACAGGCCAATGTTCCGGCTCACGGCCGGGATCGTGGCTGCCCTCAGCCAACCGGGCCGCAGCCGGGCGCCGTTGTGCTGCGCTGGCTACCGCTGCTGGTCGCAAAGGTGGAAAGCGCCCGCTCCACCGTCGTGCTCGCGCAGCCTGGGCAGTCCACCACCTGCGGGTCGGCGCTCATCCGCACCAGCTTCTCAAAGCGCGTTCCGCACTCCTGACAGATGTACTCGTACATGGGCATGGGTGTGCTCCGTCGTGATGCCATGATCGGCCCCTCCCAACGTCGGGGCCACACCCGGTATGATGCCGGCCGAGCAGACCTGGTTACCGCGCTCCTGCCAGATCAAAGCTCCACACACCTTCCCGCGTCTCTCCATCAGTCCTCCATAGTCCCCTGCTATGATGAGGGCGTAGACACATTCACCCGGAGCACCCGGGACACCACCAATGGAGCACACCCCTATGAAACGCACCATCAGCCTCATCGTCGCCGGGATTGCCGGCGCCATCATTGCCCTACTCGCGCTGAACTTCGCCACCAACACCTTCGCGCAGGGGCCTGCCCAGGCCACCCCCGGAGCCGGCCAGATGCAGGGCCGCGGCCGTATGGGCGGCGGCCAGATGATGGGCGGCGGCCAGATGATGGGCGGCCAGAGCGAGTCACTGGTCGGCATGGCCGCCGCGCAGCTCAAGCTCACCCAGACCCAGCTGGTCGCGCAGCTCGGCACGGACGGCACCATCGCCGCCGCCCTCACCGCCGGCGGCGTGGACCCGACCGCCTTCATCGACACCTTCGTCGCCTCACGCGCCACCCGGCTTGACGCGGCTGTGGCCGCCGGCACCATGACCCGCGCCGCCGCTGACGCCCAGCTGGTGACGGCCCGCGCGATGTCCACTGCCCGCATCTACCAGCCCTTCACCGCCCTCGGCCCCGGCGGCCAGGGCCTCAACGCCGGCCAGGGCGCTGGCAGCGGCTCCGGCTTCGTGGACGCCAACGGCGACGGCATCTGCGATACTATGCCCGCCGGCGGCCAGGGCCATATGGGCCAGGGCGGGATGGGCGGCGGGCGCGGCCCGCGCCGGTAGCACTCAAACCTCAATACCTGTGGCGGAAGGTGTCAGCGAAGCTGACACCTTCCGCCACAGGTATAATGACGTTTTGGGGCCTGCGGCCCCAGCCCCCGCTGCGGGGTTTTTCGCCGATAGGGAACCGCGACCATGCCACAGACCATCCTGGTGGTGGACGACGACCGCGAGATCGCGCGCCTGGTGCGGGCCTACCTGGAGCAGGCCGGCTTCCGCGCCGTCTGCGCCAACGATGGGGCCAGTGCGATGCGCACCCTGCGCAGTGAGCGCCCCGACCTGCTCGTGCTCGACCTGATGCTACCCGACCGTGACGGCCTCGACATCGCCCGCGCCCTGCGTGCCGACCCCGCCACCGCCGCCATCCCGATCATCATGCTCACCGCGCGGGTCGATGACACCGACCGCATCGTCGGCCTGGAGCTGGGCGCCGACGACTACATCACCAAGCCCTTCAACCCGCGCGAGGTGGTGGCCCGCGTCCGCGCCGTGCTGCGCCGCGCCTCTGGGTCGGCGACTCCCGCGCCGCGCCTCCAGCACGGCGACCTCGCCCTCGACCTCGACGCCCACCGCGTCGCCGTCGCGGGTGTGGAGGTCGAGCTGACCCCCACCGAGTTCGACCTGCTGGCCCTGCTGCTGCGCAACCCCGGCCACGCCTTCACCCGCAGCGAGCTGGTCGAGCAGGGCCTCGGCTACGCCCACGCCGGGCTGGATCGCACCGTCGATAGCCACATCAAGAACCTGCGCAAGAAGATCGAGCGCGACCCCGCCGCCCCGCCGCTGATCGAGACCGTCTACGGCGTCGGCTACCGCCTTAAGAATAGAGAATAGAGAAGTAAGAATGTAGAATTCTTTACTTCTCTATTCTCTATTCTTAATTCTCTATTCTTATGAACCGTCTCTGGACCCAACTGACCCTCGGCTTCGCGCTGGTGACGCTGGTGACGACGCTCACCGTCGCCCTGCTGGCGAATGCGCGGGCCGACGCGACTTTTCTCGGATACCTCGCGCAGAGCCAGGTCACCCAGAGCGGCGTAGTCGATGATCTGGCCACCCACTACGCGGCCGCGGGCACCTGGGCCGGGGCCGAGTCACTGCTCGTGCTGCCCCGCGGCCCCGGCCTGGGTATGGGTGCGGGGCCAGGCGCGATGCTGCGCAGCAACCTGGCGCTGGCCGACGCCGACGGGCGGGTGGTTGCCGACCCGGCGGGGATCGCGAGCGGGGCAACCCTGAGCGCGGGCGAGCGGGCCGGCGCCCTGCCGATCCTCGTGCAGGGTCGCACGGTCGGGTATCTGCTGGCCCGCGCGAGCGGCGGCGCGGCGCTGCCGCTCGCGGCCCAGCGCTTTCTGGCCGCGCTGAACAACACGCTCTGGATGACCGGGGCGCTGGCCGGGGTCGTTGGGCTGGGCCTGGGCCTGCTGATCGCCCGTGGGCTGGCCGCCCCGCTGGCCCGGCTGGCCGTCGGGGCGCGCCAGATCGCGGCTGGTCGGCTCGACGCGCGCATCCCGGTCGCCGGGCCGGTTGAGGTGCAGACGGTCGCCGTCGCCTTCAACGAGATGGCGGTCGCGCTCGAGGCCGGCGAGGCCCAGCGCCGCCACATGGTCGCCGACATCGCCCACGAGCTGCGCACCCCGCTCACCGTCATCCAGGGCAACCTGCGGGCCATGCTCGACGATGTCTACCCGCTGAGCAAGGAGGAGGTGGCCACGATCTACGAGACAACGTTGGGCCTGCGGCGGCTGGTGGACGACCTGCGCGAGCTGTCGTTGGCCGAAGCGGGCCAGCTCGACCTCCAGGTGCAGCCGGTGGCGATCACGCCGCTGCTCGCCCGCGAGGTGGCCCTCTTCGCCGACCTCGCCGCCACCCAGGGCGTGACCCTTCAGGTGGACGCGCCTCTGGGTCTGCCCGATGCGCTGGCCGACCCCGCGCGCCTCGCGCAGGTGCTGCACAATCTGGTGAGCAATGCCCTGCGCCACACCCCCGCCGGGGGCCGCGTGACGTTGCAGGCGCAGCAGGATGGCGCGCAGCTGCGATTCGCCATCGAGGACACCGGCGAGGGGATCGCCGCCGCGGACCTGCCGCACGTCTTCGAGCGCTTCTACCGGGCCGACCACCACGGTCGCGCGCGTGACTCCGGCGGCAGCGGGCTGGGGCTGGCGATCACCAGCCAGCTCGTCCGGCTCCAAGGCGGCATGATTGGGGTCGAGAGCGCCCCCAGCCAGGGCGCACGCTTCTGGTTCTCGCTGCCGGTCGCCCACCCGTAGCATCACGGTCGCCCATTCACGTGCTCAGATTACCAGGTTGAACAGGTAGCCGATGGCGATGATCCCCAGCGCCACCACGCCGACGAAGGTGGCGATCAGGCGCGGCTTGAGCACCCGGCGCAGGATGATCAGCTCGGGCAGGCTCAGGGCGACCACGGCCATCATAAAGGCCAGCACCGTGCCCAGCGCCGCGCCCTTGGCCATCAGCGCCTGCACCACCGGGATCACGCCCGCCGCGTTCGAGTAGAGCGGCACCCCGATCAGCACCGCCGCCGGCACCGACCACCACGCGTCCGAGCCCATCACCCCGGCCAGGGCGTCATCCGGTACGTAGCCGTGGATGCCCGCGCCTACCGCGATGCCCACCACGACGTAGAGCCAGACCTTGCCGACGATCTCGCGGGTGCTCTCCCAGGCCTGGGTGAAGCGCTGCGCCCAGGTCGGGTGCTCCCCGGCCACCGCGCCGCCACCGCCTTTGATCTGCCAGACGAAGTCTTCGACGTACCGCTCCATCTTCAGCCGACCGATCACGAGCCCGGCGACAATGGCGATGCTCAGGCCGGAGATCAGGTAGAGCCCGGCCACCTGCCAGCCAAACATGCCGAACAGCATCACCAGAGCCACCTCGTTGACCATCGGCGCGGCGATCAGGAAGGAGAAGGTCACGCCCAGCGGGATGCCCGACTCCACGAAGCCGATGAAGAGGGGCACCGCCGAGCAGGAGCAGAAGGGGGTCAGCACGCCGAGGCCGGCGGCAAACACGTTGCCGACGCCCTCGCGTCGGCCACCGAGCAGGGCGCGGGTGCGCTCGGGGCTGAAGAAGGAGCGCAGGATGGTGATCGCGAAGATCATGCCGCTCAGCAACAGCAGGATCTTCGGCACATCGTAGAGGAAAAAGGCCAGCGAGTCGCCCAGGTGCGAGCCACGGGCGAGTCCGAGCAGCCCGTAGGTCAGCCAGTTGGCCAAGGACTCGATCACGTTATAGGTAATCAGCCAGACCACGGCGGCGATGCCGACGAGCAGCCAGGCCCGGCCTGCGGTGGCGGGCTGCGGCGTACTCGGTGTCCTGAGGGTCTGTTCCATACGAGGGCTCCCGTTGCTATATGCAAAAGAACGAATATCGTTCCGAACGAATCGGGGTGGCTGATGCCACCCCACAGTGGGAACCTACGCGGCGCCCGCGAGCCAGCTGGCGATCTCGGTCTCGTTGGGCACTCGCCCGCTCACCACCAGGGTATCGTTGACGACCAGGCCGGGCGTCTTCATCAGGTTCCAGCGCATCATCTGGGCGTAGTCGGTCACCTTCTCGACCTCGGCCGTCAGGCCGCGCTCGGCGACGACCTTCTGCACCAGGGCCTCCAACCGCTTGCAGTTGGCGCAGCCCGGGCCAAGGACTTTGACATTCAGCATGGTGTTCCTCATCCTCTGTATTCGATAATCTGCATATCCTAGCGAACAAAAAAGCCCGTCAGTCCGCAATCGCGACCACCGGCGTACACTTCGGACAGGGGCAGGACTCGCGACGGACCCGCACCGTCTGCGCCACCATCGGCACGCCACGCACCACGCGGGCAGCATCGAGCAGCGGGTAGATCTCCGGGCGCACCACCCGATAGAAGATATTCATACCGTCGCGCTGGTCCGTGATGATCTGCGCGGCGCGTAGGATGGCGAGCTGCTGTGAGATGTAGGCCTGGCGCTTGCCGAGGATGGCCTCCAGATGGCAGACGCACTCCTCGCTGTGGCGCAGCAGGTCGAGGATGGCAATGCGGGTCGGGTGGGCCAGCGCCTTGAAGATCGCGGCCAACTGTTCCGGCCCATCGTCCTGCGCATTCGGCATCGATCACCTCCAATGCGACGATCTCGCCTGTGGTGAGAGTATATTCCATTCTCTGCATATAGTCAAGCGCATCAGTGTGGTGTTCTCGCAACGATGCACCATCCGTGTGTGCGTAGTCGTGCGTGGTCGCGCACCCACCAGTATTGCCGCAGACCTCCACCGTCTCTCCATCAACCCTCCATAGTCACACGGTATGCTGAGGGCAGATAGGTGACCAAGGAGCAGCCGCTATGAAACCCACCACGAACCCCCGTACCCCACCCGCCCGCGCCCGCTGGCGCCGGCCGAGCCTCCAGACCCTCCGCCAGCTCGTCCAGCTTGGCGTCGTCGGATTCGTTGTCTTCGTCGCCGGGAGCCACCTCGTGCTCGGGGAAACCGCCGCCTCCGCCGAGGCGTTCTGCCCCTTCGGTGGCCTGGAGACCCTCTACAGCTACCTGACCGGCGGGCGAACGATCAACCACACGCACCTCTCCAACCTGGCCCTCTTCCTCGCCGTCGCCGTCACCACCATCGTCGCCCGTGGCGCCTTCTGCGGCTGGATCTGCCCGCTCGGCACGATCCAGGAGTGGACCTACGCCTTCAGCCGTTGGCTCCAGCGCCGCATCCCGCCCCTGGGCCGCGCGATGAGCGCCCTGCGCAAGCGCCTGAACCCGCGCGCCGCACGCGGCAGCGCCGCCGGCCCGACCCTCGGCCAGCGTATCGACCACTGGCTCAGCTACGGGCGCTACCTGGTGCTGGCCTGGATCATCGGTGGCACGATCGCCTACGGCAGCATGGTCTTCCGTGACTACGACCCCTGGTCGGCCCTGCTCAGCCTGGCCGAGCTCCAGCTCAGTGTCGGCACGGCGGTGCTCGCGGTCTCACTCATCGCCTCGCTGTTTGTGGAGCGGGCTTGGTGCCGCTACGCCTGCCCGCTCGGCGCAACGATCAGCCTGCTGGGCCGGCTCAGCCCGCTGCGCATCGAGCGCGTGGAGAGCGCCTGCACCAGCTGTGGCCTCTGCACCCAGCACTGCCCGGTGGGCATCGATGTGGCCCGCGCCGAGGCGATCACCGACCTGCGCTGTATCACCTGTCTGCGCTGTGTGAGCGAGTGCCCGCGCCCCGAGGCCATCGACCTGCGCCTGGCCATCCCTGGCACCCGCCCCGCAGCACCCGCCCCGACGAGTGGCGATTAGCTCACCGTTGACCTGCTTGTTCGTGCAGGTTGGCAGCTTTGCTGCCAACCTGCACGAACAAAAAAGATAGGAGACACCTATGACCACCCAGAGCACCGCACCCCGTGCCCGCGGCAGCCTGCGCATCAGCGGGCTCGCCTACGCTGCCCTCATCCTGGTGCTCTTCTTCGGCACCATCCAGGTCGCCCAATACGCCGGGTTCTGGTCGGTCTCTGGCAAGCTCACGCCCGACGGGGCACCGGTACAGCTCAGCGGCGCTGACCCGGCCGAGGTCAAGGGCTGGATGACCATCGAGTCGGTGGTCGACGCCTACCACGTCGACCGGGCTGCGCTGTACGCCCGCTTCGCCATCCCAGCCGAGACGCCCCCCAGCGCGGCGCTCAAGGATCTGGAGGCGGTGGCGCCTGACTTCTCCGTGACCGCACTGCGCGACTGGCTGATTGAGCAGGCCGCCCCGTAGGGACCAGCGTGGGACGATCAACGCGAGCGTGAATCATCCTGGCAGAGAAAACCGTGTCTCATCCAACGCCTTCGTCCCAGAATCAGGTCGCCGCTGCCCTCGCGGCGGCACCGCTCTTTGCCGCCCTGAGCCCGGCGCTGCTAACGACCCTGGCCACGATAGCGGTACGCGCACACTACGGCCCGCAGCAAGTGGTCTTTCTTGCGGGTGCGCCCGACGAACACCTCTACGTCATCGCGCACGGCTGGCTCAAGTCGGTCAAGATCGCAACGGGTGGCCGCGAGCAGACCCTGGCGCTGTTTGGGCCAGGCGAAGTGTTCAATCTCGCGGTGCTGGCTGATGTTCCCACCCAGGCCACCGTGATCGCCCTGGAACCTGCCACTCTCTGGGGTCTCCCCCGGGCGCGCCTGCACGAACTGATGGCGATCCATCCCGAGCTCGCCCAGGCGCTCATCCGCAGCCTAGCCACGCGGGTGATCCGGCTGAGCGATCTGGTCGAGGATCTCGCGCTCCGACCGGTAGAGGCCCGCCTGGCCCGCCTGCTACTCCTGCGGGCCGTTGGTGGCGAGATCCTGCGCCAGCACTGGGCCACCCAAGCTGAACTCGCGACCCAGCTTGGCACTGTGCCCGACGTGCTGAACCGCGCGCTCCAGGCCCTCGTGGCGGCCGGGCTGATCCTGGTCGAGCGCCAGCGTATCCGCGTGATCGACCAGGCCGGGCTTGAACAACGGGCGCAGATCACCTGAAGCGGGGCAAAACCGACAAAAGTCAATGACGGCAGCGCGCGCGCGTGCTATGGTGCGGCAAAGAGCTGGCGCATCCTGCGTCACGACCATACATCGAGGAGTCCCACCCATGTCTCGCACCATCCGCCTGTTCCACCGCTGGCTTGCGCCGGTCTTCATCGTCATCATGATCGCAGTGCTCAGCACCCAGGGGAGCGCGGTCGGCACCATCCTCCAGCGCGCCCAACAGGGGATGGTTCTCGTCTTTGCGCTCTCCGGGTTCTACCTCTTCGCCCTGCCCTGGTGGGTGAAGTGGCGCCGGGGAAACAAAAAGGGCGCACAGGGCCAGGCCACCCACGGCGAGCGTACCGGCGCGTGAGCCAACGCGATCGGCAAACGTACGAGTACGACCACGCTTTGGGCAGCATCGCGCTTGGGAGCAGTTCGGAGGGGAGTGAGCCTCCCCGAATTGCTCCCAGGCGTGATAGGCTACTCACGCCAGCGCCTTGCTCACGTTATCGATCAGTAGCGCGACCGCCAGGACGATCACCAAGATCGCGAAACTCTGCTGGAGCCGCACCGGCGGCACACGCCGGGCGAGTTGGCTGCCCAGGTAGGTACCCGCCACGCCGGCCAGGCCGAACACGAGCAGCAAGCTAATGTCTAGCGGTGGCCCGCCCAGATGGCCGAGCAGCCCAGCCAGGCTGTTCATGGCGATCACCAGCAGCGAGGTACCCACGGCCTCGCGCATCGGCAGGCCCACCAGCAGCACCAGGGCCGGCACGATTAGGAAGCCGCCGCCCACCCCCAGGAAGCCAGTCAGCAGCCCCACCCCCGCCCCTCCCGCCAGGGTGATCAGCAGGCCCCCGCGCCGCGTATCGTCCGCCTGCACCGGCTTGCCGCGCCGCAGGAGCATCATCCCCCCGACCACCAGCATCAGCGTGGCAAACAGCAGCATCAGCACGGTGGCCGGGATGCCCTTGGAGAGCGCGGCCGCCAGGTAGGCCGTGAGCATCCCCGCGCCACCGAAGGTCAGGGCGATGCGGGTGTTGAGCGTGCCAGCCTGCGCGTGGAAGCCGACCCCGCTCAGGCTGTTCAGGCCCACGATCACCAGCGAGACGGTCACCGCCTCGTGGGGGTTCTTGCCCACAATGTAGACCAGCACGGGCACGGTCAGGATCGACCCGCCGCCGCCCAGCAGGCCGAGGCTCAGGCCGATCAGGAAGCCGAGGATCAGCTCAATGGAAATCATCACACAGGTGCTCCAGGGAGGCGACCGGGGCGAAGGGCCACCGGTCGCCTCGGGCTATGACGGGGATGGGCTACGCCAGCACCTCGGTTACGGCCAGCGCCTGCCAGCGGCCCTGCGGGTCGATCAGGTTGCGCACGTTGGTGAAGCCCAGTCGGCGCAGCAGGCTGCTGGCCACCTGCGCGCGGTAGCCCGCCGCGCAGTGGACGATCACCGGCCGGTCGCGCGGGATGGCGGCGAGATGCCGGGGCAGGAAGCCCAGCGGGATGTGCAGGGCGTCGGGCAGATGGATCGCGTCGTACTCGGTCTGGCCGCGCACGTCGAGGATCTGCGTGTCGTGGCGGCGCAGCGCCTCGGTCAGCTCGTTCAGGCTCGCGGTCGGCAACGGCGTCAGGCCCGTGCCCAGCGCGGCGGCGGGCAGGTAGCCGGGAATGTCGTCGATGCCAATAGCGCGCAAGGTGTGCAGGATTGTCGCTAGGTTGGCACCCTCGGGCAGTACCAGGTAGGTCGGTTTAGCGTAATCAACGAACCAGCCCAGGTAGGAACTGTACATCGCCGCGCTCATCGGCACGCTCAGGCTGCCCAGGATATGGCCAGCGATAAATGCATCCTGGCTGCGCAGATCAACGACGAGGGAACCGTCGGCCACGGCCCGCTCGATGGTCGTCCGATCCACAGCAGCGGGTGCGGTCAGCGCGCTGAGCAGGGCCGGGCCAACCTTGTTGACGTGCTTCATACGTGCGAAATAGCGCGGCGGCTCGGGCTGGCCGCTCAGCAGCCAATCGACGAACTGGCCCTCATCAGCGATCTGGAAGGCCGGGTTGAAGCGCTTCTCGTAGCCCAGGGTCGTGGAGGGAATGGCACCGAGCGCCTTGCCGCAGGCGCTACCCGCGCCGTGGCCCGGCCAGATCTGCAGGTAGTCGGGCAGCGTCTTGAAGTGCTCGACGGTGTGAAACTGCATGCGCGCACCGGGCTCCTTGGTGCCGACGAAGCCGGCCGCCTCCTCCAGCAGGTCGGGCCGGCCGATATCGCCGACGAACAGGAAGTCGCCGGTACAGACGCCCATCGGCGCGTCGGCGCCGGCGGTGTCGGTGATCATGAAGGCGATGTGCTCCAGCGTATGGCCGGGCGTCGCCACCACGCCAATCTTGATATTGCCAACCATCCAGCTGTCGCCGTCGCGCACCAGGATGGCCTGCGCCGCCTCGGGGTAGGCGTACGTCCAGTCGGCATCGCCCATGTCGCTCAGGTACATCTGGGCGCCGGTGCGGGCGGCCAGCTCGCGCACGCCGCTGACGAAGTCGGCGTGGATGTGGGTCTCGGTGACGTGGGTGATCCGCAGGCCCTCCGTGGCGGCGGCCGCAAGGTAGGGCTCGACGTGACGCATCGGGTCAACCACCAGGGCCTCGCCGGTCTTGGCGCAGCCGATCAGGTAGGATGCCTGGGCCAGGGTCTCGTCGTAGAAGTATTTCAGCAGCATTATCGGGATCCTTTCCTGCGGGTAGGTAGGTGTGTTCGCTCAACCATACCGCATCAGGGTGCGCGGCAGAAGCCTCCAATCGCTTATACTCTCCATAAGCCAGTACTTAGCGCAGACGGACGACCATGTTCACCCTCGACCTCTACAAGCTCGAAATCTTCACGCGGGTGGCCGAGGCGGGCAGCCTGAGCCAGGCGGCCGCGCAGCTGCACATGACCCAGTCCGGCGTCAGCCAGCACGTCAAGGCCATCGAGGATGGGCTGGGCACGGCGCTCTTTGATCGCGGGCGGCGCGGCGTGCAGCTGACGGCGGCAGGGCAGCGGCTCTACGACTACAGCGCGCAGATCTTCCGCCTGGTGGCCGAGGCCGAGCTGGCGGTGACCGACGTGGCCGGCCTGCGCGCGGGTCGGCTGACGATCGGCGTGACCCCCGGCGTCAGCGCCTACCTGCTGCCCGAGTGGGTGCAGCGCTTCAGCCAGCGCTACCCGCAGCTCACCGTCACCGCCCAGACGGCGACGACGGCGGGGATCCTCCAGGTGCTGCGCGGCGGCCAGATCGAGCTGGCCGCCATCGAGGGCGAGCTCGACGCCGCCGCGCTGCGCGATGTGCAGGTGCAGCCGCTCCAGGAGTTCGACCAGTACGTCATCGTCGGCCAGAAGCACCCCTGGTGGGGCCGCAGCGAGCTCGCGATCGCTGAGCTGGCCGGCCAGCCGATGGTGATGCGGCAGGCGGGCAGCCAGACCCGCCTCTGGCTCGATGCGGCCCTGCGCGACTACGGCGTGATACCGCGGGTGGTGGCCGAGCTCGACAACCTCGAGTCGATCAAGCGCATGGTGGCGCTCGGCGTGAGCCTGGCCATCCTGCCATGCTACACCGTGCAGGCCGAGCAGGATCTCGGGGTGCTCCAGGCCATCCCGCTTACCGACCGCCCGCTGCGCCGGACGCTGCGCCTGCTCTGGCGGGCCGGCCAGCTGCTCGGCCCGGTCGCCCGCGCCTTTGTGCAGTGTCTCGACACGCAGTATCCCGCGCGCCCGTGAGGCGTCCGCTACCCGTTGCAGGAGCCCAATCATGCTCAGTGAGCCCCAATGGCGCGATGCGGCGGCCATGCTGCCCTTCCTCACCGACCCGACCGCAGCGGCGACCCACGCCTTTGTCAGCCAGGCGACCCACATGCGCTTCCCGGCGGCGGCGACCATCTTTGAAGAGGGCGACCTGTGCCGCGCCTTCGCCATCCTCGCGGCGGGCCGGGTGCGTGTCTTCAAGATCGGCGAGACCGGGCGCGAGATCACCTTGTACCGCTTCGCCCGTGGCGAGAGCTGCATCCTCACCGCGAGCTGCATCCTCAGCGAGCGCCAGTTCCCCGCCATCGCGACGGTGGAGGAGCCGGCCGAGGCATTCGTGGTGTCACACACCACCTTCCAAGGCTGGGTCGATGCCTTCCCGCCCTGGCGGAGCTACGTCTTCCAGCTGCTCTCCCAGCGCCTCGCCACGGTGATGGCAGTGGTCGACGAGGTGGCCTTCCGGCGTATGGACGTGCGCATCGCGGAGCTACTGCTGAGTCGGCCCGCGTCCGCCGGTGCAGTCCTCACCCTCACCCACCAGCAGATCGCGGCGGAGCTGGGCAGCTCACGCGAGGTGATCAGCCGCATCCTCGCCGACTTTGCCGCCGGCGGCCTGGTGCAGGTCGCCCGTGGCAGCGTGACCATCCTCGACCGCCCTGGCCTGGCGCGGCGCGCCGAGCTGCTCGCTCGGTGACAAAGTCACGGATCTGCGCGGCCACGCCTGCTATGCTTATATCAGTGATGGCAACAGGCAAACGAGGAGCAGGGCAATGCAGGCAAATATGGGGACGATCGACCGGGTGGTGCGCGTGGTGGTGGCGGTGATCGTCGCTGGGCTGATCCTCAGCGGCGTGGTGAGCGGCGTGCTCGCGATCATCCTGGGCGTGCTGGCGGCGGTCTTCGTGCTCACGAGCGTGGTCAGCGTCTGCCCGCTCTACCTACCTTTCGGCATCAGCACCCGCCCGCGCTCCGCCCGTGGCTCCCGGTCGTAGGACAACCTTCCCGGTGGAATGGCGCACGTGAAGCAGCCGAGACGAGGGAACCCTCGTCTCGGCTGCTTCGCGTGTGTTCCACGCGCTTAGCTTTCCACCTTCCACTCAAGGGCGGCACGGGCAGCGGCGAAGGCCAGCTCGCCCATCGTCGGATTGGCGGCGAACACGGCAGCCAGATCGCTAATCGCCAGCTGCTGCTGTACCGCCAGGGCGATGGGGGCGAGGGTGTCGGCGGCATGCGGGCCGACGGCGGCTGCGCCGAGCACACGCTGGCTGCGCGGGTCGAACGAAAGCAGGAGCACCCCCTCGTCTTCGCCGGACAGATGCGCCTTGAGCGTGGCGCGCAGGGGCAGGCGCACGGTGTGCGCGTCGGGGCCGCCAACCGCGCCGACCTGGGCAACCTGGGGAAGCGTGTAGGCGGCATGCACCACCGCCTCGGCGCGGGGCACGGTGGTCTCCGCACCGGCGGCGTGGCGGCCCGCGACCCACGCCTGGGCCATCGCTCGGTTGGCGAGCATCGGCCCGCCGGCCGCATCGCCGACGACATACACGCCGGCTGCCTCGGTGCGGCCCATCGCGTCGGCGCGCAGCGTCCCGTCGGCGGCGGGGGTAAGCCCGGCCGCAGCGAGATTCAGCCGCCCCAGGTCGGGGGTGCGGCCGACCGCCAGGAAGGCCATCGCCGCACGGTGGCCGACATCGTCGGCGGTGATCACCGCGACCCCCGACTCGTGCGGCGTGATGCGAACGGCGGGCTGGCCCTGGCGGATGGCAACCCCGCGCTGGGTCAGCGCGGCGACGAGGGCCTGCCCCGCCTCGGGCGCGAAGTCGGGCAACACGCCCTTCGGCCCGACCACCCAGGTGACCTGGACGCCGAGCAGGCTGAAGAGCGAGGCAAACTCGCTCCCGGTGACGCCGCCGCCCACGATAACGATGTCGGGTGGGAGCTGCGCCAGCGTGCTGGCGAAGCGCGGAGCGATCACTCGCATCCCATCGGGGCGCATGGCGGGCGGGAAGCGCGGCACCGAACCCGTGGCGATGATGATCGCGTCGGCGGCTAGGGCGACCACCTCCTGGCCCGCCGCGTCGCGCACCAGCAGCCGACCCGGCGCGACAAAGGACGCCACGCCGTGAAGCGTTGTCACCCCACGCGCGGCCAGGGCGGCCGCCTGCTGCGCGCCCCACGACGCGGAGACCGCGCCGATGCGGGCAAGGATGGCGGGCGGGTCGATGCGCGGCAGATCGCCACGCACCAGGCCCAGCGGCCCGACGGCGCGGGCGGCGGCCAGGGCCTCGGCGGCGACGATCCAGACCTTGCTGGGGATGAGGCTATCCCAGCCGGCCCGGCCACCCACCGGCCCCTCGCTGATCAGCGTGACCCGCGCGCCCGCCCCAGCGGCGGCCAGCGCAGCCGCAATGCCGGCCGGGCCGCCGCCGATGATCGCAAGCTCCCGAGGCCGCGCATCACCGTCACCAGATGGGTCGTGGCGCAGCATCGGCTACCCCCGCTTGCTGGGCAGGCCGGCCTGCTGCCATGCGCCCATCCCGCCGACCACGTTGGTCACGTTGGTGAAGCCCTGGCGCAGGAGCAGATCGCAGGCCGAGCTGCTACGACCGCCCGAGAGGCAGATGCAGTAGATGGCCGCATCCTTATCCTTCGCGAGATCGTCGAGACGAGCGGCGAGCGTCGGCAGCGGCAGCGAGCGCGCCCCGGACACGTGGCCGCTCTTGAACTCCTCGGGCTGGCGCACATCGATCAGCACCATCGGCTCGCGGGCGTCGAGCTTGGCCTTCAGATCGCGGACCGAGATCGCTGCGGAGGCCGGACCGGAGCGGAACAGGTTGCGAAACATGGAAACTCCTGTGTGGTAGACGCGCACATGCGAGAGACGGAGGGAACACTATCCGCGCGTGATCGGGAGGCCTGCCTGCTGCCAGGCGGCCATCCCACCGGTGACGTCGAACACGGCGGTGAAGCCTGCGCGCTGGAGCAGATCGCAGGCCCGCTGGCTGCGACCGTCCCAGAGGCAGATGCAGTAGATGGCGGCATCCTTCGCCAGCTCATCCACACGAGCTTCAAGCTCCGCCAGGGGCAGCGAGCGCGCCCCCGCCACATGGCCGTTGGTGAACTCCTCGGGCGTGCGCACATCGAGCAGCACGATTGGTTCGTTGGCGTCGAGTTTCGCCTTCAGGTTGCGCACCGCAATCGCTGGAAGGGCCGGGACCGTACGAGATGAGGTCGGCAGCATGGCAACTCCTTTGGTCAGGGGCGGGTGATCGGGAAGCCAGCTGCGGCCCACGCGTGCATGCCGCCGGTGACGTTGGTGACGTTATAGCCGCGGGCGGCGAGGTCGGTGCAGGCCGTGGTGCTGCGGTTGCCCGAGCGGCAGATACAGGCAATCGGTGTGTCGGTCGGCAGCTCGCTCAGGCGCGAGTCCAGCTCGTTCAGCGGGATGAGCGTGGCTGCGGCGACGTGGCCGTCCTGGCTGAACTCCTCGGGCGTGCGCACGTCGAGCAGGAAGAGCGGTTCCTTCGCATCGAGCTTGGTCTGCAGGTCGGCGACGGTCATCTGGCCGAAGGTCTTCGCGCCAGCGGTGGTGGCGGTCGTGGGCGATGTCGGTGTCGTGGCGCTCGTGGCGGGTGCCCCACAGGCGGCCAGGGCCAGGGTGCCGAGGACAAGGATGAGCAAGCTCAGTGAACGGATACGCATCGGGGCCTCCTATCCGCGCGTGCTGGGCAGGCCAGCCTGCTGCCAGGCCGCCATGCCACCGGCGACATTGGTCACATTCGTGAAGCCCTGGCGCTGGAGCAGCTCGCAGGCCACCCGGCTGCGACTGCCCGAGAGGCAGATGCAAGAGATGGTCGCGTCGCTCATCAGCTCGTCGAGGCGGGTGGCCAGCGTCGGCAGGGGCAGCGACCGCGCCCCGGCCACATGGCCGCCCTGAAACTCCTCGGGCTGGCGGACATCGATGAGCGTGATCGGTTCGCGGGCGTCGAGCGTGGCCTGGAGGTCGCGCACGCTGATCGACGCAAGATCCGAGCTGGAGCGGAGCGGGTTTCGCAACATCGGGAGATCCTCATGCAGTCAATGGATTCAGTGGCTCAGCGCCTCAGTGCTTCAGGAGAGCCTCGGCGGCGAGATCATCCTCGGTGTGGACGGCGGGCAGCTTCGACTGCTCGGCGGCCAGGCTGGTACCGGAGCGGCCCAGGAAGGTCTTCGCGCCGCCCGAGAGGGTCGCCACGTCGGCGATGCCGTGCTGGTGCAGGATGCGGTAGGCCTGGTAGCTGCGGAAGCCGACCATGCAGTAGAGCCGCAGCGGCCCGCGCGCCGCCGCCGCCTGCACCTCGCCTATCCGTGCGCGCAGATCGGGCAGCGGGATGTTGACCGCGTTGGGCATGTGCCAGGCCGCGTACTCGTCGGGGTTGCGCACATCGACCAGGGTGGTGGTCGGGTCCAGCTGCGCATAGTCCTCGGGGTACCAGGCGACCACGTCGCCGCGCAGCATGTTGGAGGCCACGAAGCCCGCCATGTTCACCGGATCCTTGGCCGAGCTGTAGGGCGGGGCGTAGGCCAGCTCCAGCTGCTCCAGGTCGTAGACGCTCATCCCAGCCCGCAGGGCGGTCGCCAGCACATCGATGCGCTTGTCCACGCCGTCGTAGCCGACGATCTGCGCGCCCAGTATCTTCCCGTCGTCGGGGGCGAAGAGCAGCTTGAGCTGCATCGCCTT
>SESH01066960.1_pt1 | contig 18113 bp, 15 predicted proteins | sample 3171561 | NCBI WGS metagenome assembly SESH01 (sample SAMN10866947, study PRJNA518727) | freshwater metagenome | biome: subpolar coniferous forest; feature: holomictic lake; material: water; isolation source: holomictic Lake 442 2011 16.5 m and 2014 13 m | place: Canada: near Kenora, Ontario
CCGCCCCGCGCCTCAGCTGGCGCCTAGCCACCGACGGCCGCCGCGGCGCCCGCCAGACCGCCTTCCGCCTGATCGTCTCCACCCGCCGCCTCGGCGCCGGCGACCTCTGGGACAGCGGCCGGGTGCGCTCCGACGCGACCCAGGAAATCGTCTACCGCGGCCGCGCCCTCGCCTCGCGCCAGCGCGCCTGGTGGCGCGTCGAGGTCTGGGACGAGAAGAACCGCCGCAGCGCCAGCGCCCCCGCCTGCTGGGAGGCCGGCCTGCTCGCGCGCACCGACTGGCGCGGGAGCTGGATCGGCGCCGCCCTCGCCGGCGGGCCCGAGACCGGCGCCCCCAGCCCCTACCTCCGCACCATCTTCAACGTCAGCCGCCAGGTCGTCGCCGCCCGCCTCTACGCCACCGCCCTCGGCCTCTATGAGTTCCACCTCAACGGGCGCCGCGTCGGCCAGGACGTCTTCACCCCCGGCTGGACCGAGTACAAGAAGCGCGTGCAGTACCAGGCCTACGACGTCACGGCGCTGCTGCGCCCCGGCGCCAACGCCGCCGGCGCCATCCTCGGCGACGGCTGGTACTGCGGCCACCTCGGCTGGCGCGAGCGCAACTACTACGGCGAGCGCCCCGGCCTGCTCGCCCAGCTGGTGCTGACCTTCGCCGACGGCTCCACCCAGACCATCGCCACCGACCAAGGCTGGAAAACCGCCTTCGGCGCGGTCGTCGACGCCGACCTGATCAACGGCGAGACCCACGACGCGCGGCGCGAGCTCACGGGCTGGGCCGAGCCCGGCTACGACGACAGCGCCTGGCAGCCGGTCGCCGCGCTGGCCGACCCCGCGATCGAGCTGGCCCCGACGCTCGGGCCCACCGTGCGCGCCACCCAGGAGCTGGCGCCCATCGCCCCGCCGGTGAAGCAGGCCACCTGGCCCTCGCCCAAGTGGATCTTCGACTTCGGCCAGAACCTCGTCGGGCGCGTCCGCCTGCACGTCCGCGGCCCCGCCGGGCAGGTCATCCGCCTGCGCTTCGCCGAGATGCTCAGCCCCGACGGCTCGCTCTACACCGACAACCTCCGCGAGGCCCGCCAGACCGACCACTACATCCTGCGCGGCGACCCCCGCGGCGAGACCTGGGAGTCGCGCTTCACCTTCCACGGCTTCCGCTACGTCGAGCTGCGCGGCCATCCCGTGCCCGAGGTGCTGCTGCCCGACGCCCTCACCGCCGTCGTGCTGCACAGCGACACCCCGCGCACCGGCACCTTCACCTGCAGCGACCCGTTGATCAACCAGCTCCAGCGCAACATCGACTGGGGCCAGCGCGGCAACTTCCTCGAGGTCCCCACCGACTGCCCGCAGCGCAACGAGCGCCTCGGCTGGATGGGCGACGCCCAGGTGTTCGCCCGCACCGCCGCGTGGAACCGCGATGTCGCCGCGTTCTTCACCAAGTGGCAGCGCGACCTCGCCGACGCCCAGGGCGCCGCAGGCCAGATGCCCTCGGTCGCGCCCCACATCGACGGCGTGGGCGACGACGGCGGCCCCGCCTGGGCCGACGCCGCGGTGATCTGTCCGTGGACCATGTACCTCTGCTACGGCGACCGGGGCCTGCTGGCGCAGCACTTCGACTCGCTCACCCGCTTCATCGGCTTCATGGAGGCCCAGGCCAAGGCGCTGATCCGCTCCCACCCGGACACCAACGTCTGGCACGGCTACGGCGACTGGCTCGCCCTCGACGGCAGCGGCAACGTCTTCGGCAACACGCCCAAGGACCTCATCGGCACCGCCTTCTTCGCCCACAGCACCGCGATCGTCGCCCAGATGGCCCGCGTCCTCGGCCGCCTCCCGGAGGCCGCCCGCTACGAGCGCCTCGCCGCCCGCGTGCGCCGCGCCTTCCAGCGGCGCTTCCTCACCGGCGACGGCGTCGCCACCGGCCTGACGCAGACCAGCTACGTCCTCACCCTCCACTTCGACCTCGCGCCCCCGGCCCTGCGGCCGAAGCTCCTTGCCGAACTGATCCGCGACCTCGAGCAGCGCGGCCACAAGCTCAGCACCGGCTTCGTCGGCACCGCCTACCTGCCCCACGTGCTCTCGCGCTTCGGCCGCGGCGACCTCGCCTACCGCCTCCTCCACCAGAAGGCCTGGCCTTCCTGGCTCTACGCCGTGACCCAGGGCGCCACCACCATCTGGGAGCGCTGGGACGGGTGGACCCAGGAAAAGGGCTTCCAGGACAAGGGCATGAACTCCTTCAACCACTATGCCTACGGCGCGATCGGCTCGTGGCTCTACGCCGTGGTGGCGGGCATCGACCTCGATCCCGCGCAGCCCGGCTACAAGCACATCCTGCTCGCCCCGCGCCCCGGCGGCGAGCTGACCGCCGCGCGCGGCTCCCTGCAGAGCCGGCACGGCGAAATCCTCAGCGCGTGGAAGCAGCGCGCCGGCCGCTTCGAGTGGGAGGTCATCGTCCCGCCCAACACGACCGCCACCGCCCAGTTCCCCGTGCCCCCGGGCGCGCGGATCGTCGACGGCCGCGTGCCGCTGGCCCGCGCCGCCGGGGTCTCGGCCGTGCGGACCGCCGGGGGCGCCCGCACCTGCGTCCTCGCCGCCGGCCACTACCGGTTCGCCGCCACCTGGAAGGCCTGAGCCGGCCCGGGCGAGTCAACCTAGGCGGGCGGGCGATCGGTCCGCCCGCCTAGGTTGCCATCCGCACCACGAGCTTGCCGCACTGGTCGCCGCGCTCCATCCGCGCGAAAGCCTCGGCCGCCTGCGCCAGGGGCAGGACGCTGCTCACCACCGGCTGGAGCCGGTGCCGCGCCACAAAGGCCAGCATCGCCTCCCAGTCCGCCGGGCTGCCCATCGTCGTCCCCAGGATGGAGAGCTGCCGCCAGAAAACCTTCCGCAGCGTGAGGCCCGGGGGATTACCCCGCGTGGCCCCGCAGAGCACGATCCGCCCGCCGGGGGCCGCCAGCTCCACCAGGGCCTCGAAGCTCGCGCCGCCCGCACTGTCCACGATCACCGCAAACCGCCCCGGCCCCGCCGCCTGCGCCCAGTCGGGCGCGGTATACCGAAATCCGCCGCGGGCGCCGTGGGCGACCGCCCGCGCGATCTTTTCGTCCGCGCTCGACGTCACCCACACCTCGGCCCCCTGCGCCACCGCCAGCTGCAGCGCGAACAGCGCCACCCCGCCGCCGATGCCCGTCACCAGCACCCGCTCGCCGGGCTGCACCGCCGCCCGCGTCATCACCGCCCGCCACGCCGTCAGTCCCGCCAGCGGCAGCGCCGCCGCCTCCTCCCACGTCAGGTGGGCCGGCTTGGGCGCCAACTGGCCCACCGGCACCGCCACCTGCTCCGCCAGCGTGCCCGCGCGCGGCAGGCCGAGGATGGAAAACTGCTCCCCCTGCGCCGCCGCCGACGCGCCCCAGTCCAGCCCGGGGTTGATGACGACCTCCCGGCCGAGCCACGCCGCCGGCGCGCCGGCGCCGAGCGCCGTCACCACGCCCGCGCCATCCGAGCCGGGGATGCACGGCCAGCGCAGCCCGGCATACTGGCCGAGCTTGATCCACAGGTCCCGGTGGTTCAGCGCCGCCGCCCGGAGCGTGACCACCACCTCGCCCGCCGCCGGCACCGGATCCGGCACCGTCGTGACCTGCAGTTCGTTGACCGCCGTAAGGAGAAGTGCGCGCATGGCCGGAAGCATGGCGGCCCGGGGCGGAAGTTGTCAGCCGGTTTTTCGCTTGCGCCGACGCTCGCCCTCGCCGTCCCGAACCCGCAACCTGTCCCCCGTCACCTATGCTGCTCGCGCTGCACAAACCCTATGGCGTGCTCTCGCAGTTCACACCGGAGCCCGGCTCGCGCTGGCGCACGCTCGCGGACTTCGGCCTGCCGCCCGCCGCCTACGCGCTCGGCCGGCTCGACGCCGACTCCGAGGGGCTGCTGCTGCTCAGCGACGAGCCGGGGCTCAACTCCCGGCTGCTGGAGCCCCGGCAGGCCCACCGGCGCGAGTACTGGGCGCAGGTCGAGGGCGTACCCCGGGCCGAGTCCCTCGCCCGGCTCGCCCGCGGCGGCCTCGCCCTCGGACGCGAGCAGACCCTGCCGTGCCGCGCCTGGCGGCTCGATCCGGCGCCCGCCCTGCCGCCGCGCGATCCCCCCATCCGTTTCCGAAAAAACGTGCCCGACTGCTGGCTGGCGCTCGAACTCGTCGAGGGGAAGAACCGGCAGGTCCGGCGCATGACCGCCGCCGTCGGGCACCCCACGCTGCGGCTCCTCCGCGTCCGCATCGGCCAGTTCGCGCTCGGCGACCTGCCCGCCGGCCAGTGGCGGGAGCTCACCGCGGCCGAGCGCGCCGCCGTGTTCGCCTAGATCCGGACGATCACGTCCTCCGGCTTGAACCGGACCTTCGGGGTCCGCGCGTACGGGTCGGCCGCCGCGCGGTAGCCGGCGGCGCAGGCCACCACCGAGGCGTAGCCCGTGCCCTCCAGCGCCAGGAACTCGTCGAACTTCTTCGGCTCAAACCCCTCCATCGGGCAGGTGTCGATGCCGAGCAGCGCCGCGCCCGCCATGAACTGGCCGAGCGCGATGTACAGCTGGTGGGACTGCCAGCGGTCGAGCCGCGCCTCGGCCCGCGCCCGGTCCAGGTTGGTGGTCACCATCTGCCGGAACGAGCCCAGCGACTCGGGGGTCGCCTGGCGCACCTCCGCCAGCCGGGCGAAATACCGCTCCACGTGGTCCGCGCCGAGGTCCTGGCGCACCGCGAACACCACGAAGTGCGAGCAGTCCGTCACCTGCGACTGGTTCCACGCCGCGGGCCGCAGCCGCGCCCGCACGGCCGGGTCGGTCACGATCAGGAATTTCCACGGCTGCAGGCCGAGGGAGGACGGCGTGAGCACGAGCGACTGCTCGAGCGCCGCCCAGTCGGCGGCGGGAATCTTCCTGGTCGGGTCGAATTGCTTGACGGCGTAGCGCCAGTTCAGCGCCGCCAGGAGGGTGTCGGGAGGGAGGTGGTTCATGAGTTAAAAAGGGGGGGGGCGTTCACCAGGCCCGGGCATAGGGGCCGGGGGCGGGCAGCGCCGCGGCCTGCTGCAGCTGCCGAGCGGCATGGGCGGGCCAGTAGGGGTCGCGGAGCAGCTCGCGCGCCAGCAGCACGAGGTCAGCCTGGCCGGAAGTGATGATCGCATCCGCCTGCCGCGCGTCGGTGATCAGGCCGACCGCCGCCGTGGCCAGGCCCGCCTCGCGCCGGATGCGCTCGGCAAACCCCACCTGGTAGCCGGGCGCGACCGGAATCCGCGCGTCCGCCACCCCGCCGCCGGAGCTGCAGTCGATCAGGTCCACGCCGGCCGCCTGCAGCAGGCGGGCCAGCGCGACGGTCTCGTCCACCGTCCAGCCGCCCTCCGTCCAGTCGGTGCAGGACAGGCGGACGGTCAGCGGCAGGCGCTCGGGCCAGACCGCGCGGACCGCGCGGGTGAGCTCGAGCAGGAAGCGCGTCCGGTTCTCGAAGCTGCCGCCGTAGGCATCGGTGCGGTGGTTGGAGAGGGGCGAGAGGAACTCGTGGGCCAGGTAGCCGTGCGCCCCGTGCAGCTCCAGCCAGTCGAAACCGGCCGCGAGCGACCGCCGGGCCGCCGCGACAAAGTCGGCCTGCACCTGCTGGATGGCGGCAAGCGTCAGGGCCTGCGGCACCCGGGTCAGGTCGCCGCCGAACGCCACCGGGCTCGGCGCGACCGGGGTCCAGCCGCCGGCGGCGTCGGTCAGGTGCGCCCCGCCCTCCCAGGGGCGGGCGGCGCCGGCCTTGCGCCCGGCGTGGGCCAGCTGGAGGCCGGGCACGGCGCCGTGCTGGCGCAGGAAACGCGTGAGGCGCGCCAGCGGCTCGACCTGCGCGTCGTCCCAGAGCCCGAGGTCGCCCGGGGTGATGCGCCCGGCGGGAGCCACGGCGGTGGCCTCCGCGATGACCAGGCCGGCGCCGCCCACGGCGCGCGCCCCGAGGTGCACCAGGTGCCACTCGTCCGCCCGCCCCGCGGTGGCCGCGTACTGGCACATCGGCGAGACGCCGATGCGGTTGCGCAGCGTGACGGACTTGAGGGTCAGCGGGTCGAACAGGTGAGGCATCAGGCCAGCAGGAAAGGCAAGCCGACCGAATTGGCAACCGCCGGAACCGGACAAAGCCGCCGCGTCATTTCCGGCCGGCGCGCCAGCGCTGGAACGCGCGGGTGAACTCCTCGCGCCCCTCGACGCGCAGCAGCCACAGCCCGGCGGCGTAAACCGCCGCGCCCAGGGGAATCAGTCCGCCGACGGCGAGGACGTCCGCCTGCCGGAGGGAAAGCCCGGCCCCCGGGAGCAGCCGCGCGCCGGCCGCCACGAGCAGGCCCATGGCCAGCGTTGCCAGCAGCACCTGGCCGATCGTGCGCCAGAGGTCGCCTAGCCCCATGCCGGGCAGCGCCCGCGCCAGGCAGTGCTGCATCAGCAGGGTCTGCAGCACGATCGCCGCCGTGCTCGCCAGCACCAGCCCGGGCGCGCCCAGGACGTCCTTCAGCAGCCAGCTCAGCCCGAGGTTCACGAGGAAGCTCAGCGCGGCGAGCTTCACCGGCGTCACCGTGTCCTTCACCGCATAAAAGGCGCGCGTGGTCAGGCTCACCACCGAGAAGAACGGCAGGCCGAGGGCAAACAGCGCGAGCAGCGGCGCCATCGCCCGCGTGTCGGCGGCGGCAAACCGCCCGTGCTGGAACAGCAGCCGCACGATCGGCTCGCTCAGCAGCGCCAGCCCGGCCGCGGCCGGCAGGTTGATGACCAGGATCAGCCGGAGCCCCTTGCGGTAGTCCTCCGCCATGCGCGCGTGGTTGCCCTCCGCCGCATGCCGGGCGATCAGCGGGTAGACCACCGTCGCCACCGCGATCGCAAACACCCCGATCGGCAGCTCCATCAGCCGGTTGGCGGAAAACAGCAGCGCGGCCGACGAGGCGTCGATCGAGAACGCAAACAGCCGCGAGATGTAGACGTTGATCTGGTAGATCGCCGAGCCGAACAGCCCCGGCGCCATCAGCGCGGCGATCGCCCGCACCCGGGGGGAGACCCCGAGGTCCCAGCGCGGCCGCCAGCCGGCCCGGAGCAGGACGCCCGCCGGCACGAGCAGTTGCAGGCAGCCGCCCGCCAGCACCCCCGCGCACAGCCAGTGCATCCGGCCCAGCTCCGTGTCCGCCAGGTTCCACCCCGCGCCGCCGAGCGAGAGGATCATCGCCAGATTCAGCCAGATCGGCGAGAGCGCGGGCTCGGTGAAGCGCTCCAGCACGTTGAGGGTCGCGTTCAGCGCGGCCGCGAGGCAGATCAGCGCCAGATAGGGGAAGAGCAGGACCGTGAGGTCGGCGGCCAGGTACCAGCGCGGCTCGTGCCCGGGCAGCAGGCGCGACTGGCTGAAGGCCAGCATCGCCAGCGCCACCATGACCCCCGTGACCACCGCCAGCCAGCTGACCACCTGGTTAAGGAGGGCGAAGGCGCCCGGCCGGCCGCGCTCGTGCAGCTCCTCCTGGAGGGTCGGCACAAAGGCCGCCGTCAGCGAGCCCTCGCCCAGCAGGCGGCGAAAGAGGTTCGGCAGGCTGAAGGCGGTGACAAACGCGGAGTAATACTCGCCCGTGCCGAAGATCGCCAGGGCCAGCGTGTCGCGCGCCAGCCCGAGCACGCGCGAGACCACCGTCAGCAGCGAGACGATTCCGATGTGCTTGAGCTTGTTCGACACGCAGGAAATTTCCGGTGGGCAGCGCGGCCCGGCGCGGCCTTCCGCGCGGCCGGCCGCCCGGCGGCGCCTCCCCTCACCGCGGGGGCATCGTCAGTTTCAGCGTGTCGCCCTCAATCGTGACGCCGGTCAGCCGGCCCCAGGCTGCGACCAGCTCCGCGGGAAAGCGCCCGGCGTTGAAGATCCGGTCGGTCACCCACTCGTCCACCAGCGGCAGCCGCTGCACCGGGCAGGAGCCGAGGTAGAGCTGGGACGGCCGGTAGACAAAAAGGTCCCCGGACCGCTCGAAGGAGCCCGTGGCCTGGATGAGGAAGGTCGCGTCCAGGCCGACCAGGGGATACCTGACCCGCACCGGTACGCTGAACTGCAGGAGGCCCCCGCGGAGGCGGAAGTTCGGGGCGCCGGCGCTCAGCACCTCGGCCGGCTCGGGGGCGGCCAGCGCGGCCTTGCCCGGGGCGGCCAGCGGGGCCGCGGGCGCGGCGGCTGCATTGAGCTCGTCCTCCTTGAGGGAGACGGATCCCCCCTGGGCGAAAATCTTCTGCTTGGAGGCCACCTGCCGCGCCTTGGCGGGGTCCTGCGAGCCGGCGATGTAATAGACCATGCCGAGGGCGGGCTCCTTCGGCAGCTCCTTCACCTGCGTCACCGGCTTGAACACCAGGTAGGCCGCCGCCAGCACCAGGCCGAGGGCCACACTGAGGACGGCGCCGAGGGTGACTTCCAGCCAGCCGGGACCGTAAAGCGCGCGATCGATTTTTTTGCTCATGGGGAAATTACTTCGCCGCCGCCGGGGCCGCGGGCTTCGCGGGGGCCGCCGGGGCCGGGGCCTTCGCCGCGTCGCCGCCGCCGGATTTTTCCGGGGACGCCTTCTTCTTGTAATCCGTGATGTAGAAGCCCGTGCCCTTGAAAATCAGGCCCGCCCCCCCGCCGATCAGGCGCTTCACGCCCTTCTTCCGGCACTTCGGGCACTGGGTCAGGGGCTCATCGCGCATGGACTGGAAGAACTCGAAGGCGTGGTCGCACTTGGGGCAGACATACTCGTAGGTGGGCATCGGAAATTGCCGCCGGTTATGGGTGCCGGTGCGTTTGATGGCGAGTTTGTTCTCTGCTGCGGCCGGGGTTGCGCCCGGCGGGGTTTTCGCCCAGCAAGGGGCGATGGATTTCACCGCCGAACTGCAACACCAGACCGCCCGGGTGGAGCGCGGGCTGGACCAGTACCTGCCGTCGGCGGACACGCGGCCGGAGCGGCTGCACACCGCCATGCGCTACAGCCTGCAGGCCGGCGGCAAGCGCCTGCGGCCCGTGCTCGTCCTCGCCGCCGCCGACCTCGGCCCGGGCGCCCCGGCCGAACGGACCGACCCCCTGCCCGCCGCCGTCGCCTTCGAGTGCCTCCACACCTACTCGCTGATCCACGACGACCTGCCCTGCATGGACAACGACGACCTGCGGCGCGGCCGGCCCACCGCCCACCGGCAGTTCGACGAGGCCACCGCCCTGCTTGCCGGCGACGCCCTCCTGACCCACGCCTTCGCCCTGCTCGCCGAGCACTACGCCGGCCAGCCCGCCCTCGCCCACGCCCTCCTCCGCGAGCTGGCGGAGGCCGCCGGCAGCCGGCGGCTCATCGGCGGCCAGATGGCCGACCTCCTCGCCGAGCGGCAGGATGCCGCCACCGCCGCGGACCTGGAGTTCATCCACCTGCAGAAGACCGCGGCCCTGCTTGAGGCGGCGCTGGTCTGCGGCGGGCTGGTCGGCGGCGCCGACGCCGCCACGGTCGCCACGCTGCGCCGCGCCGGCCGGGCGCTCGGCCTCGCGTTCCAGATCATCGACGACGTCCTCGACGCCACCGCCGACAGCGCCACCCTCGGCAAGACCGCGGGCAAGGACGCCCGCGCCGGCAAGGCCACCTTCGTGAAGCTCCACGGCCTCGACGCGTCGCGCCGGTTCGCGGCCCAGGCCTCCGCCACCGCCCGCGCCGCCCTCCGCGAGCTCCCCGGCGACCCGCGTTTCCTCGTGGCCCTTTGCGACGCGATGGCCGCCCGGTCGCACTGAACCGGGGGCCCCGGCGCATCCGGGATTGAATTCTGCGCGGAACTCCGCTTCTAAAGCACCCTACCTGTGGCCACCAACCGTCCCAAAGAGCACCCGATCCGTGAAATCCTGCTGCACGGGCAGCATCCTTTCCCCAAGGACATGGAGGACATGATCCTGCGGCTGAACCTGAAGCCGAACGCGATCACGGCGGAAATCGCCATGGACGCGTACGACTGGGAACGCGGGGAGCAGCTGGAGCGGGGCCGCAAGAAGCTCCTCGCCCTCTGCGCCTCCCACGGGGTCTGAGCCGCCGGCCGGCGGCGCCGTTATTTGGCCGCCGCCGCCGCGTTCACCAGCTCGACAAAACTGCGGGCCTCCAGCGCCGCGCCGCCGATCAGGCCGCCGTCAATGTCCTTCTGCGCGAGCAGCTCGGGCGCATTGGCCGGCTTCATCGAGCCGCCGTAGAGCAGGCGGACGCGCTGCGCCACCGGCTCGGTGAAGAGCTTGGTGAGCAGGCCGCGGATGAAGGCGTGGACTTCCTGCGCCTGGTCGGTGGTGGCGACCTTGCCGGTGCCGATCGCCCAGACCGGCTCGTAGGCCACGATGAGCCCGGCGGCCTGCTCCTGGCTGACGCCTTGGAGGCCGGCCTCGAGCTGGGTCTGCACCACCTTGAGCGTGGTGCCCGCCTCGCGCTCGGCGAGCGACTCGCCGACGCAGAAGATGGGCTTGAGCTGGTGCCGCAGGGCCGCGAGCACCTTGAGGTTGAGGAAGGCGTCGGTCTCGCCGAAGAGGCTGCGGCGCTCGCTGTGGCCGATGATGACGTGGGTGGCGAACAGCGCCCGGAGCATCGGGGCGGAGATCTCGCCGGTGAACGCGCCGCTCGCCTCGGGGTGCAGGTTCTGCGCGCCCAGCTTGACGGTGGAGCCGTCGAGGGCCCGCGCGACCGCGTCCAGCGCGGTGAACGGCGGGCAGACCACGACGTCGACCTCCGTGCGCTTGCCGATGGTGGCGACGAGCTCGGCCACGAGGGCGGCGCCGTCGGCCGGCGTCTTGTTCATCTTCCAGTTACCAGCGATCAGCTTTTTGCGGAGGTTCATGAGGAGGGGGGGATTCAGGTTTCGAGAAAGGCCACCCCGGGCAGCGTCTTGCCCTCGAGGAACTCGAGGCTCGCGCCGCCGCCGGTGGAACAGTGCGTGACCCGGTCGGCCACCTGGAACTTCTTCGCGGCGGTGGCGGTGTCGCCGCCCCCGACCACGGTCGTGGCGCCCTGCGCGGTGGCCGCGGCCACCGCCTCGGCCATCGCCCGGGTCGCCCCGGCAAACGCCGGAAACTCGAAGACCCCCGGCGGGCCGTTCCAGATGATGGTCTGCGCGCGGAGAATGGCCGCGCGGTAGAGCGCGATCGACTGCGGGCCGGCGTCGAGCCCCATCCAGCCGGCCGGGATGCCGGTGGCGTCCGTCGCGGGCTGCGTCCGCGCATCCGCGGCAAACGCGTCGGCGCAGACATAGTCCACCGGGAAGATCAGCTTCACCCCGCGGGCCGCGGCGTCGGCCGCCAGTTCGCGCACGATCTTGGCCCCCTCCGGGTCAAACAGGCTGTCGCCGATCGCCATGCCCTGGATCACCTGCTTGAAGGTGTAGGCCATGCCGCCGCCGATGATGATCTCGTCCGCCCGGGCGAGGAGGTTGCGGATGAGCGGGATCTTGTCGGCGATCTTCGCGCCGCCCAGGATGGCCAGCAGCGGGCGCCGGGGATGGTCGAGCACGGCGGCGAAGGCCTTGAGCTCCGCCTCCATCAGGAAGCCGGCGGCCTTCTGCGGCAGGCTGACGCCGACCATCGACGAGTGCGCGCGGTGCGCGGTGCCGAAGGCGTCGTTGACAAAAACATCGCCCAGCTTGGACAACCCGGCGCGAAACGCCGCCACCGCCGCCGGGTCCGCCTTGAGCGAGGAGCCGTCCTCCTGCTTCACCTTGCCCTCCTCCTCGAGGTGGAAGCGCAGGTTCTCCAGCAGCAGGATCCCGCCGGGCGCGAGCGCCGCGGCGGCCGCCTCGGCCACCGGGCCGACGCACTCGGCCGCGAACGCGACCGGCTGCCCGAGGAGCCGGGCCAGCTCGTCCGCCACCGGCCGGAGCGAGTACCGCGCCTGGGCCTTCCCGTCGGGGCGCCCGAGGTGGCTCATCAGCACGACCGAGGCCCCCTGGGCCAGGGCGTGCCGGATGGTGGGCACGGCCGCGACGATGCGCTGGTTGTTGGTGATGGCGCCGGTGACCTTGTCCTGCGGGACGTTGAAGTCGACGCGCAGGAGGACGCGCTGGCCGGCCAGCGCGAGGTCGCGGATGGATTTGAACTTGGGCATGGTAAAGGTTACCCAGCCGGCGCGCCGCGGGCGCGCGCCAGGGGGTGGGGACGGCCCGGACCGCGCGGCGCGGCCGGCCGGCCGCTTACAGGCCGGCGGCGATCCGCTTGGTCAGCTCAACGACCCGGTTGGAATAGCCCCATTCGTTGTCGTACCAGCTGACCAGCTTGAAGAAGCGGCTGTTGAGCTCGATCGAGGAGCCCGCGTCATAGATCGACGAGAGCTTGTCGTGGATGAAGTCCGACGACACGACCTCCTCCGAGGTGTAGCCGAGGATGCCCTTGAGGTAGGTCTCCGAGGCGGCCTTGAGCTTCTCGTTGATCTCCTTGAGGGACGTGGGCTTCACCGTGCGGACCGTGAGGTCGACGACGGAGACGGTGGGGGTCGGCACGCGGAACGACATGCCGGTCAGCTTGCCCTTGACCTCGGGGCAGACCAGGCCGACGGCCCGGGCCGCGCCGGTGCTGGCGGGGATGATGTTGATCGCGGCGGAGCGGCCGCCCTTCCAGTCCTTCTTCGACGGGCCGTCCACCGTCTTCTGCGTGGCGGTGTAGGAGTGGATGGTGGTCATAAGGCCTTCCTCGATGCCCAGGCCCTCCTTGAGCAGCACGTGGACCAGTGGGGCGAGGCAGTTCGTGGTGCACGAGGCGTTGGAGATGATGTGGTGCTTCGCCGGGTCGTACTTCTCGTCGTTCACGCCCAGCACGAGGGTGATGTCCTCGCCCTTGCCCGGGGCGGAGATGATGACCTTCTTCGCGCCGGCGGCGAGGTGGCCCCGGGCCTTGTCGGCGTCGGTGAAGAGGCCGGTGGACTCGATGACGACCTGGACGCCGAGGGCGGCCCACGGCAGCTCGGCCGGGGTCTTCGCGCTCACGACCTTGATCTCGCGGCCGTTGACCACGAGGACGTCGTCCTCCGCCTTGTCGGGCGCCGACTTCTTCGACGTGACCGTGCCCGCGAAGCGCCCCTGGGAGGAGTCGTATTTCAGCAGGTACGCCAGGTTGTCCGCCGGGACGATGTCGCCGACGGCGACCACGTCGAGCGTCGTGCCGAGCAGGCCCTGTTCAACGAGGGCGCGGAATACGAGGCGGCCGATGCGGCCGAAACCATTGATAGCAACTTTGACAGCCATGGGAGGATTCTTGGTTAGCGGTTAGGGAGGAAAGTGAAAAATTAAGAAAGGGCTCCGCCAGTTTCCTTGCAAGGGACTTTTCCAATTATGCCGGCAAATTATGCCCGCTATTCACGTCAGACTTCGCTCCACCAGAGTCCGCAGCCGAGCGCGGGCACCAGGAGGTCGGGCTCCACCGGCTGGGTGGCCCCCGGCGACTCCGCGCGGAGGAAGGTTTCCTGGTCCGCCAGCTGCCGCCAAGCGGAGGCGGTCACGCTCTCCGGCAGCGGGATCCGGACGTCCGCCGCCGTCGGGTTGATGGCGAAGAGCAGACGCAGCGGACCCTGCGCCCGGTCGGCGTTGTAGACCGCGGCGAGGGCCGGGGAGCCCGGCGCCGCGCAAAACTGGAAGAACCCCTCGCCGGGCCGCGCGTACTGCCGCAGCAGCCGGCCGCGCTCGCTGCGCCGAAAGGCGATCCAGCCCGCGAAATACGCGTGGGTCCCGGGGTAGCGCTGCCGCCGGCCGTAGTCCAGGGCGTTGAGGTCGCCGCGCTGGTAGGTGTTGCGCACCCCGCGCTTCGAGCGCAGGAGATCCTGGCCGGCCGCCAGCAGCGGGATGCCGAGCGACATGAACAGGAGCGCGGCCATCAGGTGGGTGCGGAGCCGGTCGCGGGGGGTGGGCGCGAAGCCGTCGCCCCCCGGGTTCTCCGTGATCCGGTCCAGCCAGGCCTGGTCGTCGTGCGACTCGGTGTAGTTGACCGTCTGCGCCGGCCACTTGGCGAAGAACCACGGCGAGCCCTTGAGAAAATACTCCATCCGCTCCGCGCTGCCGGCGCCGCCCACGTAGTCGCGCACAAAATCGCGGTAGCCGTCGTTCCACGAGGCCCAGCCCGTGTCGCGGAGCACGCCGGCGATGTGGCCGCGGAAGCTCCAGGGCTCGGCGATCAGGATGACCCCGGGCTTCACGCGCTTGAGCGCCGCCTCGACCGCGCGCAGCACGTCCACGCCGAGCAGCTCGGCGAGGTCGAAGCGGAAGCCGTCCACGCCGTACGCCTCGAGCAGGTGGCGGCAGCTGTCGATGATCAGGCGCTGGGCCATGGCGGAGCGCGCCCGCAGGTCGTTGCCGCAGCCGCTCCAGTTGGCCAGCTGCCCGGCGGCGTCCTGCTCGAAGTAGTACAGCCGGTCGACGAACCGCAGGTGCGCCGGCTCGCCCACGTGGTTGTAGACCACGTCCAGCACCACCGCCATGCCCCGGCGGTGGAACGCGCGCACCAGCGCCTGCAGCTCGCGCACCCCCGAGGCCCGCTCCGGTGCCAGGGCGTAGCCGCTCGCCGGCGCGAAGTAGTTGTTCGTCATGTAGCCCCAGTGGTACTCCTCCGCCGCACGGCTGTCGGACTCCTGCACGGGCTGCAGCTCGACGCAGTTCACCCCCAGGTGGTGGAGGTGGAATTCCGGGCTCTCCACCCACTTGCGCAGGCCGGTGAAGCCGCGCCGTTCCGCCGCCGTGGCCCGCACCGGGGCCTGCGCGGCCAGGTCGCGCACGTGCGCCTCGGCCATGATGAGGTCGTGCCACGCCGGCGGGCGAAAGTCGCGGTCCCCCTCCCCCACCCACGCCCGGTCGAGCACGAGCCCCGGCCCGTCGCGCCCGACCGCGGCCAACGCATAGGGGTCCAGCACCCGCACCGCCGGGTCGAACCGGCCGTCGCCGTCGCGGATGCCGTCCACGTGGTACCCGTAAAACCACCCGTGCAGGTTCCGGTCGAGCGTGGTCTCCCACACCCCCGCCGCGCCGTCCCCATCCGCCCGCCGCGCCAGCGCGAAGGGCTGCGCGTCCGCCATCGTGGGCTGCGCGCTGAGCCGCAGCTCAACCGCCCGGGCGCGCGGCGCAAACAGCCGGAAGACCGTGGCCCCGCCCCGCACGATCGCGCCCAGCGGCAGCTCCGTGCGCAACGCGTAGAAAAAATCCCCCGGCACCAGCGGCACGCCGCCTTGGGCGTCGGGCGCCTGCGACCACGTGACCAGCCGCGGCTCGGCCAGGTCGAGCGGCGCGCCCAGCGTGAACTGCCAGAGGTGCCAGCCGGTGCGGGCGGGGTCGAGGCGGCGGTTGAGGTTGCCGTGCGCGTCGCGCACCACGTTCGGCGCATCGGCCGCCGGGACCAGCCACTGCTGCTCGCCGGTGACGAACTTGAAGCCCAGCCCGCCGGCGACGAGGAACCGCGCCGCGTCGCCCGTCCACTGCAGCACCGGCGCGCCGTCGAGGACCGCCGGCCGCAGCCGCCACTCGGGCGCGCCGATCGCCGCCTGCCAGCCGTTGAAGTCGCCCGCCAGGTAGACCGCGTCGCGCGCGGGGTCGATGCCGCAGCCGGGCGCCAGCGGGTACACGAAGGCAATCTCGCCCTGCGGGTTCAGGAAATAGCCGTGCGTCCGCCCCGCCACCAGCCCCGGCGCCGGCGCCAGCCCGGACGGCAGCGGGCACTGTTCGCCCAGGGTGAAGCGCGGGCAGGAGCGGTCCGTCCAGTCCCGGTCCAGCTCGACCACGCCGGTCGCGAGCGATTCCAGCCAAGCCCGGACGATGCGGTGCGGAGAATCAGCCATGGGAGACTCGCAGCATCCGCCGCCCCCGCGGCGCGGACAAGCCGGAAACACCCGGCGCGGACTCAGGGCGCCGCGACGAAGGCGGCGTACACCGGGTGGCCGTCGAAATACGGCTGCTGCCGCAGCCCGAGCAGCCAGCAGGCGGTGGCGCAGGTGTCCTCGGTGCGCACCTCCAAGTCGGCCAGCTGGGTCAGGTCGAAGCCGGCCCGCACGCCCGGCCCCACCAGCACCCAGGGAATGTGCCGGCTGCGCGGGTCGTCGGCCCCGTGGGTCAGCCCCGCGCCGCCGTGGTCCGCCGTCAGCAACACGCAGGTGGAGCCGCGGATCCCGGCCCGGTCGAGCGCGGCGAACACCCGCGCCAGCTGGGCGTCCGTCTGCGTGATCTGGCTCAGCTGCTCGGGCGAGCCCCAGCCCTTGGCGTGGCCGACCGCGTCGACCTCCGGGAAGTGGATGAACAGCAGCGCCGGCCGGTAGGCCTCGAGCAGCTGCGCGGCGCGGGTGGCGACGTCCTCGTTGCGGCCCACGCTCTCGGCCGGGACGAAGGCGTGCGTGATCGTGCCGGGCTTGTTCAGCGTGCTGAACTTCGACTTGCCGGCGACCATCGCCGTCACATACCCCGCCCGCGTCGCCATCTCCATCACGGTGGGCACGAGCGGGTAGACCGGCTCGCTCAGCGGCAGGTCGCGGTTCCACTCGATGCCGTGTTTGCGCGGGTTGACCCCGGTCAGCATGCTGGTGTGCGAGGGCAGCGTGATGGCGACGGCGGTGGTCTTGGCCCAGAAGGTGTAGGCGCCGGCGCGCACCATCGCGCGCAGGGTCGGCATGTCGGCGAGCAGCGCCCGGTCGGGCCGCAGGCCGTCGATGCTGATGATGACCACGTGCTCGACCGCCGGCAGCGGCCGGTGCGGCGGGGCGACCGGGACGGCAAACTGGGCGGGCAGGACCAGCGCCGTGCCCAGGCCCAGGGCCAGCAGGAGGAGTTTTTTCATCGGGCCGCAGCCTGCGCCGCCCCGGAGCAGCCGGCAAGCATGCAGCGGGCCCGTGACGTTCATTTGACAAAGCGCCCGGCGGGCGCGGAGGTTTCCGCGTGCCCGCCAAAGAACGCCTCCTCGTCGCGATGTCGGGCGGAGTCGACAGCTCCGTGGCCGCGCTCCTGCTCCAGCAGCAGGGCCACGACCTCGTCGGCGCGTACATGAAGAACTGGATCAACGAGGAGGAAGTGATCGGCCACTGCCCCTGGCAGGAGGACATCACGGATGCGCGGGCGGTCTGCGACCGGCTGGGGATCGAGTTTCGCGTGGTCAACCTGATGGCGGAGTACCGCGAGCGGGTCGTGGCCTACCTGCTGGACGGCTATGCGCGGGGCCTCACGCCGAACCCCGACACGATGTGCAACCGCGAGATCAAGTTCGGCGTGTTCCGCGCCTGGGCGCAGGCGCACGGGTTCGGGGCCGTCGCCACCGGCCACTACGCGCGCCGCACGGTCGAGCCGGACGGCACGCTGGCCCTGCGCGAGGGCGCCGACCCGAACAAGGACCAGTCTTATTTCCTCGCCCTGCTCGGGCCGGACCAGCTGGCGGCCGCGCGGTTTCCCATCGGCCACCTGGCGAAGCCCGAGCTGCGCCGCCTGGCCCGCGCGGCGGGCCTGGCCACGGCGGACAAGAAGGACAGCCAGGGCATCTGCTTCATCGGCGAGGTGAAGATGCGGGACTTTCTCCACGCCTACGTGCCCGACGCGCCCGGCCCGATCGTCCGGGCCCACGACGGCCGCGAGCTCGGCCGCCACCGCGGGCTGCACTATTACACGCTGGGCCAGCGCCGGGGCATCGGCGTGCCGTCCAACACCGACCACGCGGCCTACGTCGTCGTGGGCAAGCGGGCCGCGGACAACGCCCTGCTCGTCGCCTTTGACCAGCCCGACGCCCCCGGGCTGTTCCAGCGCGAGGTGCGCGTCCATGCGCTCAGCTGGCTCGGGGCGCCCGTGACCGCCCCCCGCCCGCTCGAGGCCCGGGTGCGCTACCGCGACCCGCGGGTCGCGCTGGAGTTCATCCCGGAGGGCGGCGGCACCGCCCTCGCCCGGTTCCGCGCGCCGCAGCGCGGCCTCGCCTCCGGGCAGATCCTCGCCCTCTACGAGGGGGACCGGCTGCTCGGCGGCGGGGTCTACGTCTAGCCGGGCCGCCCTCAGCGGACCGCGGCCAGCGCCAGGCTCGCGGCGAAGAGGAGGAAGACCACGCCGAGCGCGCGGTCGATCCAGTGCCCATGGCGGAGGAAGCGGCGGCGCACCTCCGCATGCGTGCACCCCACGGTCACGAGGGAGAACCAC
>SESH01015776.1_pt1 | contig 18086 bp, 13 predicted proteins | sample 3171561 | NCBI WGS metagenome assembly SESH01 (sample SAMN10866947, study PRJNA518727) | freshwater metagenome | biome: subpolar coniferous forest; feature: holomictic lake; material: water; isolation source: holomictic Lake 442 2011 16.5 m and 2014 13 m | place: Canada: near Kenora, Ontario
GCCGCGTGGTTACCGGTTACGTCGCAATATCCTGCCCATCAACCGGGAGGATAAGGACCATGAGCAGGTCTATCAGGAAATCAAAGCCAGCGGCAAGCTGGGCTGGGTCTCGGCCTGGGGACCCTCACGGGATCTTTGGTTTAATTTTCCGCTCCTGCTGCATGACACCATGTTTCCAGGCATTGAGGACTTGTGTCCGCGCACGCATGCACTGCTCTCCCGGCTATCGGGTGTCAAAGTCGCCGCCTTGGCGCTATTCAAGCCCCATGCCTGGCTGCCGCCGCATGATCATCCGGAATTGGAGCTGGAGCGGTTGCTGACCTATCATCTGGGGCTGGAGATGAGCGATGACTATTGCTACCTCTGGTGCAATGGACGATTTCTGAAGGAGCAGACTGGCAAAGGCATCGTATTCGAGGGCTGGAAGGATCACTTTGCGTTCAACTATTCAAACCGTGACCGGCTGATTCTTTATATGGAGTTTTCACCCGAACGCCTGGCCTTAAAGTGATGGTGGCGCATACGGGATCATGCAGTTCCCCGGGTGGCCTGGCGGTTGTCACGGCCCAGACGACCCGTGACATTGTTTTTGGCGATCTGGCGGGGTGTATTGAGATCGTCCGTGGCGCCTACCTTGCGCATGCGGCAGGCCAGACAGTCAACCCAAAGAGCGTCTTCCTCACCTTTCCCGACAAGCCAGCCGCCCGAATCATTGCCCTGCCCGCTCATATCTCGGGGCCTTCGCCGGTCTCAGGCGTCAAATGGATCTCAAGCTATCCTGACAATATCGCCGAGGGCCTCGGGCGTGCATCGGCCGTGCTGCTGCTGAATGAATGCGTCCACGGGCGCGTCTTCGCCTGTCTTGAGGCCTCCACGATCTCCGCCGCCCGCACGGCCGCCTCCGCAGCGCTTGCCGCACAGGCCTTGTGGCAGCGACCGGATAAGGTCATACGCTGCCTGGGTGTCATTGGCGCAGGCGTTATTTCGCGCACCATCCTTCAGTTTCTATGGGGCGCGGGCTGGCAAATTGAGCGTTACTCGGTGTCCGATCTGGATGAACGTCATGCAACTGAGTTCGGCACTTGGCTGCTCGAGCACGGGGCCGAGGCGGCGCACGTGACTGTCACCGATACGGCCGAAGCAGTGCGCAGCAGCGATCTGATTCTGCTCGCCACCACCGCCGCAAAGCCGCACATTGACAACCCGTCCTGGTTCGCACATCACCCGCTGGTGTTGCATATTTCTTTGCGCGACCTGGCGCCCCGTCTGCTGATCGATTTCGACAACATCGTCGATGACCCGGCGCATGTATTCGCCGCCAACACCGCCTTGCACTTGGCCGAACAGCACAGCGGTCATAGAGACTATCTGACCGGCACGCTGGCGGACTTCCTGCAACGCCCCTATGCGCGCAGCGCTTCGCGAACTACTGTATTTTCTCCCTTTGGACTGGGCATTCTGGACATCGCTGTTGGCGCCTGGGTGTACGACCGAGCCCAGCAGGCCGGACAGGTCACGAGGATTGAGGGATTTTTCTAAGGGCTCGCCCTCCGCATTGAGCTCCAAGGGCTCTTCGCAGTAACGAGCAGAGGGCTTCCACCTCTTTATTGATCAAGGCGCTGACGCTATGGACGTCAGCCGCTTGGCTCGCACGTATTGCCCGTCCTGCAACGCCGAGCCGCCGGTCCGCAGCGCGAGGAATGCCTTTTCTGGAACAGTGCCGCTTTCATGCATGGAACTCATTTAGCAAGAGCCCGCGCCCACACGAAGACCAGGTGACCGATGATTTTTAAGTCAGTAACCGATGTCTGCGCTCAAAGCAGCTTTTTGCAGCTAGGCGGGGTGCTGCCGGACGACCCGGTATTCGTGAAACTCGAAGGACTTAACCTCGCCGGCTCAATCAAGCTCAAGACAGCTCGAGCGCTGCTTGCGGATCTTGAAGGCCGCGGCATCCTAAGGCCTGGCAGCGAGATCATCGAGTCCAGCTCCGGCAATATGGGCATTGCGCTGGCGATGGCCAGTGCGGCAGCAGGCTACCAATTCACCTGCGTGTCCGATCCGAATATTCTGCCTGCAACGGCGCGGGTCATCGAAGCGCTCGGCGCTCGCCTCATCACAGTGACCGTCAGCGCCGAAGTGGGCGGCTATGTGCAGACACGGGTAAATCTGATCGCACAAATGATTGACGAGAATCCGCGTCTGGTGTGGCCTAACCAATATGCGAACCCGGCGAATTCTGCCGCTCACTACCAGACGACTGGCCCTGAAATCCTGGCCCAGTTCCCCAAGGTCGATTGGGTTTTCATCGGCACCGGCACGACGGGTACCGCCATGGGTTGTGCCCGCTTTCTCAGAGAACACTCACCCCACACCAAGGTCATCGGCGTTGACCCTGTGGGGTCAGTCACCTTTGGCGGGACCGCTGCACCCCGGTTTCTTCCCGGCATCGGTTCCAGCAAGCGACCGGCATTGGCTGATGAAAGCTTACTGCACGGGGTGCTGCGGGTAGGCGAGCGAGAGACGATTGCCATGTGTCAGGATTTGGCACGCCGGCACGGCCTGTTGCTTGGAGCCTCCAGCGGCACCGTACTGGCCGCCATCAAGATGAATGCGGCGGCCATCCGCGTGGGCTCTACCGTGGTCGCGATAGCCGCCGATTTCGGCGAGCGTTACCTGGATACGCTCTACAACCCACAGTGGATTCACAATACTTACGGACCCGTGAGTCCTACTTAGAACCCCGCCCAGCGGGTGATGGTCAACGAATCCCGCCTGCAATCGGCAGCAACCGGCCGTTGCCGCCCCCCCAACGTGCGGCGGCAATGCTCACGGACTCCGCTTCAAGAGCACCGCCTCGTTGCGTGCCATTGCGGCGCCCGGACCGGGTAGGCGGTCAGGGGTCTGGCTAGCCCAGCTGCCGGTCTGCCCGAACACCCAGTGACGTCAGCTTTGGGTGCAATTTCATAAACAATCCGGCATGTCCTATACAACTATAGGTAAATGCATCATATTCTGAGCCCGAGAAGGGGGTCCTGACGCAGCCGTCATCGGGCAGCGTATCAACAGCGGAACCTGCGTCACTGATACAGCGGCGCCTAGGCTGCCCCCCCGCCTCCAATCGAGTAAAACCCGCGCGACGGAGATCCCTCATGGTTGACGCTTGCATCACATCGACACCCGTCTACGAACAGGCCAGCACTCGAGTGGCATCGGCCGTAACTTGGTCGGCCGTGGCCGGAGCCCTTCCGCTGCCCGGCCTTGACCTGCTGATTATAGGATTTGTACAGGCCCGCCTGATCCGCGACCTGTGCAGACTCTACGGTCACAAGGCCTCCGGCGAAGTGCTGCGGGGGGCCGCCGCCGTGATCCTGGGCGTAGCCGTGCCGGCCGGAATTAGCCGTTTGCTGTTTGGATCCGGCGTCAAGGCGGTGCCAATCCTGGGCACCCTCGTGGGCATGGCCGCCATGGCGGCGCTGGGCGCCTCCGCCACCTACGCCCTGGGCTTTGTGTACGTGCAGCATTTCGAGTCGGGCGGCGGACCGCTGAGCCTGGAGAAGGTCAAGGCACGGGTAAAGGCCCAGTTCCTGGATGACCAGACGGCCAACGCGCCCCCGAGCGCGGCCTGACCGACCACGCCCTGCGGAGCGCAAAGTGCGTCGCAGGGCTCTTTAAGCTCCCGGCAAGCAAAGGGCAGGGATGACTGATTCAAGTTCACGACCGTTATCCGCCCGGGTGGGCGAGACACTCATCCGCTGGCTGGGCCGTGCCCGCAGCCGCGGGAGCGCCCTGCGGGCGCGTGCCGAGCCGGTAATGGATGCTCTCCCCGGCTTGCTACTGGTGACGGGCCTTGGCGCCCTGAGTGGCACGGTCCTGGTATTCATCCTCAACCATCAATTGACCGCCGCGGCCACTATACCCTCGGTCGGCGTCGGCGTGATCTTTCTGCTCGTGGTGATCGTCTATCGGGGGACGCAGAAACTGGTGATCTCCCGCGCCGGCGCGCTGGTCGAACAGGCGCTGCACACGCGGCGCATCCGCGTGGTCAACGAGATCTTCCAGCTGACCCTTAGTGATACCGAGTCGCTGACGCGGGGCCGTGCGATTGACGGCATGACGCGGCACTACAGCACGCTCTCCCAGACGGTATTTCCGCTGGTACAAGGGCTGCAATCGGTCATGTTCTCCGTCTGCCTGCTGGTCTATCTGTGCTGGCTGTCACCGGCCGCAGGCGCACTGGCGGCAGCTGTTAGCTGTCTTCTGTGGCTTGGCACCGCCAACGGCTTCCGGCAGTGGATGGTGAAGGAAGACCAAATCAGCCAGTCCAGCAGCGGGCTCAGCCGGCTGACCGAACAGATGCTCGATGGCTTCAAGGAGCTGCGCCTCAACCAGCACAAGCGGCACAGTTTACGTACCGAGGTGGTCAGCAACTGCGCAGAGATCCGCGATCTGCGAGCGGACATTGCACACTTAATGGGGGTGGCATTTGCCCTGATTGCCGTGATCGGCTACCTGCTGCTGGGCGCAATAATCATCCTCTGGCCGATACTCTCGAAGCATCCCCTGGCGCACGGCTCCCAGCTGGCTACCGTCAGTCTGTTCCTGGTAGGGCCGATGCTGAACATGGGGACCCTGGGGCATCAAGTGGGGCTCGCCCGCTTCGCGCTGGGACAGATCGACAAGTTTGAGGCACAGGTCCTGGCACTGGCAAAGCCAGCCGCCGACGAAGTCGCGGTCCCAACCGTGTTCGAGTATATCGCGCTACAAGAGCTGGGTTACACGCATGCCTCGGCCAAGGAGGGTGCGCCTGGGTTTTCACTTGCCAACCTCAGCCTGGAGTTGCGCCGCGGGACGATTACATTCATCACCGGGCTGAACGGCTCCGGCAAGACCACCCTCCTGCGGCTGCTCACCGGACTGTACTCGGCCCACAGCGGCCACCTCACGGTCGATGGCATTGCACTGCCCGGCGATCCGGGGCAAGCCTACCGGGACTATTTTTCTTGCGTGTTTGCCGACAATCACCTCTTCAGCCAACCCTACGGCCTGGATGCGGCGGGTCTTGAGCGACTGAGTTCGCTTCTTAAACACTTTGACATAGCCCAGAAGCTGCCCGCGGATCTTGCCCACGGTTACGACCCCGCCACCCTCTCCACCGGCCAACGCAAGCGTCTGGCGCTGGCGCTGGCACTGGCCGAGGATCGCCCGGTGCTGGTGCTGGATGAGTGGGCCGCCGATCAGGATGCGGCCAGCCGCAAGGCCTTCTACACCACCGTGCTGCCTGCCCTCAAGGCTGAAGGCAAGACCGTTGTGGCGGTCACCCACGATGAACGGTATTTCGAGGTGGCCGATGTCCACTACGAGATCAAAGACGGACAACTTACCCTCGCAGGTGCGGAATGACTTCCTTGAAAGACATGAGATTCAACCGCCTGCCCATCGGTTTCATCTTCCTCCTGATGGTCGGGCTGTTTGCGCTAATGCTGTTCTGGAACAACATCGTGGTTAACGTGCCGGCCGGCCAGGCCGGCGTCATGTGGTACCGATTCTTTGGCGGCACGGAGATCAGCTCCCCACCCAAGCGCGAGGGGCTGCACCTGATCTTTCCATGGGACAATCTGCAGTTCTACAACTTGCGCTTGCAGCGCACCGACCAGTCGCTCACAGCCCTGACCAGTGACGGACTGGCGGTCAAGCTGGACATCTCTGTGCGCCACACACTGTATGCGCCGAACCTGGGTGTATTGAGCAAGACCGTTGGACCGGATTATGTCAAGACGCTGCTGGAGCCCTCCATCAATGCCGTGGCCAACGAAGTGGTCAGCAAGTACCGCCTGGACAGCCTGCTGTCGGATGAGCGGCTCGCGGTCCAAAAAGAGGTGTTGACGAGAGTGGCTTCGATGTTTGGCGTGGGTTCACGCGAGAACCACATGGCCAAAGATCTGGTCCTGATCGAGGACCTGATGATCACGAATGTGACGCTGCCGGAAAAGATCAAGAAAGCAGTCGAGAACAAGCTGGAACAGGAACAGGTCGCGGGTGAATACAAATACCGGGTCGAGCGCGAGAAACTCGAAAGTGAGCGCAAAGTGATCGAGGCTCAGGGTATCCGCAAGTTCCAGGACATCGTCACCCCGGCCATCTCCAACAACTACCTGAAATGGCGCGGCATTGAGGCCACCAGCAAGCTGGCCGAGTCGCCCAACAGCAAAGTCGTAATCATCGGCAGCGGTCCGGGTGGCTTACCGGTCATTCTGGATGGGCTGGGCAAGGATACGGCCGCCAAACCGCAGTGATCGCGCAGCGGGATAAGCCGCCGCACCCAGAGCGGCCAAGCCGTCGCCGCGCCACCGCTCCGAACCTTAAACTTTTTTGACGCAGGAACGCCCATGTCCAAGCCCAACTGGTCCATCGACGGAGACACCTTCCAGGTGCTCCGCAACGCGGAAGAGCAGTACTCCTTATGGCCTTCGGCCCAGACGCCGCCCGGCGGCTGGACGGCCGTCGGCTCGGTCGGCAGCAAGGCCGAATGTCTGCAGTACATCGAAGCGAACTGGACGGATATGCGTCCCAAGAGCCTGCGCGTGCAGATGGGTGAGGACGCCTAAATCTAATGCGGTGAGCGGCGGCGTGGCTTCGCTGCTGGCCGCAATCCGTAGCGCCTGAGCGCAGCGAGTGTCCTCGGTCGGCGTCGGAACGACGCGATCGCTGATCGACCTGAGCACCTCTGGGCGGCCCGTCATGCACAGGCCGCGCCCCCTACCCCGGAAAAGCCGATGCCAACCTTGCGCCTAGAGAACCTAACTCGCAGACAGCTGCAAGCGGGCGCCGCAGCGCTGCTGGTCGGGTTGTTGCTCGCGGGCTTTCTGCTGCGCCCCCGACACGCCACCGCGACCACCGATTCCAGTCCACTGCCGGTGGTGACCGTCACCAAGCCCCATCGCGGCGCTTTGGACAGCACCGTCAGTTTCACCGGCACGATCAGCGCCCGTGACGACCTGCCGATCGGGGTCGACGGTGAAGGCGGCAGGATCATCGGCGTGTATGCACAGGCAGGCGACCACGTGCGCCCCGGTCAGGTGCTGGCCCGCCTGGACCCCTCGATAGTCGGTGCCCAGGTTGAGAGCCTCAATGCCAGTCTGGAAGAGGCAGAGGCGGCCGCCGGCCTCGCCCAGGCCGAGTTCAAGCGAGTTGAGGCCATCGCCCATCTGGGCGCGCTCTCCAAGGAAGAGTTCGAGCGCCGCCGCGCCGGCGCGACCACCGCAGCGGCTAAAGTTAAAGTGGCGGACGCCCTGCTGCGCGAAGGTCGGGGACGGCTGGCCCGCCTGAATGTCGTCGCCCCGACCGCCGGACTGATCCTCGCCCGTCGTGCGGAGATCGGCCAAAGCGCCGCCCAGGGTGGGGAGCCGCTGTTTCATCTGGCCAAGGATTCCGAGATTGAGCTGCGCGGCCAGGTCGCCGAGTTGGACCTGCCACAACTGGCCGTTGGCCAGACTGTCGCGGTATCCATCACCGGCATCGGCCACAGCTTCCCCGGCACGGTCTGGCTTATCGGCACGACCATTGACCCCCAGACCAACCTCGGTTTAGTACGGGTGCTGCTACGCCCGTCCCCGAACCTGCGTCCGGGCGGCTATGCACGCGCGCTGGTTACCGTTGACCACGCTGTCCGCATCGTCGTACCCCAATCCGCCGTGCTGTCGGACCCCACCGGCAGCTACGTGCTGATTTTGGACAAAGCCAACACCGTCAGCCGTCGTGCCGTTAGCGTCCAGGCGAGCGCGCCTGGCGGTCTGATCATCGGCAGCGGCCTGCAGGGCGATGAAGACCTGATTGCCATTGCAGGAGCTTTCTTGCGCGAAGGCGAAACGGTGCGTCGGGCACCCGCACACGCCGGCTAAGCTGTGAAAATCTCAGCCGCCGCCATTCGCAACCCCATCGCTCCGCTGGTGCTCTTTACCGTGCTGGCCTTCATGGGGTTTAGCGCTTTCAAGCGTCTTCCGGTCGATTTTATGCCGGACGTGACGGTGCCCGTCGTCAACGTGTCCATCAGCCAGCCAGGCGCGGCGCCGGTGGAAATCGCCCGGCAGATCCTGGAGAAGGTCGAGGGCGGGGTCGCCGGGGTCGCCGGGGTCAAGAACATAGAATCGCGTGCCACCGAAGGCCTCGCGACAGTCAGCGTGGAGTTTCAGGTTGGCACCCGCATGGACCGGGCCGTCACCGACGTGCGCGACGCCGTGGCGCGCGTGCGACCGGATCTGCCAGCAACCATCCTGGAGCCCCAGATCCAGCGTCAGGACAACAACGGCTCCATCGCGACCTTCGCGGTCAGCACCACCAGCCTGAGCCTTGAGCAACTCTCCTGGGTCGTGGACAGCACGATCAGCAAGGGCCTGCTCGGTGTACCGGGGGTAGCCCGGGTCAGCAGGTCCGGCGGCGTTGAGCGGGAAATCCGGGTGGACCTGTATCCCGAGCGCTTGCAGGCCCTGGGGGTGACCGTGGCGCAGATCAACGAACATCTGCGCACTCTCAACGAGGACCCACCAGGGGGCCGCGCCGAGATAGGCGGCAGCGAGCAGTCCGTGCGAGTACTGGGCAGCGCGGACAGCGCGCAGGCCCTTGGCGCCCGGCAGATCGATCTGGGCAACGGACGGGTCATCCGCCTGTCGGATATTGCTGCGGTGACCGACGGCACGGCAGAAATCCGCAGTCTGGCGCGCTTCAACGGCAGACCGGCCACCACCTTCGATATCTACAAGGCCCAGGGCTATTCCGACGTCGCAACGCTCGACGCGGCGGAGCGCAAGCTCCATCAGATCAGCGCCGCCAATCCGGACATCGCACTGCAGCGCATCTACACCACGGTCGACAACACCAAGGACTCGTTCGAGAAGTCCATGCGGATGCTGATCGAGGGCGCTGTATTGGCCGTGGTCGTGGTGTTCCTGTTCCTGCGCGAATGGCGTGTCACCGTTATTGCCGCGCTCGCGATACCGCTATCGGTGATCCCCACCTTCGCCGTCATGAGCTACCTGGGATTCACGCTCAATTTCATCAGCCTGCTGGCCCTGTCGCTGGTTTCCGGCGTGCTGGTCGATGACGCCATCGTCGAGGTGGAAAACATCGTCCGCCACATCAACATGGGCAAGAGCGTCTATCAAGCCGCCGTCGATGCCGCGGACGAGATCGGCCTGGCGGTGGTCGCGACATCCGCAACCATCATCGCCGTGTTCCTGCCCGTCAGCTTCATGCCGGGCTTCACCGGACAGTATTTCAAGCAGTTCGGACTCACGGTATCCACCGCCGTGTTCTTCTCCCTGCTCGTGGCGCGACTGGTGACGCCGGTGCTGGCCGCCTACGCGCTCAAGCGCTCCAGCACCCACGCACACACCGAAGGCGCCATGGGGCGCGGCTACCAGCGACTGCTGGATATTTGCATTCGGCATCGCTGGAAGACTCTGGCGGGCGGGGCATTGCTGCTGCTGGCCTCGCTGCTGGCCATCGTCGTTCTGGTCCCGATATCGTTCCTGCCCGCAGGCGATGATTCTTCCGCCCATTTGCACGTTGAATTGCCGCCAGGCGCGCGCCTGGCAGACACCGCCAACGTGATGGCCCAGGCAACGGCAATCCTGCGCCAGCAGCCGGAAGTGGTCTCGGTGGTGGAAACCGCCGGCGCCGACGAGGACAACCAGGTACGCACCGGCCAACTCCTGATCTCGCTGGTACCGATTGCGCAACGCAAGCTGAGCCTTACCCGGTGGAAAGAGTCGGTGGAGCCGCTGTTAAAGACTATTCCGGACGCTCGGATCTCCTTCAGCGGCGGCGGCGACAACGACATCACCGTGATGCTGGTAGGCGCCAACGGTGGGCTACTGGACCAGAAGGCACGCGAACTGGTCACCCAGATGCACGCTCTGCGCGAGGTGCGCAATGCCGGCATCAGCGGCGACCTGCCCCGCCCGGAGATCCTGGTAAGCCCGCACTTCGAGGTCGCCGCACAGCTCGGGGTCAGCGTGGAGGCCATCAGCCAAACGATACGCGTGGCAACCCTGGGCGATCCGCCACAACTGAGCGCCAAGTTTGCACTCCCGGATCGGCAGGTCCCCATCCGGGTGAGCCTGGTGGCGGCCGCGCGCCAGGACCTCTCGGTCCTGGCCAACCTGCCGGTTCCCACCTCCGGCGGCCGCAGCGTGCCGTTGAAAGCCGTCGCCGACCTCAGCTTTGGGCAGGGCCCCACTTCAATACGCCGCTACAACCAGGAGCAACGCGTGTTGGTCACCGCTGACCTTAACCACGGGACAGAACTGGGCGACGCCACCACTGCGATTCGCAAGTTGCCCGTCTTCGCGGACATGCCGCGGGACGTTCGCGTCGTCTGGACCGGCGGCGCCGAAAGCATGGACGAACTGTTTGGCAACTTCCTGCTCGCCGGCGGCGCCGGCGTGCTGATCGTATTTGGGATCCTCGTACTGTTGTTCTCACGGCTCTTCCAGCCAGTGACCATCCTGGCCGCCTTGCCGCTATCCATCCCCGGCGTTGCCATCGCGCTGCTGTACTCGGGTCACGCCATGTCGCTATCGGTCCTGATCGGCATGCTCATGCTGATGGGCATCGTGACCAAGAACTCCATCCTGCTGGTGGACTGCGCCATCGAGGGGATCCGCCACGGCAAGAGCCGTCATGAGGCGTTGCTAGCGGCCGGCGCACTCCGCGCCCAACCGATCGTCATGACCAGCATTGCAATGATCGCCGGCATGCTGCCGGTCGCCCTGGGCATTGGCGGCGGTGACACCTCCTTCCGCGAGCCGATGGCCGTGGCCGTGATCGGCGGCATCGTGACCTCCACCGCCCTGACGCTGCTGGTGGTCCCCGCGCTATTTACGGTGGTGGATGATCTGGAGGCCGTGCTGGGCCCGTGGACCAGGCGCCTGCTGCTGCCAGCGCCGCCGATAGCCGCCCGGACCGGCGCTGCTGCAGGCAACACAGAGGTGTGCACCGATGGACTTTAGCCTCATGTTCTGGGGCCATACGGAGCAGGGAACGGACCCGGCTGACAAATACCGCTTGCTGCTGGAGGCAGGCCGCTATGCCGATGCCCAGGGCTTTGCTGCGCTATGGGTGCCGGAGCGACATTTCCATCCCTGGGGCGGCCTGTACCCGAACCCGGCCGTGCTATTGGCCGCACTGGCCACGGTCACCTCCCGCATCCGTCTGCGCGCCGGCAGCGTCGTGGTGCCGCTACACCACCCGCTGCGGATCGCCGAGGAATGGTCGGTCGTTGACAACCTGTCAGGCGGCCGTGTGGAACTGGCCATGGCTTCCGGCTGGAAGGACGATGATTTCGCACTCGCTCCCGAACGCTACGCCAAACGCAAGAGTGACATGGTGAAGTCCATGGACACGGTGCAGCAACTGTGGCGTGGCGACACCGTCCAGTCCGTCAACGGCAGCGGGCAACTCGTCGAGTTGCGGGTCCAGCCACGCCCCATTCAAGCCGAACTCCCTTTATGGGTCACCAGCGCCGGGTCGCTTAAGACCATCACCCATGCAGGCGCCAAGGGCTGTGGGCTGCTAACCCACCTGCTCGGACAAAACTACGCCGAACTTGAGCAGAAAATCGCCCAGTACCATGCCTACCGGCGCACCGCCGGCTTCGCCGGCCCCGGCAAGATCTCGCTGATGCTGCATACGTTTCTAGGCAACGACAGAAACCAGGTTCGCGAACTGGTTCGGGATCCCCTGTCGGCCTACCTGCTGGAGAGCGCAGAACTTGCGATCCCGGCCATCGCTAAGGAACAGTGGCAAGCCGCCGATGCGTCGCTCAAACAGCAGATGACCGCACAGGCCTTTGAAAGGTACTTCGATACCGCCGCCCTGATGGGCACGGTGGAGGACTGCCGCAAGCAGGTGTTCAAACTAGCCGCCATGGGCATCACGGATATCTGCTGCCTGGTTGATTTTGGCCTGCCTGTGGACACGGTACTGGCAGGTCTAAAACATCTGACGCAACTCAAAGATGCTTGCGCCGGGCGTTGAGCCGCGCAAGATCTGCCCCGGAATTCCGAGCCGCCCCTTCCTCGCTGTCCGAATGGCAATGACTGAAACCTCCTTAAACTCCGGGACCCCCGGCCCGCGGATAGTCGTCATCGGCAACGGCCTTGTCGCTCAACATCTGGTTAGAGCCTTAACCGCAAGCAATCCGGAACTTGCCGTCACGAGCGTCGGCGATGAGCCCGCCTTTGACCGCACGCTGCTGCCACATCTTCTCGATGGCTCCCGTATTGCCGACGAGATTTTCCTGCCGCAGCATGGCGCCTTTATCCGCGGTCGTGTAACGGCCCTTGATCGGGATGCGCGCCAAGTCAACGTGCTGCTTCAGTCCGGGGAAACCCAGCTTTTAAACTACGACTCCCTGGTCATCGCGACCGGCGCTGAGCCGGTACGACCGCAAATACCAGGCTCAGAGCGCGCGCATAACCTCAATTCCCTGAAAGATGCTGAGCCGATCCTGCAAACAACCCCCCGCAGCGTCGCCATCCTGGGCGCTGGCGTCCTGGGGATCGAAGCGGCCTATGCCCTCGCCAAACGCGGCATCAGCACGACGGTAATCCATCGCGGACCACGCATCATGGAGCGCCAGCTGGATGTGAGCAGCGCGGCCGTCCTGCAGGCAGCGCTGGAAGCGGCCGGCATAGCGTTTCGCCTCAACGCGGCTACGCTCGCCATCACCGCTGACGGCATCGACCTTGACACCGGGCAGGTTGCGGCAGAGTCGGTGCTGTTCTGCGTTGGCACCAGCGCGCGCGACCAACTAGCCCACTCGGCAGGTCTTGCGACCGACAGCGGCATCATCGTCGATGACGCCATGCGCACCTCGGATCCGCGGATTCTGGCCATCGGCGATTGTGCCCGGCAACGGGGGGTCCGCAGTGGCCTGCTCTCGCAAGGCTATGCCCAGGCGGCCGTGGCAGTCGCCACGCTCACCGGGGCGCCGCCCACAGCCCTCGCCTTTATCGCCACGACCAAGCCCAAGATCAGTCCCAATATCTTCTCTGCGGGAGATACCAGCGGCACGCGTTCCACCAGCCACCGCACGGCAGATGGGTTTCGCAGACTGTGGCGGGACGACCAGGGATGCCTTGTTGGCGCAGTTGTATTCGGTAGCTGGCCGTCCATCGCCAAGCTGATCGAGACTATCCGTCGCCGCACGCCGGTGCCCGCCTGGCGCTGGTTGGCGTTTGCCGTCACGGGCGAATTGTGGCCCCTGACTCGGGATGACCCCACCCACTGGTCTGCCGACACCATCGTCTGTCAGTGCAGGGGCATCACGCGGGGCATGGTGGCCACGGAATTACTTGAATTCCAGCGGCTCGTCGCAGACATGCGGGCCTTCGAGCAGGAAGGGACGCCTGACGACGCCCCCACAGCCGGCCACGTGGATGAGGGGGACGCGAATCTCAATATTCGCGTCCTGAGTCTGCTCACCGGCGCCGGGCAGTCCTGCGGCGATTGCCAGCGACTGCTGGCGCCACTGCTGGGGCAAAAGATGGCGGCGGTACCGCACGCCCGTCCGCTGGGCGCTCTGGCGGTGGCCGCCGCCGCGCTTGTGCTGCTAGTGGTGTGCTTCAGCATTCCCTATCCGCCCTCCTTCACCGCGGGCTGGGATATTCTTTGGCGTAGTGCGTTGATTGAACAAATCAGTGGTTACGCATTGCTTGCGGCCATCCTCTTCCTTGGCTTCTTGTCGCTCAGAAAGCGCGCATTGCAAACCCTGCTTGCGTCCTATGAGACCTGGCGCCTGTGGCATACGATTGCGGCGCTGATCGCACTGCTCATCCTCATCGTCCATACCGGGGCTCGCTTTGGCAGCGGCGTCGCGTGGCTGCTGACTGCTTCATTTGTAGCCACCAGCCTGGTGGGCGGTCTGTACAGCTGGCAGATCGCCAACGAACATCGCTTCGCCAACGTTAATCTCCGCGGCCTGCTGAACTGGCTACACCTCGCCGTAATGTGGCCCTTGCCCGTGCTACTCGCCTATCACATCGCACAGGTCTACCTGTGGTAGCCGACAACTGCCGCAGCCGACGTGCATGGCTTCTGTGGGGCGGCTTTACGCTATTGCTCGCGGCGCTGCTGGCGGCTGGCCTCAGTTTCCGTGCAACGCACGAAGGCGATCTGCAGACGCAGCTTCGTGCTCTTTTCTCACCCTCGCCCTTGTCAGCCGGCCATGCCCAGATAGCGCTGCAGTGTCCTGCCTGCCACGGCGCCAACGCCGCTTCTGGGCCGGGCGTGATCCAGGACGCCTGCACGCACTGCCATGCCCGGGATGAGTTCAACAAGGCTGCGGACCTGCACCGCATCTCGCTTTTTGAAGGCCCCGCCAATGCAGCCCGCATCACCGTGCTGGACGCGAGCCGCTGCGCAACCTGCCATTCGGAACACCGACCAGCCGCCCAGCACACTGCGGGCTTCTCGCTGCCCGCGGATTTTTGCATCGCCTGCCACCGCGAGGTTGCCAAGGACCGCCCCTCGCATGCTGGCCTGCGTTTTGACAGTTGCCTGAACTCAGGCTGCCACAACTATCACGATAACCGCGCACTCACGGAGTCCTTCCTGGTAAAACACGCGCTGCGTCCGCAGCCGGAACTGCGAAGCCTGCGGCCCGATCCGAATGCCACCATGGCGACCGAGGCGGCACTCACCCGCAATCCCCATCGGGACACCGCCTGGCAACAACAGGCTTGCGAAATCTGCCATAGGGATGAGCGGGCAACGTTCGTGCAGGGCAAGCACGGCATGCGCGTGGCGGCCGGTCTTGGGCCGATGTCACCGCGTCTGTCCAGCCTACCCTTCACCAAAGCCTCGTTTACCAGGACTCTCTCCTGCACAACCTGTCATGCGGCGCTAAATCCAGATGTGCGTAGAGCGGCGGTTGAGGCCTGTGTCGGTTGTCACAACGACCCGCACACGCTGGCCTATCAGGGCTCTCGCCACGAGCTGGCTTGGCGCAAGGAATTGCGCGGAGAGGCACCCCGCGGCAGCGGTGTCAGTTGCGCGAGCTGCCACCTGCCGACGGTAGAGGCAGCGGATGGGTCGCACCCATTCTCCACCCACAATCCCAACGCCTTTCTCAGGCCCAACAGCAGGCAGCTCCGGATAGTCTGCTTGTCCTGTCACACCCTGCCGTTTTCCATCGACGCGCTTGCGGACCGCCAGCTCATTGAGCGAAACTTTCGCGGCTTGCCAACGCGCCACATCCCGAGTATTGAAATGGCTGTTGCTCACAAAAGATCCGTTGACGACGCATCGCCCCAGGAGCATTGAATTATGTCTTTCACTAAAGCAGCAGCCGCCCTGCTGTTCGCCTTGGCCGGCAACGCCACACTCGCTGCCCCACTGCCGGCGACCGCTGTCGCAGGCTATCTGAAGGCCACCATCGCGGCCGAAAAAAGAGCCTATGACGCGATGATCAGCAGTCGCGTCAAACTGCACGGCTGCGCGGTCAGCGACGATCCGAAAAAGGGCGGCGCAACGCTACCGACCACAGCACGGTTCCAGCACAAGGTTCTGGAGACGGCCACCAACACCAGCGGACCACCGGCCGAGGCGGCTCAGGCGCAGCAGTTAAAAAACCTCCTGGCCGGTACGGGTCCGGCAACCTTAAGCCCGGACGACGCGCTGAACCTTCAGCATAGATACATCGCTGCCAGCCGGTCCAACTACGCAACGGAGGTCATTGTCCCGGCCCAGACCAGCAAGTGCGCGCGCCCCGGAGCCATGTGGGCGGAAGATGACGGCCTGCCGCTGCCTGCGCAGTTCACACGAGCCGTGGGTGCGCAGGTCCAGCAGGGTGGTACATTTGCCATTTCCTTGATCTCCGAATGGCCCACCAATTCACAGAATGGCGCCAGAACGGACTTCGAAAAGAAAGCGCTTAAGGCGGTGCAATCCAAGAACCCGACCTTCGGCGACGAGGTGCTGGGGGGCAAGCGGTATCGGAGCGCCGCCTACCCGGACTTTGCAATCTCAACTTCCTGCGTCGAATGCCATAACAATCTCAAGGAAAGCCCAAAGCGTGATTTCACACTGGGCTCCGTGATGGGCGCGGTGATCATACGGCTCTTGCAGCCATAAGCTTGTGCGTCGCCTGTCGACGCCTGTACCGATACCTCACCGACCGAGCGTTTGCATGCGGATGCAGGTGTCCGGCATGTGGACGAGCGCCCTTTCTACCCACTGAGTCAAGGCAGCAGTTAGCCGCCGTGGCCACCCACGATTGAGCCCCCGCGGAGCGTGCAATGGCTGAGATCGAAACCGCTGACATGACGGACCGGGTATATCTGCGCCCTGCAGCGAAGGTTGAGCCGCTGGTATACCGCTGGCATGCCTGGGCGCACCTGATCGCTCCCGCCCAACTGGCGATGCACATCGCCTACCGCATCGTGCCGCTGCTGAAATCCTTCCTCAATGACATCAGCGTGCACGTTTCCGCCAACAGTGACCCGGCCATGTTTGGCGGGCCGTTCGTCGACCTGCTGGAAACGGACGCGGATGCGGTAGCGCGACTTTTGCAGGAGACCTGCACCGATGCTGTCAGCCTCATCGGCTTTGCCGAAGACTGGCGCAAATTCGAGGCCCTGCTGCAGGAGAAGGCGAGTGGCTATTCGCTGAACGAGTTCTACGCGCTACTGCCGACTTCCCTGCAGGGACTGGTTGAACTGCAGTACGACCTTCACCAACACCCGTCCATCAGGCTGCTAGAGCCATTCCTCTACGCAGAGGACTCGCGCCGCAGTGGCCAGGAAATCTGCCTGCAGACCATTGCCGAGGCAGGCCGTGCTTTCTTCATGAGCACGCCGCGCCTTACCAAGAGCGACAACCTGTCCCTAAAAATTCGCTTCGCAGATAGCCGTCTGGACTTGCTATCCCGGGCGCGCACCGAGCCGCAGTCCTTCCAGCAGATGGCAACCGCCTTTGAAATCGACGATAGCCACAGAGAGCTCTTTCGCGGTTTCTTCACCGACGAGGCGCCGTCACTTTCAGCGACGCGCGACTATTCCGGGGACGGCGTGCGGATGCGCTATTTCGGGCATGCCACCGTGCTGTTCCAGACCCGCGACACAGCCATCCTGTTCGACCCGTTTTGTAGCGTGGAGCCGACAGCCGACGGGCGCTACACCCTTAACGATCTGCCGGATTTTATTGACTACGTGGTAATAAGCCACGCTCATCAGGACCATTTCAACGCGGAGATGCTGATTCAGATTCGCCACCGGGTAGGCCGGGTCATCGTGCCTGCTCACAACAGCGGCCATCTGACAGATCCCTCCATGAAGCTGGTACTGAAGGAACTGGGCTTTAGCCGGGTGGATGCGCTGGAGCTGTTTGAGCAGATTGACCTGCCCGGCGGCAGCATCACGAGCCTGCCCTTTACCGGGGAACATTCCGACCTCAGCATCTATAGCAAGCACTCGCTCAGCCTCGAGCTGCAAGGTCGCCGCTTTCTATTCCTGGTCGACTCCGATGGACGAGATGCGATCCTCTACCGACGGATGAAGCAGATGACCGGCGAGATTGACGCACTCTTCATTGGCATGGAGTGTGCGGGCGCCCCGGCCGACTGGCTGTATGGCCCGCTGCTGCCAAAGCCCATGAGCCGCCGCAACAACGAGTCCAGGCGTCTATCGGGCTCCGATAGCGCGCGCGCCTGGACTATTCTTGAGCAACTGCAAGCCCCGCAGGTCTTCATCTATGCGATGGGCCAGGAGCCTTGGATGCGCTTCATCATGGGCCTGGAATACACAAAAGAAAGCATCCAAATAACGGAGTCTGACGCGTTCATCGCGCGCTGTGGCGAGGCGGGTGTCGCTGCTGAACGCCTGTACGGATCAAAGGAGTTCATCTGGTAGCTGCACGTCCGCGGAGAACAGTGGGGCGGAAACGCGCTTAAACCGGTCGAAGCTCTATTTCTCGAGGTTGCCTACGCTCTGTATCCCGGCGAAGGGGGTCGCTCATTCCGCACGTGCACGCCGCGTCCGCTGCGCCGAGGGACGTCACTGACGTCGCTTCCGGAAGTTTTCAAGCTACTT
>SESH01015764.1_pt1 | contig 18079 bp, 21 predicted proteins | sample 3171561 | NCBI WGS metagenome assembly SESH01 (sample SAMN10866947, study PRJNA518727) | freshwater metagenome | biome: subpolar coniferous forest; feature: holomictic lake; material: water; isolation source: holomictic Lake 442 2011 16.5 m and 2014 13 m | place: Canada: near Kenora, Ontario
TGTTGAAACTTATTTGAAATATGCAGAAGCTATCGGTCTTACCGCCAGCGCTGCTACACCAGCTTGATTAAGTAAAATAGTAAGTGTGCCCAAACGTTGTATATTCAATAGGTTGGGCACTTTTCACTGCCTCAAGGTGACTGATTGAGGATTTACTTAAAAGAGATAACCTAAGGAGAACACCTATGGGACGTTTCACAGATGATATGACGCAGTTGCGGACAAACCTTGATAGTAGTCGTGAAAACCGCGTGGCTCAACAAAATGCACGAATTTCCGGTGTAAGCGCTCAAATAGCTGATTTTGCTTCGACCCGAGCCAGAAATGGACAGCGAGATGCAAATGCTAGGGCAACGTTCGTCGCTGGAAATGCAAATAATGTTAATCGCATGCTAAATACTTTTCATCACCTCCATCAACTGATGGGTAAGCAGTCGCGCGATGAGCGAGCCGCTTTCGTGAATGGTGTTGCAAGGCAAACACGAAGCTTATTAAACGGCTTTCATGCTGCCCATACAAGCATGGCCAAACATAGCGCCAAAGAAAGAGCTCACTTTGTTGGTAATAACAGGAAAACTATTGGAGCTTTTATTAACGAAGCCTCGCAGGATAGAGCTGGTGCTCACGCTGTGTTTTTCGGCACAGCTAAAAAAAAAGCGGCATTCCTAGTATAGCTATTCGTGTTATTGATGAGACACACGCGACTGCATCGCCATTACCAACGAAGGTTTTGGATCAAAAAGCAGATGCTGCTGTTATTGGGCAAACAGAAGGAAGTAAATCTAAAAAGTCTGATAAACCACCTAGAAATTTTTTGGGTGTGAAGAAAGGCAAATAGTGACTTGATGCAAATTGAGGACAATTGCCGATTAATTTTTATTACATAGACCTTTAGTGCTCTCGTGGGTGCTAAAGGTTTAGTTGGTAATGTTGTGGGGCTTTTGAGACGATAGACTCAAAATGTAAATGGTTGTGGATTTATAAACACGGATTCTGAGCCATTGCATCAATACTTAAGCAAAGATGATTTTTGTTGATTTTTATCCCTTGTTACCGAGAAGGACAGATGCCGTTTGGCACAGGAGCATTCATGATTAAGAATAAAACCGTTTCAAGCTCACATTACGAAGTAGAAGATGATCTTATCGTTCCAGAAGCGAGTGATCATTTTGTTGTCACCTCGTATGTGAAGGAGATTATAGATCGCTCGTTGGTTTATCTGAACGCAGGTTATCCCGTACATTTTGCAGGCCCCTCCGGAACAGGAAAAACAACGTTGGCATTTCACCTCGCAGCACAATGGGGGCGCCCCGTCACTTTATTACAAGGTAATGAAGAATTTGTAAGTTCCGATTTAACAGGCAAAGATATTGGTTATCGTAAAAGCAGTTTAGTGGATAATTACATTCATTCAGTACTTAAAACTGAAGAACAAATGAATCGCATGTGGGTGGATAATCGATTAACAACGGCCTGCCGAAATGGCGATATGCTGATTTATGACGAGTTCAACCGCTCCAAGGCAGACACCAACAACGTATTGTTGTCAGTGTTGTCAGAAGGTATTTTGAACTTACCCGGTTTACGGGGGGCGGGAGAAGGTTATATGGATGTTCACCCAGGCTTTCGCGCTATATTTACTTCCAATCCGGAAGAATATGCGGGTACGCACAAAACCCAGGATGCACTGATGAATCGCATGATTACTATCAATGTCGGCCTCGCAGATCGGGATACTGAGCTACAGATACTGCATGCCCGCTCCGAATTAGACTTAAAAGAGTCCGAATACATCGTAGATATAGTCAGAGAGTTACGTGGTAACGATCACGAAACCAAACACGGATTACGCGCAGGCATTGCTATAGCCCGCATTTTACAGATACAAGGAATGAAGCCGCGTTATGGCGACAAGTTATTTCATGCGATTTGCCAAGATGTTTTGAGTATGGAAACAGCCAAAATACAACATGCCGGACATTCCATATTCCATGACATGGTTGATGATGTTATTCGTAAGATTTGTCCACCATTGTGTTCAGAAGCAATTAAAGTCTCGACAAAAATAAAAGTAGTGGAGTAATATCGTTATGGCAATCATTACACGTCCCCCTCGGACAGTAACAGATATAAAAACACATTCAGGACGGTCAAGTCGCGATCATCAAATATACCGTAACTATTTTGAGGTTGGAGCACTTGAATTAGAACGTTGGCGGAGAACATTGGAACGCAACGTTGCATCATCACGCATTGCCAGCATTGATAGTCGTATAGCGGTTATTGATAAAGAAAAAGAAGGGTTGCTTGCGGATGCAGCAGAATCTTGTGCCTTGGTTTACAGCAATGGTAAGCCGGAGCAAGCTGATAATAAAAAACCTTCGGGTCTGCGAATTAAGTACTGAGGATGTCATTATGAACAAAATTCACACCATCGCTCATATCCGTACACCGCGTATGTTGAAAGGTTTTCGTGGTTGCGTTAACATGACGGGTAAGTCACAAATTCTCGCTGATTTCGGGCGAATTTGTTCAGAAGAATACCGGCGACTCAATCGCATTCAACAAGCCAGTGGTAAACGTATTTTACTGAGGAGGGCATTGTGAGCATAGATAAATCTAGAAGCAGTCAAGCTAAGGTGCTTTATGCTCTCTGTGCTTCAGATGACTTAAAACCCAGATACGAGATACGAGGGCTTGAATCTGCGCCTGTTTATGCTATTGATCAAAACGGCTTAAGAGCTGTGGTGAGTGATACGCTTAGTAGCAGGTTACGTCCTGACAGGCGCAATATCAGTGCTCATCAGGCCGTATTGCATACACTGACAGAAGATCATACCGTATTGCCGATGCGTTTTGGTGTTATCGCACGCAGTGCTGAAGCCGTACAGAGTTTACTGACCGCGAACCAAAAAACTATCAGAGAACATTTTGAGCGCCTGAATGGGCGCGTGGAAATGGGTTTACGCGTTTCTTGGGATGTCGCTAATATTTATGAATATTATGTTGCCTCGCATCCGGTTCTGAAAGAAGCTCGCGATGAAATTTGGGATAGAAATGCCAGTAACGGTGATCACCGTGATGAAAAGATTCGGTTGGGTAATTTATACCAGTCATTGCGTACTGCAGATAGAATTGAGTTTACCGAAAAAGTAAAAGAGGTGTTGTTCGATTATTGTGAAGACATTGTTGAGACACCGGTTAAAAGAGAAAAAGATGTGATGAATCTGGCGTGTTTAGTAGAAAGAAAACGGCTGGATGAATTTGCTAAAGGTGTTTTTCAGGCGTCCAAGTTATTTGATAATGTTTATTTATTTGATTATACCGGGCCGTGGGCACCGCATAATTTCATTACGTTGGATTTACACGCACCAACAAAGAAGAAAGAGTTGGCTAGCAGCGGTAGCGGTCATTCTGGCTGAGGTTAATCCATGCTGCTGGTCGATGACATACTGTTCTCTCCTATTAAGGGAATCAACTGGATTTTTAAAAAAATTCACGAACTGGCGGAAGAAGAATTGTCTGGAGAGGCAGATCGAATTCGTGAAAGTCTGACTGAACTTTATATGCAGTTGGAAACGGGTGAGATTTCCGAAGAAGAATTTGAGCAACAAGAAGCTTTATTGTTGGATAGATTAGACGCATTAGATGAGGAGGATGATCTAATCGGCGAAGATAATAATAACGAAGACGAAGACGAAGACGAAGACGAAGACGAAGACGAAGACGAAGAGGACGAGGAGGACGAGGACGAGGACGAGGACGAGGACGAGGACGAGGACGAGGACGCAACAAAATGAAATCGATGACTTATCCCGAATTTTTACAGGAAGGGCCGCTGAAACTGGTCTTCTTTGGGGGTAAGGGCGGTGTAGGAAAAAGTTCCTGTGCAAGTGCAACTGCTTTAAAGTTGGCGCAAGAGCAACCCCAGCATCTTTTTTTATTGGTCTCTACCGATCCTGCGCATTCGCTGAAAAATATGCTGTCAGATGTCGTGTTACCCCAGAATTTGGAAGTATGTGAATTAAGCGCCGCAGATTCATTGCATGCTTTTAAATTGCAACATGATGCGTCCTTGAAAGAAATTGCCGAGCGTGGTACTTTTCTCGATCAAAGTGACATCCAGGGCTTAATGGATGCAGCCCTTCCCGGTATGGATGAATTAGCGGCTTATCTTGAAATAGCCAAGTGGATTCAGGAAGATTCCTACTATCGTATTATTATAGATACAGCTCCTACGGGTCATACGTTACGGCTTTTGGAAATGCCCAATATGATTCATCGCTGGTTAATTGCTTTGGATACGTTGCTCGCAAAGCATCGCTATATGCGAAGCCATTTTGGCGGTGATAAGCGCTTGGATCACTTGGATGTTTTTTTACTGGACATGAATGCTTCATTAAAAACCATGCAGACGTTAATGGTGGATGCAGATCGTTGTAATTTTATTTTAGTGATGCAACCAGAAGCGATGATTGTTGAAGAAAGCGTTGATCTCGCCCACGCCTTAAGTCAGCGGAAGGTCTTTATGTCTGACCTGGTTGTTAATCGATTGTTTCCTGACAATCATTGTCCGATATGTTTTACTGAGCGTAATAGACAAATGCGTGCACTTAAAAACGTTTTCAGGCGCTTACCTGAACAGGTATTTTGGACGCTGCCTTTACTTGCGGAAGAACCACGAGGCAGTCTGCTTTATGATTTGTGGTCTGATCTACGATTGCTGGATAAAAGCGAGGTTATGATGACTACCAGTAGTCATAAATTGCCTCTGCATGTAGAGAAGCCAGTTACGTTGCCTGCCGATACCTTGCGGTTATTGATTTTTGCAGGCAAAGGCGGGGTGGGTAAAACGACTTTGGCCTGTGCTACGGCCTTACGCTTGCACAGTGAATATCCACAGTTGCGTATTTTAATATTTTCCACCGACCCTGCGCATTCGCTGAGTGATTGTTTGGGAGTTAGTGTGCAAAGCACGCCTACTTCGGTGATATTTAAAATTGATGCGCAAGAAATAAATGCAGAAGCGGACTTTGAAAAAATTCGGTGTGACTACCGCGAAGAATTAGAAGATTTTTTACAGGATGTTTTACCCAATTTAGATATTACCTTTGATCGCGAAGTGATGGAACACTTGCTTGATCTGGCTCCACCCGGACTTGACGAAATTATGGCATTAACCACTATTATGGATCATCTCGACAGCGGGCGTTATGATATGATAATTGTAGATGCAGCGCCTAGCGGGCATTTGCTACGGTTGCTGGAATTACCTGAATTGATTCGGGATTGGTTAAAAATATTTTTCTCATTATTGCTGAAATACCGTAAAGTTATGCGTTTTCCGCATTTATCACAACGTTTGGTAAAGCTCTCACGAGAATTAAAAAACTTACGGATTCTGTTGCAGGATGTTGAACAAACAGGACTCTATGCGGTCACTATTCCAACTTATTTGGCGATAGAAAAAACCTACGAAATGACAGGCGCTTTACAGGGACTGGGTATAGCGACAAAGGCATTGTTTATTAATCAGATTACACCAGATAGTGATTGTGGGCTGTGCAAAGCAATTAAAAGAAACGAATCATTGCAAATTAGGCACGCGCATGACATTTTTTCTGACTTGCCGCAGGCATGCATTTATCGGCAAATAGACCCATCTGGTTTAAGTGAATTAATGGCTTTGGGTTCGGCGCTTTATTTATAGACAGTAAATATACTTATTACATGTTATGTCAATTAACAAACAATATCAGGATGAACAGGAGCAGGTATCTTTGTGTGAGGCACTGGATCGCTTGTTGAATAAAGGTGCGGTAGTGGTGGCTGATGTAACCGTTTCTGTCGCGAATATTGATTTGATTTATTTAAGCTTGCAAGCTTTGGTAGCCTCTGTAGAAACAGGCAAACGTTTACGTGGCAGGGAGTAAGATAGTGACAACGAAGCATCCGTTAACCCAACATTCCATGGCTGACTTGGCAGCCCCTATTTCGCCCCGATTAAGCACAGAAGGGGTGCCTCGTAAATTAGAAATTGATGGAGATCGTGTGCGCAATGGTTTGGCACAACTGGTCTTGACACTCGTAAAATTGTTGCACGAACTGTTGGAGCGACAAGCCATAAGGCGTATGGATTCGGGTTCGCTAAGTGATGAAGAAATTGAACGACTGGGCATGACGCTAATGCGTCAAGCCGAGGAGTTGGATAAGTTGCGTGAAGTTTTTGGTCTCAAAGACGATGATTTGAATTTTAACTTAGGCCCCTTGGGCCGATTATTATAAAGGCCCGTAAAATGAACAAGAACAGGCAATTATTATGGGTTACCTATGGACACGCCATGAGTGTGTTTCAGGTAAAGGAGGTGTCTCATGGCTAATACGGCTATTGATCCAAATTCTGCAACGCGAAATTTTTTAATGCGTATGGGCAATGCTTGGTTTGATCAGGGCGAACTACGACAAGCGCTAGATGTTTATCTAAAAGTCATTGAGGAATATCCTGGCAGTGAGGAAAGTAAAACAGCGCAAGTTGCGTTATTCACTATTGCTCGGCGTTACGAACAAGAGGGTCTGTTACGGTTATCGCTGGATGTGCTTGAGCGACTAGAGAGAATACAAACGACAACTGCATAAGTTTTGTTTTGATCCACTGTAGTGGGCTGTTTAATTAGGATTTTAATGGATAAGCGCTTTTCGATTTGAAGTAAAAATGTGGATTTGGGCTTTTCAGGACGACTACTTTAAGGATTTATGCCGTGAACGACAATAAAAAATTAACCCATTCTACCAATTCGACCACCGTAGCAGATTTGCTGGAGCGATTACTGGACAAAGGTATCGTTATCAGTGGTGATATTCGCATCAGGTTGGTTGAAGTAGAATTGTTGACGCTGGAAATTCGCTTGCTTATTTGTTCTGTAGACAAAGCGTTGGAAATGGGTTTGGATTGGTGGACCGGAAATCCGGCATTTGACTCAAGAGCCAGAGCAGCATCCGCATTACCAGAAACAGGACTGGAAGAGCGTCTACAGCGTTTGGAGGCACGACTGGAAAAACTGCCCGTTATCGAAGAAAAGCATCCATAATTTATCGTAGCGGGCAGGGTATTTTTTAATCGAAAGGGATCAGGAGAGTATGATGCAATCTATTCGTTGTGTTTTTTGTCGTGGTGCGGGGAAGGATCCTTTTGGGATCATGTCTTGGCATTCTAACTGCCCTGTTTGTCTTGGCAAAGTGGTCGTTGACGTCCCTGCACTTCACGTTCCTTGTATGCACTGCAAGGGGACCGGAGCGTTCAAGACCTTCTCATGCGGTGTCTGTGCAGGCAAAGGAGTGGTTTCAGCACCCGACGGTCCCACACGAGTCTGTCCTGACTGCCGAGGTACCGGTGATGATATGCCTTCAGGTATGGCTTGTCTGACCTGTCGTGGTCGTGGTTGGATTAGGGCGGACGTGGTGTGCTGAATGCTTTCAAATAAATAAGTCTTTATTTTATGCGAGCGGTGATTTATTTTCCTATTATTCATAGTCACAAGGATTTAGGGACATTAGATAAGCAGGTAAGTGATTTGCGAACGGATGAACAGGCAGACAAGTATCTTGACGCAACTGAACATTTCTGGAAAATGGTAGAAACCACTATTGAAAACTTGGAACTGGATTATAGCCATTTAAAGCTTTATCAGGATGGCCTACCCGTGTGTGGAAAAGAACAGGAAATAGTTACTGAAGTCGCGGAATCTGCAGGTAGTCAAAATTTTAAATTATTGCAAAAATTACATCAAAAGGGAGCTGTGCTTATAGGGACAGAATCACCTGAACTGTTAGTGCAAGAACACGCCTTGATGACGCAATTGCTAAAGCTTGGGGAGCCCACTGAAATATCTTTAAAAATAGCGCAGGAATTATTAAGTAAGCGGGATGATTATATTGCACAACGTATTGATAGCACCTTGCAAGATAACGAAATGGGTCTGCTTTTTCTTGGGCTAATGCACAATATCGAAAACAAGTTGTCCCAAGATATTATTCTTATTCAGCCTCTTGGGAGGTTTCCTAGCCAAGGAGATGAGAGTTTATCTACAAGTAGGTAAATTTTTAGGCAGTAAGGAGTTTTATAACTTCTCCGTATTCAAATGTTTAATTCTTAATTTTTTGTAAAGTTAGCTCAGATATTAACCAGAGTAACAAATACTTTCATTAGAAAGACGTATTGAAATATGACATCCATCCCCAAAAAACTTCCTTGTGTAGGTATTTCTACGTATTGTTTGTCTCATATTTATCTATATTATAACTTTTAAAGATTGGGTGCATATTTTTTGTTTAAACCTTGCAGCAAGTTTATACAATCCAGGTTTATTAATTATTTTCATGTTACTTGATTTTTCGTTAAATTATCTTTGCTTGTGAGCTAATACAACCGCCTAAATGAGGATTGTATTTTTAGACCTTACTATCTGAACGCTATTATTAACCACATTAATTAATAAGGATAACCCAATGTATGTCGCCAATGAAAGCAATTGATTCAGGCTATGTTTTAATAATTGATGACAACAAAGATATTTGTGATTTGCTAACGCACCTCTTGGAACAGTCGGGCTATCAAACTCAGCAAGGTTACGATGGTGCAACAGCAATAAAATTATTAGCACAGCGTGAACCCGATGTACTGCTACTTGATAGCGTAATTCCTGAGCCTAATGGCATGGCGGTATTAGCCAAGGCTCATCTGCTGTATCCGCAACTTCCCGTTATTATTATCACGGGCACAGCGGGAATTCTCAGTGCAGTTTGTGCCATTAAGGCTGGTGCGTGGGATTACCTTCCTAAGCCATTCGATAACAATCGGGTGTTGGAGTTGGTAAATCGTGCGGTGCAAACGCGTGAGAACAGATGTGATTCCAACGACAAAGCCAACAAAGATACCAGTAATCGTATTCTTGCCATAATGGGAAATAGTCCAGAAACTCAACGGGTTATAAAAGACATTGTGCGCGTAGCACACACAGATTTTTCTGTTATTATTCAAGGAGAAACAGGAACAGGCAAGGAATTGATCGCCAAAAAAATTCATTTGGCCAGTCAGCGTGCGGCGGCAGATTTCGTTCCTATTGATTGTGGTGCCATGTCTGATTCATTAATCGAAAACGAACTGTTTGGTCATGAAAAGGGCTCGTACACCGGTGCCGATCATGTATGCATAGGCAAATTTGAGGCCGCCAACGGAGGCACCCTGTTCCTCGATGAAATCGCTAACATGTCTTTATCCGCACAAGCCAAATTACTGCGTGTACTTCAAGAGCGGGTTATTTACCGAATCGGGGCGATAAAACCTATTCCGGTCAATGTGCGGGTACTCGCGGCCAGCAATGAAGATTTGCTGGATGCAGTGGTCAAAGGGACATTTCGTGAGGATTTATACTATCGTTTGAATGAATACGTTATTCGTCTTGAACCATTACGCAACCGGCACGAAGATATTCTTTTTTTGGCACATCGTTTTATGGAAGAAACCTGCCTCGAATTAGGTAAAGAACCGCTTGATTTTTCTATTGCCGCCAAAGAGTCACTACTTCGCTATCGCTGGCCAGGTAACGTACGAGAATTGCGTGCCGTGATGCGACGTGCCGCTTTAATATCTGAAAATGAAGTTGATGTTGAAGATCTCGGTTTAGTGGTCAGAGAAACAGCAGTATCGTTGCCAGCGAAAAAAAATAATCTTGATGTTATCCCAAGCTTTTGTCTTGAAGGTTCTTCTCTTAAAGAAATAACTCAGCTAAATATTGATGAAATAGAACGTATCATTATTCAAGACACCCTGAAAAAAACCGGAAACAACAAGGCGGAAGCGGCACGGCGGTTAAATATTGACTATAAGACACTGTGTTCCAAACTCAAAAAAATAAACATCTCCGAGGAGAAGTCATGATGAGCGACAAAAAAAGTAATGTCACCGGTAATTTTGAAGGCATATTACGCGGCTTGGGTGATTTGGTGCAAAAGCTGGGCGATCTGGCCGAAAAAGGCGAAGAAATGAAACGCAGTGGCGTCTTTGATCTTGATACTACCGGTGGTAGCAAAAATGCCAAGGCTGTGTACGGATTTTCTATGAAAATGGGTCTGGACGGCAACCAGGAGCCGCGTGTAGAGCCGTTCGGCAATGTCCATCACGATGAAAAAACCGGAGCAACAACAGTACAAGAAGTATCTGAACCGCTGATTGATGTGATCGAAGAAACTGATCATATTTTAGTGTTGGCGGAAATGCCGGGCGTTGCTGACGAAGATGTCCATTTGGAGTTAAACGGTGACATTCTGGTGCTGCATGCTGAAAAAGGCAGTAAGAAATATCACAAAGAAATCGTGTTGCCGCGTTCGTTTGAGAGCCACGTGATGGAACGGTCTTGTCATAACGGTATTTTGGAAGTCAAACTAAAAGGATAATGTTGTCATGTCTGAAGAACTGAAGCTTAAAGTTGTTGAAGCGCAGCTTAAAGATACGGGGCGTGGTTACGCGCGTTTAGATCCTGCTGATATGGCCAAATTAAACTTGGCTGTCGGCGACATTGTACAGGTAAGCAGTAAAAAAGGCCGTGGTGTTGCCAAGCTAATGCCGACTTATCCCGATATGCGAGGTAAAGCCCTTGTGCAATTAGACGGGTTGACGCGGCGTAATGCCGGACTGAGCCTGGATGATAAGGCCGTCATTGAAGCTATCGCCTGTAAACCCGCGACCCGCATCGTCCTTACGCCGACAACTATTACCCCTAATCCGCGTGACATGGACTATATTGGCAGTCTACTGGATGGCTTGCCTGTTCAAAAAGGCGATCTGCTACGTGCACATCTATTTGGCAGTCGTTCCGCGGAATTTAAAGTCGACAGTACCGTGCCCGAAGGTGCCGTGCTGATTAATCCCACCACAGCCTTGGTGATTGGCAACTCGGCTGAAGGCAAGAAGCATTCCGTATCTGGCGCACAACGCTTGTCTTATGAAGATGTTGGCGGACTTAAAGGTCAGGTGCGGCGCATTCGTGAAATGATTGAGTTACCCCTAAAGTATCCGGAAGTCTTTGAACGGTTAGGTATTGATGCGCCCAAAGGCGTCCTGCTCAGCGGACCGCCGGGCTGCGGTAAAACCTTGATTGCCCGTATTATTGCGCAAGAAACCGATGCTGAATTTTTCACGATCAGCGGTCCGGAGATTGTGCACAAGTTTTACGGTGAAAGTGAAGCGCATTTACGAAAAATTTTTGAAGAAGCAGGACGTAAAGGCCCCAGTATCATTTTTCTGGATGAAATCGATTCCATTGCGCCGCACCGTGACAAGGTCATCGGTGATGTCGAAAAACGTATCGTGGCACAATTACTGGCCTTAATGGATGGACTGAAGAGTCGGGGCAAAGTCATCGTGATTGCCGCCACCAACCTGCCTAATGCCATTGATCCCGCGTTGCGCCGTCCCGGACGTTTTGACCGGGAAATCAGCATTCCGATCCCCGACCGTGATGGTCGCCGCGAAATCATCGATATTCACAGTCGAGGCATGCCGCTTAATAACGATGTCCAGCTAAACATTGTGGCGGATGTAACTCACGGTTTTGTTGGTGCTGATTTGGAAGCCCTCTGCCGGGAAGCCGCCATGAGTGCTTTGCGCCGCTTACTGCCTGAAATAGATTTTAGTGCCGCCGAAATACCTTATGAACGCTTGGCGGTGTTGACGGTGACCATGGATGATTTTCGCGCCGCCTTGTGTGAGGTATCGCCCTCCGCGATTCGTGAACTATTTGTCGATATTCCCGATGTCCGCTGGGAAGATGTCGGCGGCTTGGATGATTTGCGCCGGCGCCTGATAGAGTCTGTGCAATGGCCGATTAAATACCCCGAACTCTATCAACAAGCCGGCGTTAAACCACCGAAAGGGTTGTTGTTGGCCGGGCCGCCTGGGGTGGGCAAGACCCTGATTGCCAAGGCTATTGCCAATGAAAGTGGCGTTAACGTTATTTCCGTTAAAGGGCCGGCTTTGATGTCGCGCTATGTAGGTGATTCTGAGCAAGGTGTGCGTGAGCTGTTTCACAAAGCCCGTCAGGCATCGCCGTGTATTATTTTTCTGGATGAAGTCGATTCTGTAGTCCCTGCACGCGGTGAAGGCTCGACCGATTCACACGTTGCCGAACGGGTGTTGAGTCAATTCTTATCAGAAATGGATGGCTTGGAAGAGCTCAAAGGTGTGTTTGTGATGGGCGCCACCAATCGTGCCGATTTGATTGATCCGGCCATGCTGCGTCCCGGACGCTTTGATGAAATCATTGAGCTGGGCTTGCCCAACGAAGTGGCGCGACAACAAATTCTGGCTGTGCATTTGCGCAACAAGCCGCTGGGGGACAACATTCGTGTTGATGACTTGGCGGCGCGGTGCGTGGATGCCAGCGGTGCCGAATTGGCCGCCGTGTGTAATCGTGCTGCCTTGGCGGCGTTACGGCGTGCCGTACAACAATGCAAAGGCGATGACGTGCCGACAAAACTAGCCGTGCGTATAGAGCAACATGATTTTGATGAAGTGATTGCAGACATGTTTGGGGATGAGGCCAATCGGTGATGATTGAAGTACAAACCGGACTGGCTATTTATCTGTACGGTTTTGCTTTGCCTGATTCAGTCGCACCACCGATATTGGGCGTCGATGATGAGCATTTAATCAGCACCTATCAATGCGCAGGCTTGACGGCAATCATCAGTTCTGTGGCATTGGCAGATTTTACCGGCGACATCGGTGAAAACAATGTCCAGAATATCGCCTGGCTAACACCCCGCGCGTGTCGGCATGCGCTGGTTATCGACAAGCTAATGGAACACGGGCCGGTTTATCCGTTATCATTTGGCACCCTGTTTTCCGGTTTGAGCGCATTGGAACGGGAAATGACCGAGCGCTCGGCCGATGTATTGGCAGTGTTGCAGCATATAACCGGCTGCCAGGAATGGTCGCTGGAAGCAACGTTGGATCGTAAACAGGCCGTTGATGTTTTGTTAACAGAAGGTCTGCAAACAGGGCGCTTTAGTTTGCCGGAATCTGCAGGTCGCCGTCATCTGGAAGAACAGAAATTACGCCGCCAGTTGATTGCCGAGTTAAATGACTGGTTAACGGATTGCTTAACGTCCTTGCATAGTGAATTGCAGCCCTTGACGCGGGATTTTCGCTCACGGCGGTTACTGGATGATAAAGTGTTGCAGTGGGCTTTTTTGCTGCCAGTAGCTCAGGTCTTAGCCTTTCAACACCAAGTAAGTCTTATAGCCAACCGGTATGAAGTTTACGGATTTAGTTTTCGGGTAACGGGGCCGTGGGCGGCTTATAGTTTTTGCCAGCTTGCCGTGGCATGAGTTGGTTGCTCTATGGCATCCTCAAGGAAGATGCGCAGTTCGTTCTTGAACCAACGCTACAATTAATTAAAGCGTCGGGGTTGGCGGCTATCGTTAAAGCCTTTGACACGGAAATAAGTCGAGAACCGGCTGTGGTTTTGGCTTTTGGTGAGCAGGTACTGCACCTTCATCAACAAACTACGTTGATTCCCATGCGATATGGCAGTGTGCTGGCAGACGAGGACTCCGTAATAGCCCACTTACTGGACAATCAGACGCGTTACCAAACCCGTCTGGGCGAGCTGGATAATTGTGAAGAAATGGGCCTACGGATAACGCTGGCTGTTATCCCCGATGACATTGCGACTACGCTGCCGAAAGTGAGCGGCTACCATTATTTACTGGCGCGAAAACGCGCTTACGCCCTACCCGAACAGGCCGAACAGCAAGCCGGTAGGGTGAATTCTGCCTTGGCTGGACTGTATCGGCAGCACTGCGCAGCCCTTAGCGTTTTTAATGGCCGCCAGACTTATCTGTTGAGCTATTTGGTGCCACGCGATCAGTTACCGGCATTTTGTGAGCGCTTGAATGCCTTGGCCGATAGCAGCGCAGATTTGGGGTTTATTAGTGGCCCTTGGCCACCTTATAATTTTGCTGGTTAACCGGCTTGACTGGAGATAATCCGTGATGAGTGACAATTCCCTGAAAAAGAGCTTTGAAGTTCGCTACGACATGCTCCTTAACGCTATTCCATCGTCAGTGTTGATCATCGATAGACAGCTACAGGTGCTTTCGGTGAATCAAAATTTTTTATCAAAAAGTCTGCGCAGTAAAGAGAGTACGGTGGGCCGCCTGTTAGCCGACGTATTTCCGCTGGTTATTTTACAAAGCACCGGCATTGAAGAAAGCATTCGCAATGTGTTTAGTAGTGGTGTCGCCATTAAGGGTCAAAAAATGACTTATCGTGCACCCGGCGTGCCGCTGAGAATTTATTACTATTCTATTTTACCGATTCCCAATGATCAGATTATGCTGATTATGGAGGATGTCACCGAGCAGGTGCGTCTGTCTGAAGAAGTGCGTCGCGTTGAGCGGCACTTGGCTTCAGTCGTGGAAAGTGCCAGCGATATTGTACTGTCAACCGATATTGACGGACGCATTTTGACGTGGAATTCAGCAGCGGAAAAGCAATCCGGCTTAACGACACAGGAAGTTCATGGCGTCTTCTTTTATGATCTTTGTGACGCCAATCAAAAGCAGGCGGTACGGCTGATTTTTCAGCGGATGAAAGCCGGTAATGAACCGCACACCACCGAATTCCATTTATTAACACCTAGCAAAGGGGGCAGCATTTTGATTTCCTGGGTATTTTCACCGATGTTGGATGATTACGGTAAAACGGTAGGGACGGTGGTCGTCGGTCGTGATTTGGCCGAGCGGCGCAAACTGGAATTGCAATTACGCCAATCGCAGAAACTAACGGCCTTAGGCGTTATGGCGGGGGGCATTGCCCATGAAATCCGAAATCCGCTGGCCGTTTGTTCGTCATCCGCACAATTTTTATTGGAAGATAATGTTACCCCTGAATTTCATAAAGAATGTGCGCGAAAAATACAAATCAATATTCAAAAAGCCTCTGCCATTATCGAAAATCTGCTGCGCTTTGCGCGTTCATCGCTGGATACCGACATGGGTGAAGTGGATCTGATTACGGTATTGAAAGAAACCATTGAACTGGTGACCAATCAAGCTAAGGTACAGAAAATTCAACTTCAGCTGTCTCTACAAAAACCCGTTATATTGGTTACGGGGGTGTCGGGTTTATTACAGCAGGTGTTTATGAATATTTTTCTTAATGCCATTAACGCCATGCCGGAAGGCGGGGTATTAAGCATTACAGTTAACACTATTGAAGACCGCGTTATTGTGCGCGTCACTGATACGGGCGTTGGTATTCCGCCCGGAGAATTGGAAAAAATATTTGATCCGTTTCATACCTCCTCACCGGTAGGACAAGGCACCGGACTGGGGTTGTCTATTTGCTACAGCATTATTCGCCAACATCTGGGCTCTATTCAGGCGGAGAGTCGATTAGGTCATGGTGCGACTATTGTTGTTACGCTGCCACTGCTGTAAATGCCATAAATGCCATGAATGCGCCTATTCTTGTAGTCGATGATGAGCCCGATATGTGTTGGGCCATCTCCCATCTTATTCAATCACAAGGGTTTAATGTGGTTACCGCTTTCAATGGGGCGGATGCCTGCTTTAAGTTGGCAAACGGCGATTTTTCTGTGGTATTTTTAGATGCCAAATTGCCTGATATGGACGGCTTGGAAGTCGCCAGGCGTGCCAGTACCCTAGTACAGCAAAGGCCGAGCGTTGTCTTGGTTTCCGGTTATCATTATCAGGATGATCCCGTGATTCATGATGCCATTGCTGAAGGTATTATCTATACTTTTTTGGCAAAGCCGTTTACCAATGAAGCGTTACTAAAAACCTTATATTCGTTATTACCCACTGACAGGTAAATTTATCGCCGGTAGCCAAGTTTATGCCATGTTAACTCGATTGATTGTTTGTTTTGCCTATTTTTTAAAAACATCGCCCTATTATAGAAATACCAAGCGATTTTTTTATAATTTACTGGATAATCCGGATAGCAGGATTAAATCAAACTTTGATATTGTTATGATTTGCCTGGTTCTTTTCAGTGTTATTTTGTTGATTTACGAGGTAGACACTCAGTTAACTCGGCTTGAAAGGCTGTTTGAGCAGATTATCATTTTTTTATTTATTATTGAATATGTTCTGCGTGGCTGGCTTTATAATGATAGCCATCCAATTATTCTGGAGCATTACGAAAAGGCCCAGTATTTAAATAGCCCTTTTCGAGTGGGCAAGGTAATTCGGATGATTTTTGCCAAGAAAATCGAGTATATTTTTACCCCGTTGGCTGTCATTGATTTACTGGCTATTTTGCCTAGTTATCGACCCTTAAGCATACTGAGAGTATTGCTTATATTTCGATTGTTTAAGTTATTAAGATATTTCACAAGCTTAAAATTATTTGTTGAAGTTTTAAATAGTAAGCGCTTTGAGCTTTATAACTTGTCAATTTTTCTTGGGTTTCTGGTATTTATCGGCAGCTCCGGCATTTATTTATTTGAACACCCAACCAATACCCAGCAAGTGGGTAACTTGTTCGATGCTGCTTATTGGTCGATAGTGACCGTTTCATCTGTCGGATATGGCGATATAGCGCCACAAACAACCGGTGGTCGACTGGTCGCTATGGCATTGATTTTGACGGGGCTGGGTGTCTTATCTTTTTTTATCTCCATTATTGTTTCTGCATTTGGTGACAAAATGCAAGATTTGCGAGAAAACAGAACCTTCGCTGAACTAAAGCGCTACCCAAGTTTTGTCATCATTTGTGGATTCGGTCGTGTCGGGCTGCATATCGCCATGCAGCTTGAAAAGCACCAGCAACATTTTGTAATTATTGATACTAAAGAAGTCAACGCCTCAAAAGCAAGGCGACTGGGCTATCTGGTTATTCATGCAGATGCCAGTAAAAATGAAGTGCTAATCAATGCTGGTATTAAAAATAGAGCGGAGGCTGTTTTGTGTACGACCGGTGATGATGTGGTTAATGTCTATATTACCCTGACCAGTCGATATTTAAACCCGACGATTCGGATTATTTCCCGTGCCAATAAGCAGGATAATGTGAAAAAACTTTATCAGGCTGGGGCTGATAATGTGATCCAGCCTTTTGAAATAGCCGCGATGGTGGTTGCCGAATATATTGGTCAGCCGGTTGCTTTTGAGGCTATTTTGGGTATTATCCGTGAAGAAAAGCAATTCATCATGGAAACCTTGTGCGTGCATTCAGGCTCTATTATTGAGGGAATGACTATTTCAAAAGTTGATTTTAACCGCAGAAAATTAATGCTGGTTGGTGTGATAAGCGCAAATCCAGTGCATAGAAAACATAAGAACAGCTATAAGTTAAAAAACGAGCATTTCTATTTTAATCCCGAAGCCTACTTTGTATTGCGGGAGGGTGACTTACTGGTCGTGTTGGGCAGAGAGATCGGGATTGATTATTTTCGGGATCAGATTGATAAAAGTCGGGTAAAAAACGGGCGAAAAGGGTGAAACGAATTGCCGTATTTGGCTACAGTATCATGTCGTTAGAAGTGATGAGCCGGTTAAATGAAGATCAATACAGCCTCGTTTTTATAGCTAAAGACGAGTCTGAGGCGGATGTGGTTGCAGAGAAAGGTTTTGAAACCAAAATTATTGATTTTCGTAATGATGAGGCGCTTAAATCAATTGGTATTGGCACTTATATTGATATAATTTTTTGCTTTTATCCGAAAGATTCTGATAATGTATTTTTAACCATTTCAGCGCGAGCCATTGATAAAACGATTACTATTGTTGCTATTGTTGACGATCCCGAGTCCGCAGAAAAACTATTGGCGGCAGGAGCCAACAAGATCATAGATCCTTATGAGATTTGTGGCAGAAAAACCCATGACATGCTGGCCAAACCGGATATTACCAATATCTTGGATGCTGCTGTCTTTGGTCGGCATGATTTACATATCGCGCAAATAGAAATTCCTGACGGGTCTTATCTTGAAAACACCAGAACCAGCGAATTAAGGTTGGATAAAGAACATAACTTGATTCTTATCGGTGT